>Ga0116227_10011768_pt1 | contig 14570 bp, 12 predicted proteins | sample S1TSphgellanicum_FD_89693 | JGI IMG/M metagenome (GOLD analysis project Ga0116227, IMG submission 89693) | Host-associated microbial communities from peat moss isolated from Minnesota, USA - S1T2_Fb - Sphagnum magellanicum MG | ecosystem: Host-associated > Plants > Peat moss > Unclassified... | reverse complement strand
CCCCTGCAATCGCTCTCTAAAGTTTTGGGAGTCCACCGGGACTCCATCTCCCAAAGTGGGAGTTGCCTTGGGAGTGTGAGGGTTCACTCCCTCACAGTTACTAACACTCTCTTACACTTCCGGGAGTTTGTGATGTGACTCCTGGACTTCTTCTTGGCCCGCACCCTTGCAATGCCTTTGCCTTGACTCCCGGGCTTCCTTCATCTTGGCCTGTAACCTTGCAACCCCTTTGCCTTGGTCGCGAGCCCAAAGCTAGGGTTGCGACACTCATGGGATGGGAAGCACTGATGCCCAATGTAATGTTGGAATTTCTGAACACATTCTTGAGTAAGGGGGCAATATCTACTTTAGGCATAAGGATAAGGTGTAAGTAATCAACAAACAATTGACTATAGATGTCTTTAGAGTGTGTGTGGAAGGGTATGTAGAGGAACTGAAAGGACAGGTTAGTAAATCATTAGCAGTTCAAACATTACATAGTTATAGACTTGCACCTGCAGATTCTTGATCAATGGAATGCAAAAAGTTTGGGTCTGCCATACTTTGTCAAATATCCTGCCATTATATCTATCATTTATCAAAGGGAGAAGGTATAATATTTTTGTAACAAAAATGCTATTACATTAGTGAGAGCAAAGAAGGGGCAACAGGTAGATTGGGCACATATTATATTCAATAGTCTGCGTAGTGAACTGGATAGGTGGTATAAGTATGTTAAAGATAATAAGGGGGATAAGAAATATACTTGTCAATCTATTTTGGTATTGGCAAAAATCTTTCAATATTTGTTTATGCATCAAAAGGACAATCCATAGAAACCATCGGCCAAGGTTAAAAGAACTAGGGAGGAGGTGCAAACAACATTGGAAAACAAAAAGAAAGCTACAACAAACTCTCCAAGAAGTGCTTTCAAGAGGAAAAATAAAGTTCAAGAAGGAGAAGCCTTAGGCTCAAGAATGAAGAGGGAACATGAAAGCACAAATTTGAAGGCATAAAAAATGATGAGGGGCAAAATGAAACCATCCAAAGTGCTAATAGTGGTAAGGGTAGTGCCAATAGTGGTACAAGTAGTTAAACAAATTACAACAATACCACATATGACATTTCTAGAAGAGAGACAACCAAGGGAGCAAAGGCAAAAGATACCACAAATGACATTACCATAAGAAATATAGTTGAGGGAATAAAACCAAGGAGTTAAAAGAGAACATTACATAAGGTTTCTAGAAGGTGAACAACATCTGCACTTTGAAGGGGATGTATGTGAAGATTGGATGGAGACTATTACAAGTCCAAAACATTTTCAACCTTTATAACAATAACAATAGCAAACACAAAAAGGTCTATAGGCTACTAAATTGCAGACATAGAGAGTGGCGACACAATATGCTTTTGAAGAGTTTAAACCAGCAGAACTATAGGTACCCCTTAATAGGCCAAAATTTACAAAAGGATTCCTATTCAATTTGAATTTGGGAAAAGAATTGTATAGGAGCTGGGATCAACTACAAAAGGATTTGGAGATCCTATGACATAAACAGGTACACCAAAATTTTGTGGAGGAAGTAGCTATAGAAGTAATGAAAGCAGATAAAATAATTAAGTCATTTCAGACCATGGCAATTGTGAGTTTGAACATGGGGAATTTTACTTTCAAAGTAAACACTCTGAAAAACAGATTGGTTATGGGTAGAAGGAGAAGGCAATGTTATAGGAGGAATTAAATAATGAGAGAGATTTCTAGAAGGGGTATAAGCATAACGTGGAAATTTGGAGGAAGAATAGGGCAGAGGCTAAGCAAAAAAATGAAGTATTCATTAAAAACTATAGGATGAGAATGAGGAGCTCAAGGGTAACACAACACGGCTGAAGCTGTAGGATGAAGAACTGCAAAATTTAAAGCTTATAGGTTGAAATTTGGGAAACTACAAAGAGGAAGTGGACAGAAGCATTATTTCTTCATAAGAAACAACAAGAAGTTTTGGATAGTCAAGTGAAAGCATTGACTAGAAAAAAGAAGGCAAAGGAGAATGTTCTAATAAATTTGGAATTGATAAATCTGAAGAATGTATCTCTATTGTAGTTTGAAGAGCTTAAAAGTAAGACAATAGAAGTAGAAAGATAACAGTTCATGGAGGACAAAAAGGAGTATCAGATAACTCTGTAGCACCTACAAGCATAATTGGAGAGGGCACAAGAACAGAAGGAGAGTTTGGATCTAGCTAGTATCAAGAAAAGACTAAAGGATTATGAACAAATGCAACAATACTATACACTAATGAGGACAAAGAATAAGATGAAGGACTCTAAAGCAGAATCTTAGGAATGGTGGGAGGTTACAAAGGAATATTTTACAAAGGAGTTGGAGAAGAATTTGGTTCAGCATAGAGTTGATGAAAGAATTCTGAAATACAAGTTGAAAGTTTATGAAAATAATTTTCTAGATTTCATTTGTGGCAATCCAACAAATATAGAGGTATCATGCCAAAATGAAGAGATAGAAGCAAGGCCTAGTGGGATAGCTCAGGAGGAGGAAATACAAATTAAGGAATCACAAGACCTTAAAAGTGGAGCAGCTTAGGAGGAGGAGGTGCAATTAGAGATACCACATGACCTTAAAGGAAGAGGTCAGGAAGAAAAAAACCAGAGAGAATTCGGGAATAAGAAAAGGTGAAGGCTCTTCCAGCACTAGAAGAAAAAATATCCAAGATATAACATATGGACATTGAACCACAAACTGAATTAGTGGGGGAGGAGATCGGAACTACAGAACAAAACATATAAAACCACTAGTTTATATGTAAATTAATATTACAACACTATGGTAGGGGAAACGTATGTTTACAAGGATATAGAATATTATCATTTCATTTTAGTCATGTGACACAATTATGAGACTGCATGGATTCCAATTCCTATAAATGGAATATATGGACTTAAATATGTGTTTTCTGAGGTTATCCAAGGACTAAGTAGGGACTACACATGGACCTAAGTAATGTAAAAGGGATAACAAGAAATGAATTTCAAAGTTTATGGATTAAAGACCTATACAACATGGAATTTGAAGACTTCAAGTCCATTGTTTTCATTTACAACATTGTAAAGGGGTGTTAGCAAGGTAAAGTAGCACTAGTAAAAATCATCCAAAATGTAACCACTTCGTTTACAATTACATGCGACTTGTAGTCGTTTGTGACTAAGTTTGGGAATATTTACAACTATAAGATCAAATTTCAACTATTTTTGTCATTCTTACAACTATGATGCAACTATTAGTAACTTCATCCTATTGGTTGGATGCCTTTTAAGTTTATTTTTGTCCATGGATATATTGATATGTCCAATTAGTCGTAATAGTCACTAAATTAATCACATCCTAAAAGTATTCTACGGTGACACAAGGGTGTGCTTTTATGTATGTATTTAAAATTATTTTTACGATATATTACATATATCATAAATATATATTTGTGTGTATATTAATTATGTGTACGTATGTATATTGTTCATACAATGAATCTAAAAATTAATATTTGAACTCTGACATTCATTATTTAAATATGAAAATTAATATTTTAGTTATGATATATATATATATATGTGTGTGTGTGAATTTGAAAATTGTTATTCCAATTCTAGGAAATTTTATTTGAATCTAAAAATCAATATTAGAATTCTGAACATTATTATTCAAATCTGCAAACTAATATTCAATACTGAAAGTTCTTATTTCAATTCTGAAAATTATGTTTGAACCTGAAAATTGTTGTTCTAATTCTAAAACATTTTATTTGAATCTAAAAATCAATATTTGAATTTTGAAGTTTTAAATATGAATTTTTTAATTTTTTAATTTTATTGGAAAAATATGTCTGAATATAAAATTATAATTCAAATTATGAAAAGTATATTCAAACATTAAAATCGATGTTTTAATTCTAAAAATTGCTACTAAAATTATATATATATATATTTAAAAAATTAAATCTACATTTTTAAATTTTAATCCTAAATTTTCTTATTGGAATTCTTTTTTTAATTATTTGAATTTAAAAAAACCTATTTAAATTTGAAATTTAATATTTCAATTCCGAATTTTTACATTAAAAAAAAAATTGAAACCTAAAATTATATTTAAATTATGAAAAAATATATTTGAATTTGATATTTGATATTTGAATTTGAAATTTGCTATTTGAATTTCTTTTTAAGAATTTAATTTTAAATTATTATTTCTAAATTCAAAAAGCTTATTTGATCTAAAATTTGATATTTGAGTTCTAAATTATTATTTTTTATTCTAACAATTAATATTTCAATTTTTAGTTTTTAAATTTAAATTTAAAATTTTATTTGATTTGAAACTTGAAATTACAATTCCAAATTAGTATTTTGGATTCTCAAAATTAATATTTCAATTCAGAAAATTATTAATTGAGTCTACAAATCAACATTTCAGTTTTGAATCTAAAAATTGACATTTCAATTATGAAATTTCAATTTAAATTCAAAGACTTATTTCATCTAAAAAATGACATTTGAATTCTAAATTATTTTTTTGGAATCTAAATTAATACTTCAATTCTTAAAATTATTGATTGAGTTTTAAGGTTTTTTCTACTAATGTTATCCATAATGAATCAATTTTATAAATAATTATAAATGATTATATTTATTATTTATAAGTTTCACTAGATAATTTTTTTTACATTAATTATATTATTTATAATTCTACTAGATATAAAAATTTAATAAAATATTTTAGCTATTTATTTATTTTTAAATTATGTATTAACAACTTATGAAAAACTAAATAGTTAGTTAGTTAAATATTAAGAAGTTATTATTCATTTAAGTAATTGATAGTGAATATTGAATATTTATAGTGTATAGTTTATATTTTAAATATGTGTTAAATTTAATCATTATTAATTAAATGGTTATCTAATTATCTAATTGAGCCATGTACTTGAATTGTTTATAAATCTAAAAATTAAGAACAAAAGGCATGAGGAAAGTTTTGGAATTGTAATTTCAAAACTAATCCCATATTATTTATTCTCCATTCTTATTTTGAACATTATATAAACAAGGGGTGTGGTCATCAAATTTCACATTAAGGAATTTGTGCACATGGGATGAGCCAATCAAAAGACTTAACCCAAAACAAAAAGAAAAATTATGCACAATTTTAAACTATCAACCTCCCTAACCTATTTATCTACTTAGCTAGGTAAGTACATAATATCACCTACCCACCTAGGTCAACCTATGTACCTACTAACCTAAGTGCCTATTTATATGAGTAGGTATTTAACCTAAGTAGGTAGGTAGGTATGTAGCCTAGGTTTGTAAACATTTATTTATGTACCTGCTTAAGCACCTACTAACTTAATATTAATATTTTGTATTAAATTCATCTTAAGGTGCCACATGACATATTTACATTGGGCCATGTGTCATAATATAAGATCATTCAAGCATTTGAATTGAACGTCCTATATTATTTCAAAATAATAATAATAATATTTTAAATAATTCAATATTAGAACACGCGGCAACACATCATTTGCATCAATTATGACCAAAATAGTTGCATCGTAATCGCATGTGACAATATGTATACAATGGAGTCAAAAGATGAATTTGTATTTGTTGATTTTTTCTTTCATCCAATACCCTTTGTCATTTGTAACTAATGTCTCATGCAACTTGTCCAAGGCGACTAATGAGATTTTAATTGCAAATGTCACTTGCGATTAAATTTTGTCGCAGAGACTAGTCAAAAATACTTATTTTTCTTCTAGTGTAAATAAAAAGTGTAGTATTTTCAAATTTTAATAAAAAAATGAAACAATTTTAAATATGGACACAAGAAAGTAGATTCAAAATATTTTGAAGTAGAATATAGGTCTTTACATTTAATTTATGGAAAATTGAATATAAAGTTTGAACAACTTTGGTATCATAAGAATAGGTTAAAAGTATGTTTGAAATTAACTAGGTCAAAATGGTGTTCAAAACTATTACATATTAATAATTTGATATATTATGATTATAACATCAATAATTTGATAATACATAAGTATCTTTTAGAGCTCCACTAAATTGAAATTTTTTTTTAAAAAAATTTCATCTACATGTAGCCCATTTTGTGCAAGTAAAAAAATATACTTAATCCTACTTTTAAGATGGGGTTTTTCAAAATTTTAAATATAAAATGAAAGATTATCATCATGTTACTTATTATACAAAAAAATTTATACTTTCAATACATTTTTTTAACAAAGAGTTGTGAATTGTTTACTTTACCTTGCTTGCACCCAAAATTTATGATCTAGTGATTTCGGTTGACTTTTAAAACGATCGAGTTAATTGTACATAGATTGAAATAAATTAAAAAAGGATCATTGGGACTTCAAGTGGAGTACATGGCAGACAAATTGCAAGATTTTTCTAACATAATTTTACATCCACATTCAACATTCATGAGCAATAGACTAGTCATTGAATACCACATGGATTATAGAATCACAAAAGCTATCATAGGGGGGTGTTACAAAATTTATGGGTTTTGACATTGAGAATATTAAAACGCTTTGGGACTATTGGGTAGTTTAAGCAAAACATTGAAGAGAGCTTTAAGACTTTGCACATGAAGATGTAAAAGAATCTTACCTTGTTGAATGGGTGTTTGGAGATCTTCTATCGCATCTCCATGTCCACCTTCAAGAACTAACTTGATTCTTGAAAGTCTCCACTAATCTTTGTGAGGTATTTTGTCACAACCTTTTTGCATACATCTAGAAAATGCTCTAAAATGGGTGGTTGCACACTATGAATGGTACACATGCCCGCATGCCATGACTTTGCAATCCTAGGCTAGTTCAAAGCTTTGCGTACAGAAGGAACAAATAGAAATCATGAAACTCTTGAAACATGAACTCAAATCAGCATCAACATAAAATCTACAGGGAAGGGTTTGAAGCTTTGTTCCTCTGCATTGTTCTGCAAAACCCTAAAACTTGTTGACTCATAACTTATTTGTGACGAATGCAAACATCCTGCATCTTGCTAGCCTTGAGCCAAATATCATCCGCAATAAAAGTTTTTTCTAAAGCAATCTTGTGCTCATCTCGCCCACTCTCCATTAAATCTTTAAATGCTTCCACCACACTTGCATGCAAATCCCATTTTTGTTGCAATGCTTGTAACACCATGAAAGTGTCACTAATGTTTTGAGATTTGTCAATTTCTAATGGTTTTTTCAACTCCTCCAAAGCAAGGCCCTAGGTGTTAACCTTGAGTTGATGACCTTGTAGAATCATCATTACATTTTGAAATAATCGGTTGCGATTTGATTGTTGGCGATTGATGAATGACAATTCAATTTTGTAATCATTTTTGGTCTTCAACAAATAAAACATATGACCATCAAGCTAAATGCATTCTTTCTTTGAGGCCAAAAGTGCATCTTGCCATTTGCGGAAAACCTCCAAACCAACCATGTTGTTGTTCCCATTACGTGAAACATTCTCGATCCTAGGTGCTTGTGACAATAACTTTATCACCATGGCTTTTTCGTTAAACTTTATTTCCTTGCTTAAGTGTCCACCAACTTTGTCCCCTTTGCATGCTTCAAGAAGTTGTATCCTTCATAGTTGTTCTTTAGTTGTCCACTCATAAAAAATGGCCCAATTAACTACTTGCCCCTTATTCTCACACATGATGCCCCTAGTTCAACCTTGTTAATAAGGCACGTGTCTAGTACTTGAATGTGTTAATGAGCAATCATCCAAACCTCCTCAATGCACTTAATGAGCTCCACATTGTCATTGAAACAATATCAATACCCATTCTTGTTGTTGGAAGGCCCAAAAAGCTCTTACACTTCCTCTTTTGTAAATTATTGACCTACCTTCCTGCATTTAAAGCACGGCCCAGTGATGCAAGCGTCATAAACAAATGCAAATTGCTAACGAATGATGCAAGTTTTATGATAAAAAATGATATTCGAAGTTTCCCATACAATGGCTTTACATATGGCAATGTAACTCTCTCGATTTTCATTTTAACTCCCTCGATTTTCACCCTATGCTTGATTTCATTGCTCCCAAAGCTGCAAATGTTCTTAGACATGATGATGAAATGATGAGCTTCATGTGTAATGGATGTTGCGAAAGATGCAAAAGGACCAAGGACCATAGTTTTCATGTGAGTTTATATTAATCAAAACCTGACTTGAGACTTTGAGAGAGACAACATTTAGGATTTGCATAGGTTTAACTAACCTTTCTCAGGCCTATCAAAGTGGCACCACTGAGAAAATTTAAAATGAGCACCAAAATTAACCAATTAGGAGTTTTGTATAACTTACCCATGACCCCTTTAATTTACTTTAACCCATATGTAGAGTTACTATTTTGGACTATAGAATTGGTAATCTCCTACTGCCAAATGGTCCACCTATTCATGCACTTACCCATTAGTTACCTACAACTAGAAGAAGATGGATCGTAAAATGAGGCTCATGAAAATGATGCTGAGAAATATACTTTCTCTTTCTCTTGAGCCACGAAAATGACATTGAGAAGCATACTTTCTTTTTTTCATGAGTCTTTCCTCTTCACCCCCAAATTTGTACCAAATTTTAGCTCTTACAAACATGTACTTACTTTTTTCTTGCACAAATGAGTTTAATACCTACAAACCAACCAACATTGTTCCAAAAGTAAAAAAAATTTGGTACTTTAAGTGCATTTTGGATTATCTGGACACCAATTTTTTTTATCAAAATTTGTAGTTGGGAGTTTATCAAGATCTCGTGAGGCATACAAAAGTGTCACACCTCCACCTAGACACATAGTCACAAACAAATAAATGAGTTTTCTAATCAATAACCACAATGAGCACACACGAACGAGCCTAGGATTACAAAACTTTACAATTAGGTAATATTTAAGTGATGATTTGTGTTAGGGTGAAACTCATACTAGGAACTATGCCTTCTTCCATCATTGCCTTGTTGTCAAATGATCCTTCTTTTCATTAACCTCTACTTCACTTGTTCCACCAATTTACTATTAGTAATACCATCTAAGTGACCCAAACAAAAGACAAGCACAAAGGCTCCCCAAGTATGAAATGGAAAAAAAAAAAAACTTTTACATGCAATACATATTTGAAAACTTTTCCAAAAAAAGATTCATCAAACCTCAAGCATGTCCCTTAAGAACAATAACACCTTTTAAGAGTTTTTCCAAACATTCTTACAGCTTCTCCTTGTCATAATCTGATGTAGCAGTGTTAATGGCCTCCCGTATCTATGTTAGCCCATAACACAACTTAGTTACGTTGCAGGTGCAAGGCTAGTTTTTAATGAGTGATAATTTTGTTCATAACTACAACTTTAGCCACACATTATGAGGATGGAAAACCATACATAGTAGGTGATGTAATATGAACTATTTTGTAGATAATTGATTCAAGACTCACAAATACACATTCAACTGAAAAAAAATGATATAAAATTATGTACTTGTATATACTTATTTCCATCGGTCCTCAATGCATTTCTTGTCACCCCCACCATAAAATATGATTGTGTCATCCTTTGATATTGTGACCTTTGCAGTTCCAAGCATATCTACTTACACATTTTCAAGATTAAGACCTAAATCTCCATTGATGAACTGTAACCATACACCCACATGATAGTTCAAATATTGATAGACCAAGTAGGTTGTAAGTTGTAATCTAATTGCAACATCTTTCAATAGCTCTAGATTCTTCTCACTATTAGCTAACTAACATTAGATAATCCAAGCCAAGCTAAGCGAAGAACCTTAAATCTGTCAAACCTATCAACATCAAAGTTTGCAACTTGAGGTTATAAATTAATAAAAGTCCTTAAGCTTTTTTGGTGCATTTAAAAAAAAATTATGGAACACATAATAAAGAGATGTCTAGGGTAAAGCTTTTCAAAATACTTGACCCTAATCACAACTATAAGATTGTGCAAGTTGGCCTTTTTGTTCTCACCAAAACCGAGTGCCTTGATGGCACACACCTAAATCACAACCAAAATTACATAAATGAAAAAATGTAGTTTTTTTTTTTTTTTTGAAATTCAAAAACTCATTACTTCTTCAAGACATCAAATTTGACGATCTAAAACTTTATAATCAATAAACATAATTTGGCAAATAGATTTTACATGCCATATCAAGCTCTTCAATTTGAATTGAATTGACCCTTCAAATTAGTGTTTTGGAATTTTACCATGCATTTGCTTCCCAACTTGAATCCCTTGTCTTGTCCTAACATTGATTGCAAGCCCAATGCTAAGGTCACGACAACCCTCATTATTTATTTATGCAATTAAAATGATCAAGAAATGCATGACAAGAGTGTGGACTAGGTTTGCAAATTTTCAATACTACATAATCGAGAATTCACCACCAATATCATTTAATAAACCTAAGGGTATACCAATGCTTGCCTCCTAAGTGAGCTATATCCTTTTGGAAAGTGGAGTAACAACAAACAAATGTTAAAGTAAGGAAATTTCCAATTTACACAATGGTGAGCACAAGCTTACATAGACTTTGGGTCTTTTCCCTTCATGATCCATTTGTAGTTACTCCTTACAATCCCCAATATTGAAATCCCATTGTGAACCTTGTGTTTTGATCTTTCTAGGGAACTTTGTGCTGATTTTAAGCAAGTTTCAAAACAAACATGCCATGCCCAATTTACATTTCACTTTTGCAAACATACCTCAAAAATAAGGACACCAGATAAAGTCATAAACAAAAATATTTCTCCTAGACAAGGATAGGGTAATGGTATGTTGGATTGTGGAAGGTAAGACCTTATGTTGCTTTACTGTGAAAAAAGATGTGCCTTCCCAACACCAGTGTCTACAAACATCGAAATAGAGTTTTAGAAAATATTTTGATTATGATGCAATGCAACAATCATATGATTACATGGAAACCCAATGGCTCCATCATCACGTTAATTTTGTTTTCACAATGAAAATACTCAATAACAACTTTAAGAATGGACAAAGTTGTTTTTTGATCAATTCCACTTTGAACCAAGAATGTAACGATATTTGAGCCACTAAAGACTTCTAGGATTAAAAGCAATCCATAATAGTTAAGCCACCTAAGTCATCTCCTTCCTAGAACAAAACAAAAAATGCTTATGCTAAACATATTTGTGGAACGGACAATTTACAAGAGATCGATTATGGATCATCTAATGCTCTCAATTTGTTTAGGATTTGAAAATCCACCCTACAACTAATGATGTTGAAAGGCAAACCCAATTTTGTCCACCATGTCCGTCCATTAGGAATCACCAGAAACTCACAACAAGAAAATGCATCAGAACTTGCTTGGTGCTTCTAAGACTTGGATAAATTTCATTCTAGAGATCCGAATGTGTTGAAAAACCAAGCTCTAACCTAACAAAGCTAGTGTTCTTATACACAATGCATGCATGTTTCAAATTTTTAAATTAGAATCCAAAGCCTTTATAAGACACAAAGGAAGAAAGAAAAAATAAAAATAAAATGAAGTGATACATGAATAATAACGCACCAGAGCAATGAAGAGGGCATACAATAGGAGGAAGCAGAGGGCAACTTCGACATCCTAACAACCATCTTGCATCAAAATGTGTGTCTTTGACATGTAATTAAGTCCAAATGTGTCTTTTCAAACATTAGGGCGCACAAATATACGAAACTTGAAATCATAGACTTTGGATAAATCCAAAGAACAAAAACATGTTTAGGAAGGAGAAATTAGTTGGTGTCGAGTCACGATTCAGCCATGGCACATGCCACATTAATACTTATGAGGAAATAAAGATGTAGACTAAAGACCATTATGTATTTTTAGGAATATACGATTTGGAGTACGCATACGCTACACTACTATATACAGTGGGAGAAATACATATGACCACCTTCCAAGAAATACGTAGCCGGGGCGAGTGCTTATGCTTGGTCGCGTGTGCGCAGTGACACGCGAGATAGAAAAGGAGATCAAGAATAAGATGACGAAGTAAAAGATCGTACATGCGCAGTGGGAGTGTTGTAGAAGAGCAGGGACTCTCTCTTCTGTCGCCGCACATGAAAGGCCTTTGTCCCGTTGCAGGTTTTGTTTGCCACGCAGTCTCTGCAGTTGTGTCGTATCAGTCTGCATCTTTTTCCCTAGGGACTGCTCTCTTTGTTATCCCGATCAACTTCTTTTGCTCTTCATTATCTTCTCCTTACTTTCCTTCACTTTTCCACGTCTCTGATGCGGTACACCGTTTTGAGCGAGGCAGGCACAATAAGGTTTGTTTCTTGTGTTTCCGGATGAGGATTCTTTTTGTTTTTGTAGACTGAGATTTGTTACAGTGGATCATCACAGATACAGCATTGAGTGTGAGTCGGGAAGCGATTTTTTCTGAACGATTATTATGACGAATAACGCGGAGATTTTTGATGCTTATTTTCGAAGAGCGGATACGGATCGGGATGGTCGTATCAGCGGTGCGGAAGCCGTGGCGTTTTTCCAGGGTGCCAATCTGCCGCAAGTGACTCTTGCTAAGGTTTTTTCCTCTCTTGCTTGGATCTCGTCGTCATCTCAGATTCAATTTATTCCAATGTATTGCAGGTTGCCTCGATCTCAAACTCGAAGTCAGGTTGTTCACATCGTCCTGGAATACTCAACCAATAATCGTCGGAGAATTTCCTTTCTGATATCGTTTTAGCTGTTTGGTTTAGTGAAACATAAGGATGACGAGTGCGGGAGCACTTCCCATATCAAAGCGCTGATGGTTGCAGTGATTGATAAACCTGTACTGATTTTTCTTGCAAGCATCTGGCTGACACAAAATAGGGTTGGGGGAGCAGACACGTAAGGATCTGGTATGTCCTTCAGAGAAAAATAATGCATCTTGCTTTGCTCTCTTCTCCCCTTTCTGTTTTGTGCAAAGTCTGCACCTTCGCTGGAAAAGGTGGATAGATTTGAAGATTTGATTCTCTTGTGGTATGGTACTGCTTGCACAAGAGCTTAGCTAACTGAGAAGCTGATCTGTTGTAGTATTGTTTGGAGCATGGCATCTATAAAACTGTCATGATGTAAGGGGTAGTGGAGTGCCATTCCCTGTTTGGATGTGCGTTCTCTGTACCTGTTGCTTCCATCTGTTTGAGTTTTTTCAATTCCATGTTGTGACATTAGACCGCTTCATATTGTTGTTTGGGATGAGGTCAGTGGAGATGTTATATTATGATAGCTGGTCAATACCATTGTTGCAGGTCTCTGAATATTCAAATGAATGTTTCTGTTGTTCAAACTGATCCTCAGTATTTGGTTTCTTTTTTCTTTTGTTCTTTAGGCTTGGGTATAAAGGGTCAGATGAAATCTTTATTCAGACCCTTTATAACCCAAGCCTAAAGATTTCAGATGACAGGTGACCCTTTTTTCATGTTTGCTGATTTGTTGCTGTTATGTTGTCAGATCTGAAATCTTTATAACCTTGTCATTGGGTCATCTGTCAATTGTATTGGGTTGACTTTAATCATAAGCATGGAGAAAATCTCAGTATTTCTGAAGATGGTTTGTTGTTTGAGATTGGCATGTGAGGATTTGCTGCTTACAGTAAATCCTAAGGCTCCTAGTGGGTGTATCAAAGATTTCTCATCTAAAGAGTTGATTATATTACTGAAGCAAACACAGCAAGACATGTGCTCTTTCCACTTCCTTCCCAATTTCTGTGCATTTACATTGATTGCTTCACAGAGAGTTGTCCTCAGATTCTGATACAAAAGGCAAGTCCAGTATGTTGTACCTGCAAGTCATTTTGTTCCAGGACAATCTGCCAAAACCTTGCAAAATCCAGCTTCCATTGATATTTCTAGGTCTTGAAAAGCAAGTTAATGCTGATACATGTAATAGTTTTGCACTAAGAACGTGTGGTGACCTTCATGAGCCACATGGATTCTATTTTTTTTTTCTCTCTCTAATGATATTTGGGTTCAGCTTGGACATATCCAAGTAGACCTTAACAGGTCAGCTCACAATTGCATTAGATTTATTTTAAATTTTTATTATCAAGATGTTCTTGATACTTATCCAGTATACTTTGGACAGATGTTTTTAGTTTCTACTCCCTCTGGGGGTCTCCTACAATGAAAAGTGGTCCAAGCTACAGCAGGCCTTATGGTAGATGTGTGATATTCCTGATCATACTGAGGATGTTCTCAGGCAGGACTACAATAGTCTCCTGATTGGACTTTGATCCAACAGATTCTGGACTTTTTGGCTCAATGCTGCCTTCCAAATATGGGTATATGAGAAATTCATCAATCTGAAGTCTGACAGCCCTGATGTGCAAGATATTGATTTTGGCTGCACATTTGAATTTGCAACACTGACTTCAATTCTGTTGTGCATCATTTCAGATTTGGCAATTTGCTGACCAAGGGCGAACAGGTTACCTCTCAAGGCCCGAGTTCTACAATGCCTTGAAGCTTGTGACAGTTGGACAAACAGGGAGAGAGTTGT
>Ga0116227_10011767_pt1 | contig 14571 bp, 7 predicted proteins | sample S1TSphgellanicum_FD_89693 | JGI IMG/M metagenome (GOLD analysis project Ga0116227, IMG submission 89693) | Host-associated microbial communities from peat moss isolated from Minnesota, USA - S1T2_Fb - Sphagnum magellanicum MG | ecosystem: Host-associated > Plants > Peat moss > Unclassified... | reverse complement strand
GTTGGTTTGTGAAAAATTGTATTTTTTCCATTTTGATTTGGACAAAATTTGAAATTTATTTTGTTTTAAACCCCAAAAAATTTATATTACAAAAAAAAAAAAAAAAAAAAAAAAACCCTTTTTGAAATAACATGAAAAAAAATGAGAAAACAAAACAATGAAGGCGGCTTTCAAGGCCCTTCCCCCCCTTCTTCCCCCTCTCAACCAAAAAGCAAAAAAAAGGTGGGGACATTGCCTTCATTCCTCGCATGCGCCTTGTAAGCAACAACACACACAAAAAATAATAGGGAGTTTTGACCTTCCCACCACCTTGCAAGTAACAACAAGATTAACCCCCAAAAAAAAGGAAAACAACCAAATGAAGAATTGTAAACTCTTCACCTCTTATAAGTAAAACAACAAAGAAAAAGGAAAAAGTGAAAAATAGGGAGTTTGGACCTTTTGCAAGCATCATGAACAACAAAAAATAATAGGGATTAATGAAATCAAAAAGTTTGGTCCCTTTGCAAACATCATGAACAACAAAAAGGTATATAAAGCTCAAAATTCTTGTCCCTTGTGAGCAACATAATTATGATGCACTCTAAGAAAATAGGTATTTTGCAACTCAACCTACAATGAGGTTTTAGTTGCAATTTTGAATTGCAATGACCACTTGCAACCTGCTATAGTTTTATAACTTGAATGATATCGAATGAATTGCAAAAGTTGCAATGGCAAAACTCACCATATATGAAATTATATTTATATGTAACTCGTGCAACTATGTTACAACTAGATCATTGTAATTATTGTGCCACTACATTGTAATTACATAAACAACAATTGGTGGGTTTAACTTTTAGGGTCAAACCTTTTTTATTGGTTTATTCCAAATGTCATTTATTTTTAAATACTCCTAATGCATTTAGTTATATAATTTACAAACTTGAAAGGTAGGACAAACAATTTGAGATAAAAAAGATTAATTACATTATAATTGCAACTCACTTATAACTACTATAAAATAAATTAGTGGGCAAACACTTAAGCTTTTAGAGAACTTTAAATTTTAATACATTTTCCATTTACTTTTCAAGCATGGAAATTTTTTTTAGACCTTGACTTGGTGCACCCATGACTATTTAAATTATTCAGAATTGACACAAAATGAGAAAAATATGGTTGTCAAACGTAAACAAGGTCAATGTTTGGTCACCAGCCTAATTCACAATTTACAATTCGACACATTCATCTTTTTCATGGCTCTTTTGTGTTGTTTTACCTTTAAAATTAAAATAATTAATGTAAATTTTAATTTGGTGCATCCATAGCATTTTAGATCGTTGGAAACAAACAAGAAACAAAGAATATATGATATTTGAAAATAAAATGTTTTTAAAAAAAAAAACATGTTTTGTATTTTTCCTATGTTGTTCCTTTGCCTCTAGAGTTGAAACAGATGATGTAAAATGTTTTTCAATGTTAAAATAAAATCTTTTAAATCTTTTATAAGAAAATTTATGTATACATCCCAATGGATTTTATAATACAACGTATACATTATTTCAATATCAGTTTAAGACTACATTTTCACTTTCAATGAATTAAACATTTTGTAGGTGGTATCATAACATGTTAGTTGCAACACAGTTGATGATTAGTCATATTGAAGTTGAATGAAAGTCTCAAATTGGTGAATTAATAATATTTACCTAATGAAAACCTAGTGGCAATAGTTGTATCAATGGCAAGTTTAGTTGTATAAAAGTTGAAAGTGCCATTTCAAATGGATGGTGGAAATGCAAACATGTGGTTTAATCATACATGCCATTATGTGTAGTTAGTTGCAATGTAATCACACACGAAGTCGCACATATAGGTTAATTGTATAATAGTTGTACATTGTAACTACCATGTAATTTACTCACAAAGTCAAATACATTTGGTTGCAACTACATAAGATCCATCTTGTAACTAATGTGCAATTTTAATAGAACTTAAATAATATCTAATGTGGATTTTTTTTAAAATCATCATATTTTAAAAAGTCAATTGTAGTTTAGTTACATGGTAATTTCATAATAGTTCTTAGTTACAAGGCAATGAGGTTTCTATTGACATCATACTGATGTGAGCACATGAATGTGAATAGTGAGCTTGTGGACATGACTTATTGAATAGGAAAAAATATTTTTTTTGATATTCTTACCACGTGGAAAAAAATTCTTTTGGACATGTGATATTTTTCTTGCTAGATGAAATGAATATTCCATCCACATGGCAAGAAAAATCCTTTGACTTGTATTGAAATAATGTCACATTAGCATTATATTCCATCTATTTGTAACATGACATCATTTAAACATTTCATTTTTCCATTTTTTAGTCTTTACATATTCTTTCAAAGTCTACACATATATAGTATCTTGTGTTCTTATATATGATGAATGTGGTTAAATACATTATTTCTTTAGTCATGTAATTAAACTCCCTAATATAAAATACAACTAGACTTACTACCCAAAATATCTATACCATATCTTCATCAACACTTAACTAACCTATTATATATGATTGCCAATTTTTCAATCATAATCCATATTCCCATCCATTAATATTCCTATTTCAAATAGAATTATGCCAATCATACCTATGCATAAATATCAATTAAAACTTTTATTAAATCAAATCATTTACATGGTATACATAATTTCCCTTTAAAATGTAATTTTAAACACATGGTTCCTTCCTAAATACTACACCTACATAATTTTTTCCTTAAAAGTTTTGATGTCAAACTAGATGAATATTCATTAGTGAGAAATTATAGCATAAGCCAACAAGTGTTGAATTACATCACATGTGTTCCAAGTTAGAAAATGAATGAAATCTTCAAACTCCCCACAAAACATGACATGTTGTAAAACATAGTATAGGTGTTTACAGGGCACTTGTTTATTTCACTCATCCAATAGACTTACAACCATAGCCACGAAATCCAAATAATTGTATGTTGGGAAATTCCCAATTATAACTCATACTACCTTGCATGTGGAAAAGCACCGAATAAAATGTTGTAGATTTGTCCATACCCAAGTGTAGGAACTTCCAATTGTGGGTTCACAATTGCTTGAAGAAGACAAGCAACCTCCCATTGATTATAATGTTGTTTCAAAATTTAAATGGCATTATGTTTCAAATTTTTTTACCATTGCATGTTGTAGGCCATGACATTGCAATTGCTAATTGGGTTTACCATAACAAAATACCCCCCCCCCCCCTTTAAATAGGCTTCAAGGATGAATAGGTCATCATTCATCGAAAACAAAACTTATTTCCTCCAAATATTTGACCTCATCTTGTGTGAGATTGGCTCTTTCTTGCACATGCCAAATTTTTGGTACTAACCAACGCATATTTATGTTTAGTATCTATCCCCCACACAATTATTCATGTTGTCAATATAAAACCAAAATTTATGAAGCTTAAAAGGTGCACTTGGGAATTGAAAACCACGAATTGGAATAAATCAAGGTAAAAATCCCTTTGACAATCTTCATAAAAATTATCATTGCCTTGTAATATTGCTTGGTGGTTTTTTGTAATGTTGAACACTAAACATGTAATGTAAGGGGACATAAGTCTATGTATGCCACACTCCATTTCCACATGTAACTTCTAGGACCTCAACAGTTTCATGAATTAAAACCTTTTGTTCATATTGATCAACATTACAAGATGGTTGTTCAATTTGTACATGTGATCTAATAGTTTGTGTGTTGACATAAGGTGAGAATAATTTACATGATCATGCTTATGTGAATCCCCTTCGTAACTTGAAGGTAAATTTACTTTCGGTTTATAAGAGCCAAACATCTCCTTTCCTTGCAAATGTGGGGCCCTTGTTGTGAAGGAAGATTTAAGAGCATATTTATGAATTGCATTTACAAGTTGCACAATAACACGTTAAGGGTTATTTGACCGGTCAAAGAAACGACTATTGTCCTTTTCAAGTACAATTATAACTACATGGTCACAAAAATCACTATGTATTTACAAAGGCCATTGAAATGTCATGTGATGTCATGGTTTTGCGACTATAGTTAGTATGATGATTAATGGGTTTTTTTGGATACATATATTATTATTATTGAAATTGTGATAATATGTTTTAAATAAATTAAAATTAGTTAATTAAAAATACTTTGACTTTTGCGATTAAAATAACAACTTTTAGTTTCACCACATGATGATGTGGCATTGCATGTGGTAATACAATATTTGACTATTAGTCAACATGATGATTCATACATTGCTTTGAATAAAATGAGACATTTATTGGTTAATCACTATGTTAGAGATGATGTCCAATCCCTTAATGTAACTCTTTGCATCAAAATGCAAGTCCAAAAACTTTACCCTCACGACAACAAATTCTGTCTTTTGAATCGAACACAAAAATGACTATTGTTTTCTTCAACTACATTTATAATTACTTAGTCATAACAATCACTAAGTAATGGCAAAAAAGATCAATTTTTGTTCATTAGTTATTTAATTGCAAGAACCATCCACCTTTGCGACTAATAACGACTCAATCTCCCATGATGATGACATGGCATGTTATATGCTAACAAGATGACATGATCTTATTTATCAACATCATGATTCATGTCATTGATTTGATGAATTAATCTCATTTATTAGCTAGTTGAAAACATTGTTATCTTTTACAATTAATAACGATTCAATTTCCATGTGATGATGACATAGCATGCCATTTGACAACAAGGTGTCACAAATTTTCATAACAATCCATGATTTTTTTGTGAAACCATAAATTTTTGTGTTTTATGAATTTATGGCACTAATATTTGTTATGGCATGCCATTAATTTTTTGTGTGCCATGAAGTTTTTGAAATCATGAAGTCCCATGCATGTGCATGTGTACTAAATAATATATTGTTAATTTGTAATTATGATTACAATATTAATAGTTGTTTTGAAAGAGGTGACACATAACTCCTTGACTTTTTAACTACTTAACACACTAACTTAGGTTAACATACCTATTAAGTTAACCTATGTGTGTAGGTTAATTAGTAAAAACTTACTTTGTAATATAGGTTACCTTGTAAGTTACCTAACTAAACATAAGAAATTTACTACATCTAATATGTTTAAATATACTTAAAATAGGTTACCTTACTAATAGGTTAACTTAGGTAGGCTTACTTAAGTCCTAACTTTAGGTTTTTTGTCAATTCAATTTAGATAATTTCAGTACAAAATATTTTATCAAGTTTGTAACCATTTCAAGTTTGTGTGATTAGATGCAACTATGTTGCAATTATGATGCAACTAGATGCAACGTAACTATCTTAGGTTTTTTTTTTTTTTTTTGCATAAAAATGTTTGGGTTAACTTAGGCTAGGTTAGTAATTAATGTAGGTTGACAAATTAATTCATATAAAGTCAACCTAGGGAGGTTAGGTTTAGGCTAGGTTGGTAGGTAGTAGATAGGTGACCAAGGTTAATTCAAGGCAAATTTTTTTAAGCTTTATAACTTTGTGTTAAATACAATTAGTATACAAAAATGTGGTAGTGCAATGGATTAGGACTTGAACCTCAAAGTGAAGGTGAGAGGTTCAAGTCCTCACTATTGTAATCTATGATACCTAAGCCACTTGGCTTAGGTTAAGTAGCCTAATTTAGGTTTTTTGGGCTTTAGGAGTTTGATGTTTGTTTTAAATTTAAGCCACCTAACCTGGGTTGTCTAACATAAGTAGTTAGCTTAGTTATGTTGGTTTTTGGTTAGGTGAACTAAACTAGGTTGCTTAGCTTAGCTAGGTTAAGTTAGGTTGATTTTTGGTCATGTGCAATGATTCGTAACGTGTTTATAAATTTTTGACACATGTCATGCATCCATCAAGGCGTTTTTTGTGACACTTAGTTGAATAAAACCATCAAGGTTAATGATGACATGGAATTTCATTATTATGAGAAAAATTTTAAATCCTAATCGTTAAAATGATTGGGCTTTGCAACTAAACGTCCTTTGCAACTAAATAGGTGAAACGATATGAGTTTAGCAACTACTAGTCACTAGTCGCATATGTCTTTCTTAATTAGTATGTAATTGTAAAGGTGGGTTGCAAAACCCAAAATGTGTTGTTGTGTTGCCTCAAGTCATTAATTTGACATGATCTATGCAAAAGAAATTCACTTTTAAATTTGTAAGTCCTTTTTTGAAATGATAATGTTTCTTGAATTGGTAATACAATGTCATATGGTTGAAAGCTTGAACATAATTATCAAATGTTGCAACATACAAACAAGCTCCTCTTTTCCTTAATTGTTGAAGCCATGTCACTATGCTAAAAGATAACATCCATGACTCCATCCATGATTGAAAAATTAGTTGTATATGCCTTAATGACAAGACGACTATGTGATCAATTTAAACTTGATGCTTAGGTCATTTATCATATTCATGAATATAATCATTATGCCATGATGGCATTTGTTTATGCCATTCCATATAATTTTCATGAATATAGGTGGATGAATGACCATGATTTTGAAAAATCATGTGATTGTGACCATTGAATTTTGTAATATTAAACCAAATAATAATAAGGGACGATGCATTTATTGGTTGATATTTAATTTTCAAAATTAAAATTAAAAATGCATTAAATTTTTTTTGTTGCCACATGGTAGCCTAAGCTAAATTCAATAGTTTATTTTCCATTTGTGAATTACCAAATGGCAACTTATTCTAAATTTTAAAAATTATTAACCACTTGTGGGCTACCACATGGAATGTAAATGTAAGAAATGAACATTTTTGGCCCAATCACATGATGCCACATATATACACAATATAACAAACATTTTACTAAAATTTAATTTCACTCTAATTGAAATAAACATTTGCAAAAAATCTCAAAATATACCATTCTCAAAATATTTTTTAACTTCCATTTGAAAATGATTTTTTTCAAAAATGTCAATTTACCACATACTTATTTTCATGACCCTTAAAAACATTTGTATATGACATGAAAATTATTATTTTTAATTAATTATTTCACAAACACGGTTTAAATTATGTGAAATCACATATGAAATGGCATACTACAAGTTTCATAAAGGTTTTTAATCATTTTAATCACTTTTGAAATATAGTCACATTTTTAAATACATAATGACATGTATTTTTTTTGAACAAATATACTCCAATTCACCATAATATAAAGAGAAATAAATAAATAAAATTGATTATTTTGCTTGGGTTGGCTCTACCATAATATGTAAAAACATAATGAAAGTTTTTAGTTTTGACATGGTTAGGTTCATAAATGCATCACCCAAGGAAATAATACAATGTGACTACACAAAGGGGGCCACCATAGTGTGCTTTCACCCCAAATGTCCATTGGAATCTTGTATTTGGTGAAGAGGCCACAAATGATTCTACTACCATTGACTAGTCTATCAATAAGATGTCCAATATTCACAATGGTGAACCCATGTAATAAGTCGAGATGAAGTCAAAGTTTGTTTGCTTTTTTTAAAATGTAAGGTTTTTGGACATAGTAAGCAATGTCTTGTTTTTGGCAAATTTTCGCAACCTAGCGACAAAAATAAAGGGTTGGCGAATCCAACAAAGGGATTTTTGAAATTTAAAAAAAACAATTCACATATCTTGACAAAAAAAACTTATAAGTCGTCATATTTAGACGATGTGTTCCTGAAGGTCACCAGAACTAGGCATGATACCAAAATTTACTAGTCCATTAGGATAGTTGCCATTTACTGCTAATTAATAATGTTGAGGAAACTAGCTAGTGCACCTATTTGAAGAATTTGAAAAAAAAAAACATTGATAATAGGTGTCTTTTTGTGTGGTTTTATTACAACAAAGTCTAATGAGGTCCCTTGTAGTTTCTTATGTACTAAAATGAAAAACTAGTGGTTTCTTTGAAATCTCGCTCATAATGGTGTATTATATTTCAATCTAAGATGTCTCAACCTTCACTTTTGAACTCTATAATATGAACAACAATATTTGTGAACAACAATAAACTATGTTTAATGAACTTTCTCTACTATTTACAATGAAGATCTTTTTAAGGTGAACATTTTTATAATTCAAACTAAGTGTTTTTCCCAACATAAAAAGCAAGGTTAAACAAATGCTTGTACTATTTGTGCCCTTCCAACAATTTTGGAGCATGCAAGTTGGAAACATATGATTTTATTTGCCCACTAAGGTTTTTGGTGGTTGATGACTTTTGGATCATGACTTTCAATACATATACTCTCTATTGGAATTCCATGATATTGTTCTCTAACAAAATAAGAGGCTCCAATTCATTAACATTCAACGAACTCAATGCATCTTCTCCTTTTACACCCCTTGCATCAAATGTATGTTTGTTTTTAACAATGTTTCCCTTCATTTCTTGAGTTCTCTTATATTGTAAGCACATATAAATTATCAACAAGATGTTTTGTAAGTTCTTCTACAATATTTGTTTTATAACATCGTTAATATTTTTAAGATGCAATTTTTTTTCCCCAAGCTATTATCATCTTTGATTAACTATCTTCTTTTAAAATTTTGTGGTGGAATGAATCATTCTTCATATTCTATTTGTGCACATACTTCTCCTCAAGCTATCTACTCATAATAATATCATGATATATTCAAGGTCTCCTTCATAGTGTCACTTATTCGCTTAGGAGTTGAATTAGACTTATGTAGCCATAAACAAATTTCGAGTTTTCTACAATTTGTTTTGCTTTAAGTTCATATGCTACATCTCACTTTGAAATATTCACTAAATTACATTTCACAATTATAAACAATCCAAACAACTAGACTAACATTTTTTCAAAAGATGTAAAATCATTAATTTCTCAAGCAACAAAAATGCCACCTACATTGTGTGTGCACAAGGTCAAAGCAAATTAAGGTGGCTCACTATTGGCATCAAAATGACATTTTTTATGATATGAATGTAAGTGAAATGGTTAATTTGTATTTTACATGTTAGAATTTTGTAATAGGGACTTTGAAATTATTAACTTTAGTATGGATATGATTTAAGTACTCACTATGTTTTATTTACAAAATTAAAGGAAATTTGGACTTGTAAAGGACATTGTATGGACTTTCATTGCCTAACAACAAGAATTTATATGGACTTTAAAATGGTCCAATGAATGATATTATGATTATTAAAAACTCCATTTTAGTTAGATAATATATTAATAAAATCAAGTTTTAAGGATTTTGCACCTGGCAATTGTAGGTTATTTTCACATTACATTCAATGTTATTGAAGGTTTTTTATCCAAAGTGTGAAGTCATGAAAACTATAGAACGTAACAATAATGTCATGTCATTACATCCCCACCAAGGTTTTTTTCTTTTTTTCTTTTTTAAAATTTAAATTGAAATTCATTTATTTAAGTTGTGGATTCGAATTTTGGTGAAGTTTTCCTAAATTTAGCAATTTTTTCGAATTTACACTTTTTTAAAAAATCCCCAAAAAATTGTCACCACAATGGGAAAATTCATACAAAAATAAGAAGCTAATCCCCACTCTTGGTATTTGGGTTACAATTGCTTTCTTTTGGCTCATTTAAATTTAGAAGTATATTGATTTTCACACTCATCTACCAACGCTAACACAACATTAACAAGGTCATAGTAACCATTAGGAACAATTGTTTAGAAAGGTTTAAGTTCATGAGATACATCATTAGAGGCTTTGTACATAGCAGCTACAAATGCTGAATGCAAGTTGAAAATAGGGAATACATACCACATTTGAAAATTCACTGTTGTTGAAAATAGAAATGATATTGATCACACTGCATCAATGTCATAGACAATCACACTTGATAAACCCACTCGGTTTCCTAGGGAATAACACCAGCATGACACGATAACAAACCTGAAGTTGAATTTTCACAGTACAAATGTTAGGCAATCCCTTTGTGTCATGGATTGTCCAAAATTGTATTCAAAGATCATCAAGTCTTTACTTTCTGATGGAGGAGGAAACATGCCAAAGCTGCTGAAAGTCAGTGCAGTGCAAGCATGGGTGGTGTCTCTCTTGCAGCGAGCAAGAAACCCAGGCCCTCTCTGCTTCAAGGATAACGTCCACCATGCTTGCTGCAATTGCTGCTTGCAGGAATGTCATTGACCTTTTTGGTTGAAAAAGTGTCACCTCCAGCATTCAGTAAACCTTTTTGGAACTTTATTTGTGCACTACCCTCCTCTGCCATAGCAGATGAAATCAAACTTCAAGTCAAAACAAACCCTAACTGAGAAAAATATGTACATGGCAAGCACTAGATTATACACTAGTGCCATGCTGATGCTACAATCAGCGGTCGATTCACCCAGCCCAATAACAAGGCTCCGCCTTCCTCTTTCAATCGGTACTTATCACTGTAGGACTCCAGTAATAACTTGATTGCATGGTTTACTGAGGAGCTCAGGGGGTAAGGTTGGAACCCTGCCATAGTCAACCGAGCCCTCCATTTCCCGAGCAATTCATACCTCTCCACTCGCTCAGCATCCTCACAAGCAACTATGTTGACAATGTCACGGGCTAAACACTGTTGCTCCACATTTACACGCTCCCGGCTCTCACGGGGTAAAGTAATGTCCAGAGACTCAAATATTGCTGAGAAGTAGCTCAGGGCCTCCATAAAGCGGGGAAAGAATGGAGCAGTATTAGTGTTAGCTTCCTGCTCAACAAGTGTCACCACCTTGGGACGAAGGCCCTTCACCATTCGCAACATCCGGTCGCGGGGATTAGTAGTACAGACACTCTCATCAGGCATGTGATGAAGCTGTAGAGCAAAATTGACAGCAAGGGCTTCACCTGGCTGTCGCTCCAGCATCCACTCTTCCACCTGTGTACCATTCTTTGCCACTGGATGGAACACGAAAGGCACGCCAACAGATTGGGCAAGCTCCCCAAGCCGCACACCCACTAGCTCTACACCTCCCGTAGGTGACATCCCTGCAAGACCTGTTGCAGGATCATCCACCCCTGTGATCCGCAGATGAGGGGGACCCCCTGGTCGCGCAGCCAAAGCTTGTATAAGGGTAACCCACTGCCCACCCTGGGCTATTTCAAAGTCAATAATGTGCACACGTTCCTCATTCTGAAAAGCCTCTGCTATGGCACCATTGGCTGCCATGTACCCAAACTTGAAGTAGGGACAAACTTCATACAACATTTGCATAGCTGAGAGTAGATCAGCAGTTGGGGCTTCCTTGCACCTAAGAGTTTTGTACAGGCGTTCACCAGTTGATTCTATTCGAGCAACAAGGCCCTCCACCATGTAAGCTGCAAGGCGCTGCATTGGGTCACCGAAAATGGACACTGCCTGATTGAGCTGTGCTATGAGCACCTTTGCCAATGGCCAGTCCTTATTCACAATAGCTTCGGCACATGCTATGAGCAACTGTTCTGACAGGCTCCTTGTCTCCTCCATAGTCTTCACCTACAGTAAGGTCCAAAGGAGTGAACACCACAGCTGTAATTGATACAAGATTGTTGAACTATGAGCTCCCCCTTCGAGTGTCTATACTATAAAATCTGAGAAAATGTGTCAGAGCTTTCCCACAGTTCATACAAAAGAACTGAAAATGGCCAAACTGTGCAGTCCTGCTTATTTCTGCTTGTCTAATGGACAACCAATAGTAGAGAGCAAAGGAACTTTGAAGCAAGCCAGGTTAGATGTCCCAACAGAGCAAGTTCAGGTTGGAAGAATGATTCAATTTAGATCTCTCAGATGACAAATAACCCAAATGTATTGGAAGGCATGGAACTTACTTCCTCTGAGGCAGCACTTGAATAAGTATCTGAGCTGCTTTGGCACTGCTGCTGAGAAGCCAGCTGACCAGATGCTGATGTTGAAGAATTTTGTGACTGCAAATCAAGGGGGGGGGTCTCAACTGCAAGAAGCTCTTCAAGGGTATCTGCCCAGCTCCCATCAGCCAGAGTGTTGCGCCCTTGGCTAAGGGACACGGCCAAATCTGTTTCATCTTCATCATCATCATCCAGTAGAGTACTCTTTAAGAACTGCAGTGCATGTTCCACCTCACTACTTCTCTCTGAACCTGCATACCCTCTCTGTGCTTGTTCAGCAACATGGTTGACTCCCGAATTGCATGTTGTTGTATTGTATGACTGGGTAGCAGCAGCTGATTGATACATGTTAGGTGCCAGTGCAGATGAGGGGTTGCGATATGAAGAGACTCCACTTGGCTGCCCATAAAAGGCAACATCCTCATGATGTGACTGGATTTCAAAAGAGCCTTCACTGCGGTAGGATGTCTCACTGTGGAAAGAAATAGGACTCCAACCTTGCCCACTGCTTGGGGCTACATCAGATGCAGCTTGAGATGAGTCTGGTGGTGAAAGTGGGGAGATTGGTGAGCTCTGGTCCTTAATTTGGTTAACTCCATACTGCACCTGCCTTTGCTTCTCAGTATAAGGTTGTTTTGCAGTGTAGTAGATGGGTGCCGGCTGGCTATTTGCTGTGTCCAGAAGGCATTCTTTCTCTCTGTCACTGGGCCTCTGTGGTGCCAATCCAATAGTTCCCAACTCTGGACGATATTGCACACTCATGGTTTCTGAAAGGTCTGAATTTGACTTGTATCACAGTGTGCTCTGCCACACTGGTCGTAGTGTCTGGTATTCACTTTGTTGTGCAGTCACTTCTTCAAATGATAACATCAACAAGCTCCAATCCCAAGTAGCCCATAGAGTGTTGAGCTTCAGTGGACAGTCCAAACTGTGCGTCCTGTTGTTTTCACCCAATTCTGGAAGGATTCTCTGGCACAATAGAAGAAGCACAAAGTGTGCTGATTCAACTAGCAACTCTGTTCCAACAAAAGCAACTGCTACTGAGTGTCCTAACTGAGCAAAGATTCCCAACAATAGTTTTTCCACAACAATGCTTCCTCCAAAGCCAACCATTACTAAGAGGATTCAAGACCGGCAACTGCAGCATGACTCGTTATGGGACAGACATGGTTGTTCCCTATGAGCATGACTGCCCAGAGAGACAACGGACAACATTCAAAGAGACCATGAGACCATTCGGTAACTCTGGAAAGCCATATGATTCAGCGCAAGCGACAACCGGATTGTCATAGCAAGAACCATGCATTCTGGAGGACTCCAGCGTTACTAAAACGCAATATGCGATATTTCGAAGATAATCAAACGCTCCTGAGCAGCACCGAAAAGAAAGGCGGACAGAACAAACAGTCATAATAGAGAGAGGCAGCTGCCGCCGCCGTGTCTATCTTTGAAAACTCACAGTTCAGCGGCGACCCCAAAATTGCCCGCAATGGCAGGGACTGCTGTAGTGAGAGAGTCCTAGAAAGGAACCATCAAGTTCCTAAAACAAAAGCTTCACAGGCTCTTACTGAGAGAATCTTTCTATCAGCGGAAGCCGAGAGAGAGAGCAGGACAGACAGAGACAGAGAAGTGCAGTAATACAACCTTCCTTGGACACAATCCCCGGGTACTAAGGAGGTCAACGGCTTGGAAGGCCCACTAAACCCGAGAACACAAGAGTTTCAAGGGTGCAATTCAGGCCGTGGACAAAACAAGACACAGATAGATATCCCTAAGAAAGAAGGCAGAAAAAGCTGTCATAAGACCGAAGACGACACCTTCAAAACAAAAACGTCCGGATTTCTCACCAAAACCTCGGTCGACAAAACAAAACAAAGGCAAGACAAGATTTCGTCATACAACTTACAGTAAAACCAGAAGCCAGAAAAGACACAGGAAGCACGGCGGCGGCGGCAGCAGACGGTTCTTCCGTCCTCCAGCATCATAAGACCAGCAGCAGCCAAATATCTTCTTCCCCCCCGCCACCGCCCTTTCTTCCTCAAATCTCCACCAAAACCACTGCAATTTGTTTCAGAAAGAAGTGAAATGGAACTTCCCGCGGCCCGTCTTTGTAAGAGATAAAAGCTATGGAGCTTTTGTAACGCACTCCTTCCGACAGCAAAGCAAAATCCCCTGTTTTACTTGTGCGCTGCGAATGCGTCGCGAGTCCGAGTCTATCTATTTCACTGTCTCTTGCTCCGATTGTCGCGTCGCGGTTCTCGACAACTTCCGCGACCGCACAAGTACGACCGCGTTTCACCCCCACCCCCGCGCCCCCTCCGCCGCTTCACCCGCCCGTCCGTCGGCCGAAATACCGCCAGTCCGCCGCCTGATTGGAAGGAGAGCGGGGGGATGGGAAGGGACTTGGGGGGGGGGATGGGGGAGAGGGGGTATATTATTGTCAATTTTTTTTGTTTTTTTTGTGATTTTTTGTCTGTTTTTAGTTTGGAATGGAGTGATGAGTATCTTATGGTGAGGGGATGAAATGGGTCCCATCATCATCCCATGTGGTCTAGTTGCATGCAATTTGATGCTCCTGGGATTTGGGATTGGCGGGCTAGCCAGCCACTCACTTTTCTTTTTGCTTTTAATTTTTTTTTTTTTTTTTTTTTTTTGAAATTTTTTTTTTTTTGGTGGGGGTGG
>Ga0116227_10011766_pt1 | contig 14571 bp, 10 predicted proteins | sample S1TSphgellanicum_FD_89693 | JGI IMG/M metagenome (GOLD analysis project Ga0116227, IMG submission 89693) | Host-associated microbial communities from peat moss isolated from Minnesota, USA - S1T2_Fb - Sphagnum magellanicum MG | ecosystem: Host-associated > Plants > Peat moss > Unclassified... | reverse complement strand
TAGTTCATGGAAGGAGAATGGTGAGGTTCGCATAACCAATAGTAGGTTGGGAGGATAGTTTTACAACCAAAAACATAGATTTCATAACTATGTAGTAATCATACATAGTTTCGGTCCTAAACCTGCTCATGTAGTACAAATACACTTCCTACTCTTTTGCCAAAGCAAATGGCCCATTCCAATTTCCCATATTCCCCTGTGCAGCCTCTCAATTGTTGACAAGTTCACAATCATAAATGCTGCAAACTCGAATTAGTTAACAAATTATTGTGCGTTTCTTTAGGGCTCATGATGATTCAAAAATATATGGTCCAACTTCTTTTCTCCAGTTTGCACGCTCCCTGACCCCAGTCTTCTCCTCTGTAGAAGATCTGAAGAGTTAGGTGGGGCAGGAAGGCAGGAAGAGACCACAAATCTAACATAACATTTTTGGCCCAAGTTTGATTCCAGTTATACAGTGCACAATAGGCAAGAAATAGACCTTGAAAGTAGACAAGGTCTGGTTTGCATATGTGTATATAGAAGTGTCAGGTATGAACTATGAACATGATGATGCCGATTAGTCAACTGCATCTGCTTTAACTAAGGTAAACCAGCCGGTGACTGAACACTTATGCTACAGGAGTTCTCACAAAATAACTAGCCCATCTTTCCAAAGGGCTAGAGTGAACCTACACTCACCAGCATGGCATGCTGGATGGATGATATGTGAATAGAAGAAAATAATTCTCTGTTGTATTGCTATCTACACTGGCTAGCTCTGTAGAAACCATAGACTAGCATCTACTTACATGGTGCCTCACTTACCTACCTACCTAGGTAACCACTTACATTCACTACCTACGTATCTATGATGGTTATCGGACTTATGTAGGGTAGTTATGGCGATAGTGTGAGGGGAAGAAGTAAGAGGGTTTAGAAGGTTGGGGACCATTGTGGTGTGGTTCATCCACAAGTGAACCGTAATGGGTTTGGGATGAATTGTGCACTGGTGGGTGCTAGTTGACACAATCACCTTTAAAAATCACATGATCACTCTAGCTAACTGGGATGGTGAAAGTGGATGGCCCTGGAATTTGTGGGGTCTTCAGCATCATTGATCTGCCTTCAAAGGACAGAAATGCCATTGAAAACTATGGTGATGGAAGTCTATATACAGCTCTTTATTCATGGACAACAAAAACTTGTGGAGATTCAAGAAATAAAATAAAAGGCACCTTTTGAGAAGAGTTTTTCTACCTCAGTTTGCTCTGTAAAGTGTACAATGGGTAGTATATTGTGTATTCATGTTTCAATTCATAAGATAGGGGTACTTCCCAAGTTCTTTTTGGGGGGGGGGGGGTGGGCCCAATGATTCATTTCGGTTGGCCCATCAGGAAAAAAAATTGAAACTTTGGAGGCTCCCCAAAATAGAAGTTTTTAGTGGAGGGTGGAGTGCCTCCCCCTTGGCCCACTTATAATAAGATGGGATTTTGATGGGACAAAAGTATGGTATTACTATTGGGAACATGTTGAGGAACCCAATGAGAACTTTGGGAACTTTATGATAAAACATTGGGAACAATTTTATTTAAAAAATTCTCCTGCCCCCCTCAACCCAACCCAAAAGAAAAATATATATTTAGAGCCTTTTCATTGGTTGCATGAAATTTTATTTCTAAAACTGTTTGTTACCATATTTCACATGGGCTAATGGAAAGCATGAGGAGTATGGGTGTATTGGTATGAAGTTGTTGTGTGACCGGACAGGAAGTTAGATGAATATTTCTCTCATGTGAACACAACAAGGTTTTAGGGCTTTGGTTTTGTTCTGAGTGGCCATCAACTTTCTGTGTGCTAGTGCCGGAAATTATTCCGTCACTATTTGTTAGTGGTTGCAATGACTGTTTCAAGGAGACCTGTGAGATTGGGTAGGAAACTTTGTTTGCTTGTGTATTATGTGGAACAAATTGACAACAAGCAATGGATGGCTAGTGAAGCAATAACATTCAATGGAGGTGTGGAGAGTAGGATAGTGCATGATAAGATAAGAAGGAAAATTCAAGAGCAATGCGACAAGTATGTCTGTTTTTCTTGATCTTGTTTCAACAGAAGATAGGTGGAGATTGTTGAGATTTGCAGTGGCTATTTTTTAAATTTTCGTTGCGCCAATGACTACAATGTGACATGCCATATGTTTTTGTTAGTACTAGATTTTATAATGGGTTGATGACGAACAAAAGGAAGTCCAACATATAGAGGGATACATATGCATGGGGACCTTGGTTGAACCTTTCTTTAATCCAATTAGTAAAGCAGTTATTTGAGTGAATGCCAGAAGCCTCAATGGGGCATCCTTAGGTTGTGCAGAACGAGAGTAATGAAGAATAGAAGTGAGAAGTTAATAGAAATCTATCCATGGCCAATTTTTGCACAAAAATTTGTTTTTCTTAAGTGGTTATAAGTCAACTTGGTATATGTCATTTATATTTTAGTCCACACTTAGAAATGTTTCTAGGATTGGGTCAAATGTTTTTTTGCATTGTTGCATTTGTAAAAAGAGGGTTAGCATCTTATATGGACTTATCGAACACTGAGGGTTCTGAACTCAAGTCAAACCTCATTAGATTTTGTAGTCATGATGTGTGGATTTGTTCCTAACAGCAAATTGAATGCTATCACTATAATAAGTTAGAAGAGACTACTAGGTATGCGCCAATTGGAGATTCACATCGAAATGTTGAATTTTGTTCTGATAAGATAATAGCACCAATAGATTCTAGTAGTGATGGGTTGGGTATCTCAATGATGTAAGTTGAATTGGTTCACAGGATTTGTATCTATGTGCCTAGGAGATTTTCTTTATACACTCTTCTTTTTGGATATAGTAGCACTAACACTTGCAAAGTTTGTGCAAGCACTCAATCCTGATTGTCCAAGAGGTCTCAAGAAAGTCTATTTGGCATGGTCAAAGAGTCCTAACTATCTTAGAATTTGTGGAGGTTGAGCAATGATGAATCTAGAGAGCACTCATCAAAGTGAAGGGAAACTTGCTCCTTTTAATATTGGTAACCCTTCCAACAACCTCTACCATTTCTGTGAGCCAACACAGAATCCAGGCAATCAGTAAGGTGAAAATAGGTTGGATTTGAGCCAATTAATTATAACAACCTTCCCATTATTTCCCTCATGGATAGTTCCCTTTGCTAAACATAATTTTGACAACACCAATGAAATTGTTGGTATGTAAAACTAGCAAACAGTGGAACAACCACAAATGGAGGGCCTTGGCAAAAAGGGCAAGTGTAAAACTAGCAAACAATGGAACAACCACAACAAATGGAGGGCCTGGGCAAAAGGGTCCTACCGACTTCATGGGTGGCATTTGTCCTTGCAATACTAACAACAACTACTAAATGTGTGAATGTTATTATAGCTAGCAACTGTGAAGAATGATGGGTTCTTAATGTCCATTCCAAAATTAATGGTTTTTCAATTATTATTGGGCTTCAAAAATGTCATGCTGCTGGCATGTTTCCGTCTTAATAAAAGGTCGAAAATTGAAACTGCCAACTTCCAAGTGTGGGGTTTCCATTACAAATGGACCCATGTCCTTCAAATAGGACAAAGAAATGGTTGCCACAAGTTTGAACATACCTATTCTTTAACAGAACAAATGTTTGTGGTGCTCTACGACACCACAAATGTATGTGTGATGTGAGAATGCTAGTTTTGCAGGTGATGGATTTTCTAGAATCCAATATGAACTTTACTGGATTCTAAGCTGATTGTCTGCACCAGAAGGAATTTTTGTGTCTGGTCCTTGCACTGCTAGCTATTGTAAATAATGAGCACCCTGCAATCTCAACAAGAATGCCATGTCAGAGTTCTCATGGTGACTGTTATACATGTGATTTGTGAAATTCCATAGGCTAGAACCTAATGCAAAAACAAACTGTTGAGACCAAGGACATAATTTCATGTTTTGTCAAGAATGTTACGACAAATGTATGGTTGTGTACAAAAAGAAACTAAAACTACTAGAAGTACTAACGAATACTATATACTAGATGCTACAAGTAAAAGTCTGCCGCTACTTTTCTAACCAATAAGTCTCCCATTAATCAATAAGCATAGTTCTATTCAAATTCAAAATTGCATGCAGTGCACATGTACAGTAATTCAAGTTCACTTAAATTTCTTCATGATTCACAACAAAAATACAAAGTCCATTTTGGCGATCCTAATTCTTACATGTGCCCCACACTCTGGTCAGTGTGAACCAGTCCCTACATTGTTGCTTTCACCTTCTTGGGAGAAATCTCAAAGGAGGAAGCACAGCAACAGACCCATCAACTTCTTGAGTGAGGCCTCTTAGGGTCTCTTTCCATTTGGCTTCTCGGACTAAGGTCACACACAGGGTTGTGTAATGTGTTGAAAGCGCAAGCTGGAGTGCTACAAATGTTCTTTGAGTTTTAGAAGCAGAGGAAGAATGTGTGAGGATTCAACCTCCTTTGACTTCTTAAGTGTTCACTCACTGGCCTATCTACCCTAGGTGCTCTGGTTCACCCAAGGGTAAGGTTGGTTTCTAGAGAACACCATAGGAAGCCAATAAAAGAGAAAAAGAACCTAATGAACTTGAAGAATTTTGTGATGTATCCGAAGGGGACCCTATATCCCAAATATCCCTTCTAGGGAGAAGAGGAGGGATCTACACTTATAGGCAAAAGTTTTGTCTCCCTTGTCTGGAGTAGGTGTAAGGTCCCTCCCACTCTTCCCCAGGGGGCATGGCAGAGGAGGTACAAGGACCCTACATCCTACACCTCGCGATCTATGTGTGTTTAGGTTCATGATAATGTTCACCTTGTGCTTTATGATGGGTAAAGGCCAAGTGTGGGGGCATTCTCAACATAAAGGGCTATGATGATGACAATTTGGCCTGCATTTTGGGAATGTCCCCCACCCTTGGACTCTAGCCTACATATAATTTGGTAGTTTGTGGGTTTCTTCGAAAAAAACATTTTTATTTTCTTAGAACCCTTAGCCTATTTTTTCATTGAACTTATGTCAATTTCCACCCAATTGTTTAGGCCAAAGGGGAAGGTGGATGTTGGAGATTGGTGAACTTGACCCCCAAAGAAAAAAATAAGAAACGATAGTTGTTGGATATGTTGGTAAATTGTATGGACCACATACATTATGAGGAAAATAATAATAATAAAGTAAATTTTTTTTTTTGAGACAAGGGATAGAATGAATTGGGTTTTGGAGTTTGAACCAAACTTTTTATGCAAATGATATTTTGTATGCAATGTGTTTCCTCACTAATTTGCAACAAATGGTTAAAAATTATAAGAACTAAAATATTCCAATCATAAACTCTAATCACCAAATATATCGTATAACCAAACTAAAACTTGTCAAAGTTTTCACAAAGGCCTTGAATTTACATTGAATCGAAGTATCTTAAAAAGATGTATGTCAATTTTAAAGGATTTTTTTTTCATAAAGGAATAGTACATGCAATTTGTGTAACATAGCTAACCATCAAACACATTTTTCTTAAATTTATTTGCAATTTTATGATATCTAATTGTTTTACTACATAGATTTTTGAAAAAACTTCAAGACCAAGTTTTAATTTGGTTCATTTTGACAAATATAAGAAAGAAAAACCTTTGGAAAACCATGTCAAAGTTTAAGTTTCTAGAAAGATTTGAAAAAAAATTATAAATAATTTTTTTGACCATTTTAATAATCAAGTGGTGATTTGGTTGGATGGTTAAGGCATTGGTCTTGTGCACATGAGGTGTAGGGTTTGAATTCAATTGATTGATGTATATTTCAATAAAGTGTATTTGTATATATACATTGTATACATATACATATATGTAAATTTGTTCATGTGTGTGGAAGGCTTGTGACCTACCTAATTAATAAAATAAAATTTAAAAAAATTATTAAATTTTCTTGAATCATTAAAATGATGAATTCATTAAAGCATCTATTGATGAACATATTTCACTACCAAAAATCATTCAGTTGGTGAAATAAGTCCTGTTTGTAGCAATTAGCGTAACAAATTTTTAGGTTTGTCAAGTGGTGTCAAAATAAAGAGCTAATCAATTCTTGGTTATGCAATGGAATGCAAACCCAAGATATGCCCCTTAGCTAGCACAGAAAAAGGTATGGGAGTTCAAATATAGGATATGATGAACTCATAAGCAAGAAATCAAGGTGAAATCAAGTTACACAAATAAAATAAAAATGTTTGGTGCAAATTGAAACTAAAATGATGTATGAATGAATCACTTGCAATCCAACTCACAAAACACACTAATCATGATTCAAACTTGGGAAGAATTGTCGTTTTCCTCCCTATGTTATATTTTGTAATTGGCAATGGGGACTGCATCAAAATAGAAAAAAAAAATTGGAATTCCAAAATTAGACTTTTGAAAGTTCTTGGTGAATTTGCCAAGTTATGAATACTTTGCAAACTCATTACTTTCACATATAAACATTGATTATAAGACCTTCAAAAGCAAAGATCTAGCACTTAAAAGAGACATTTCCAATTTTATATCAATTGTTCAATTATCGATCATAAATGACCTTTGTTTCTTATAACTTTTTGAATTCAAAATTTTCACATACAAATTTTGATTGTGGAATTGACAAAGTTGTAACAATTGAATAAACATTTCCAATGTTGCATTGCATTTTCAATGTAAAGGTCATTTGACTCATGTTTTTTATATCTTTGTAGGCATATAGCTCCTACATATGAACTTTATTATGGAGCTTTCAAAGTCACATTGTAACCTTTGAAAAGACATTTCCATTTTGTATTGCATGTTTAATTTAAAAGTCATTTGACCATCGTTTTGTGAGTTTAGTAATTGGGAGTCAAACTACTAATTTGATTCCTGACCATTTTTTGGGCCATAAGCCAATGAATTTTAGATCTCCAAATGGAAAATGCAAGCCCATTTCTAACATTGACATTTCACAAAAAATTCAATGATATAAAGAAGGCCCAATTGGGACAAGGTTTGTCATTTACGCTTTTGGCCCAAAAATTGAAAATAGTTGTGGAGGTCCAATGTTCAAAGGGAGAATCCGTGTGGGAATGCTAGTATTCATTTCTTTGCACTCACCCATAATTGTGGGAATGTGTTTGAATCTTGGAACACTCTCTCATTTCACTTCCTTTTCCATGCCTTTAACTTTAGTCATGAGCTCAATGATAACGTTGTGACATAATCCCGATTCATTAAGGTTGTTGTTAGTTTAATTAATTTAAATTGTCTCAATTTCACCCAAATGGTAGTGAATAACATAGTGAATTTGACCACATTCCCCAATAATGAAATTAGTTGAATTTTTTTTTGATGTTTGTTGAAGTTATCTATTTAATCACTTGTTTATACAACATTAAAAATTCTTATTCCTTGTGATGTAATTACATTCCTTACGTTGCAAATATTGGCTTTCCCATTAATGTTGAGAAAAAGGACTATAATTTAACGTCATGGGTCCAAATTTGTGAAGATTATTTTAAAGATAAGTGTTTTTTAATGCAAGGTAGGTTTAATAAACCAAAATTTCACACAACACATACACAACACTTCTAAGACACAATATAAGAGTTGAAACTTACATATGTTGGGGTAAGATCACCCATGTTCTCAAAGTTTGATCTTTATGTGGAATACACCCAATGGGGAATTCATCACATGTGCTTTTAAAACCTTGCCTTATGAGGATCATTCAATAAATACACATAAGTTTTCCTTTGTGAACTTTTTCGCAGTGAAACAACACATGGGATTATGGGTAAAAGTTCTATCACAAGGTTAACAATAAAGTAGCAACTTGAAAATAGGGAAATGGACAATGAGCCCAAAGTTCATTGCTAGCAATCCCTTACATACATGAAGAGATCTAAGAAAGTGGATGAAACATCCACCCTTTTCATTTAGATCTAATTGATATCATCATTAATTAACTTTAGGCCAATAAGACTATGCCATCTACTAGTTTTTTACCTTCATCCTTTGATGGATGATCATTTACATTATTCAACATACCTTTCATAGAATCTAGTGTTTTGTTCAAAGTGAGATCAAACTAATTGACTTTTTTTATGCCTAACTCAAAATCATTTGACCCATTCATGAATCCAAAGTAGGTCCTTAATCAAAATATCCTTTTAAATAGGACCCATGAGGTCATTCTTTTTTAATTTATCATACTTACCATTCTTTTTACCATAGGTTATAAGTATTCTTATTTACAAATTCTATTTCTAGTAACCCATTTTTGTGTTACAAGATCATTTCATTGGATGTTCAAAATTATTTTTATACTGAACATAACCGAAAAATAAAATAAATTATTAGTCACCTTGTTGTTGAACTAGTCAACATACTAGGATGGGGATATTGTATATGTTAGCAAAATTTTAAACACTTGGTTTCAAGAATCAAGATTAATCGTTTCTTAAGAAAAGGCTATAAAAAACCCTTTTATTGGCCTTGCCTTTTAATTCAAGGATTTTGAGATGAAGGTACCTATTGTTACTTTTATTAATAAGATGGGGTGCATCTCAAGTTCTTGTTTTTTTCTTTTTGCAAGGGGCCATTTGAATTGACAAAAGAAAGAAAGAAAGAATTAGAAACTTTGGAATTTCCCACACAATAGAAGTTTGTATGTGAAAATGTAATGCTTCCCCTTTGGCCCACCTATATAATTGAGAAGGGAAAAACTTTGAGCAAACCATTTTGGATAAAAATGTGGTGTTATGGGGAACAACCTTGGGGAGCACATTAGCAACTTGGAAACATCATTGGGAACATGTGGGAACAAAAAATAATTTTTTTTGCCCCCCTACCCTTTTCCCAAGGAAAAAAATGAGCTTTTTAAGGGCATTTTCAATTGTCTCATTGGCTACATGCAAATTCTATTCATAAAATGGGTTGTCACCATTTTTGGCTTTAATTAATACCTAGGCTCCTTACAATCATGGGTACCTATTGTGTTGCGATCAGAATCATTATAAGTGTACAATAGCTTCAAACATATATGAAAAAAATGAAGATTTTGTATAGGTTCCAAATCTAATGACAAAAAAATTCAAGGAATGTGTATATGGATGATGTTTTGGAATCTATGGTATTGTTGTCCTTGGACAATTCAAAATGCAATTCATACCTATTTCATTTTCAAGCCTACCTACCTCATTTTTAAAAAATAATAACTACCACCTTTCCTAATAACTACATCATAGTAATACCTATTTCATTCTTTTCCCCCACCCACCAACATGGATATGAAAGAAAAATTAACATATTTTTTTCATTGTCAATTGGGTGAAAACACAATAAATGAGGCCAATGATTATGTTGATTACAAAAAAAAATGACCCATGATTTAACACTGTAGGGTCAAATTAATGCAATAAAAAAGATTCACATCAAAGAACATTATAAGATTAACATATTGTCCATAAATGAATGATAAACACATTATGTAAATACATTTTCTTCAAATCATGGGAGAAATTACTTATAAGTGGAAGCCACATCAACACTTTGTAAAAAACAAGCACTTTGACCTTTGATTGGTTGGTTCCTTTTATTGTGTTTTCACCCCATGATATTTATATTAAATTAAATTAAAATTGAGATTGACATAAATAATGATGTACTATTGAAAACCACATGGAGACATAAGAAAAAGAAATTGATTATATCGTTAGTTAGTAGTGTGAAGCAATGTGGAGCCCAAGTTTGTGAGAAGTACTTACAATTGTTTAGTGACACATAAATCTAATTAGTGGTGAAGCTACAAACTAATTTGGCAAGGTCACATGGTCACCTTTATTGGTGATTTTTTGACCAATTTTCCCCTTTTATGGTATCTAAAAATCTCTTGTGCTGGTGGGTCCTTTGAGATCTTAACTTCGTGGTGCTCATTTCCTCTCTCTCTCTCTCTAGCATATCTTGTCACAAAAGATACAAAGATGGCAAGCCAGCAAAAACATGGGTCCCCCACTCCCCAATGAGAAAGGAAAGCCTTATAGGGAGGCCACCATGCAAGATCATGACCAATAATTGGAACATTTGTGCTTTATTGTTGGCTGTCCCTTGCATGGGAGAAACTTACACAACAGATTTACCTAGTTTGCATTTGGTCCTGCATTGTGAGGTATGTTCACCAAGGGTTAGTTTGAACAATGAGTTTCTTATTTGGGAACTTCATGAAACATGTCTTATTGTTTTTTAGTGTAACATTTGGAGGGCATTGTGGTGATTGTAAAGACCATCCATTGTTTTTCCTTTGTATTTGCAGGTCCTATTTCCAGCATAGAGTTTTGTATAGAGAATCTTCTCTTCCAGTTCAAGCATTTTTTTTGGTTTCGGGTAAAGCACTAGGGTGGGGGCTTCTCAAAATAATGGGCTTAGAATGGGATGGATGATAGTGGAGTCCAGCCCATCATTTTGGGAATGTCCCTTGCCCATGGGCTTTACTCATTGTAAAGCACAAGGTAGAGGTTATTATGACCCTAAACTAGGCATTGAGAGGGATGGGTTCTTGTACCTACTCAAGAGTGGGAGGGATCTTATACCTACAAATAGGCATAATTTCCCTCCTCTTTTTTAAGAGGGACATGAAGAATGGGTACACTTCAAATGGTGGCGTGCTTTACATGTAAGGTAATGCTTGAGGCCATGCACATTACCGGAATAAGGGCCCATGTGAGGTGGAGTCAAGGTTGGCTTGATTTTGGTAACAGCCATGGCATTACACAATGTAAAATTCATAAAAATTTCATTTTTTCATTTTGACTTGTGATACCCGGAAGGTCTCTGGCAGATACTCATCATCGAGTATCATGAGGAAAAAAATGGATATGCGGCAATTTTTTGTGCATGTGTGTTGTCATGGACGCACAATAAAAAGCAGACCTAACCTGACAAGCTGTTGGCACCCCCAAGTCAAGCTCATTTGGCAAAGGGTCAGCAAGAGTTTCACCTCCACACCCCAAAGGGTTTGAAGTGAAGTCTGGGTGAATGTTCTTACAGCATTTGAAGAAACCTGAGGTTGTTCTAGTTTTGGACTTGTTCATTCACATTCTAAGCTTTCTGTTTTCAGTTATTGAAAGATAACTCCGAAACAACTCCAAACTAGAACCAGATCTCATTGTCGGTACCCATGTTCCCACAATTTGTTCACTTGATATTAGCTGAAGCAGAAAATGACTTCAAACAGAGTTAAAAATACAAATCCCATGGAGCCAACAAAAGTGAGGTAGTATGCAGCTAACAGGCTTAATTATTTTCATTTGGGCATGAGGTGGGTGAGGAAGGTGGGGGTGGGGTGTTCAGAATTTTTTGGATTTTGGTGTTCCCAATAGTTCCCAATATGTTTATTATATCTTCTCAATGGTTCCTTATAATGGTTCACATGTTGTTCCCAACAGCACTACACTTTATTCCATACAGTTTGTCCAAAGTTTTACTCTTGGAACATATAAGGGTAGACAAGAGGGGAAAAAATATTAATTATAATTATTTTGGGACTGTTCAAAGTGATATATATATTTTTTGAGTGATGCACCAATCAAAGAAGCCCATCACCAACAAAAAATAAAATAAAATTGGATTTGGGTGTGCCCACTGATTAATATGAAATTGCCCCTATATAAATATGCAACAAAATTGAAGATTGAAACATTGTAAGTAACAACATTGTACAACCAATAAAAACCACTACCTTATTTGGTTTTACATTTACCTTATTTGCAAGGAAAAGGATAAAGATACATATTTCATCATTTACTCTATAGATTTCATGCAAGTACAAGTGGATAAATGTAGGGTAAAAATATTTATTTACACAAGTATGGCATATTTCAAAGTGATGAAAGACAAGTGTGCAATTCGTGTTGCAAACATGAACACAGTGAAATTTCAAACATACTACAAAAAAAGCCTTTAAAAAAAAATCAAATTAGTTCAATAGCACTAGAAATATATTGAAAGTGTTTTTATAATGGAAAAGAATAGTAAAATGTAAAGGACTTCCAACTTCCAAGAGCATATGATAAGAGTTTCTTCCCAGTTAATTAAATAAATTGCTAAAAGAAAATATATTCTATAGTTAGTCACCATAATTTAAACAAATCCATTATAACCACATGCATTGCAAAATATAATATGAAAACCCATATATGATGTATAATGATTTTGAAATATACCCTTTATTTACCCTCCTCAAAACAATTACCCTCCCTTGGGCAAGAGTAAACCTCAACTATATGCTAGTCAAGTAAAATAAAGACATGATAAATCTGAAATATTTATCAACTAGGTGGGGTAGTTAAAAAGGTAACAAAAAACATTTACTAATCAAGTAAGGCATATATTTACCCTGGTATATCTGGGTAGTAAATGTACCCACCCAACACGGGTTCTTATTACAAACAACCCTTTCACTAGCTTTGCAACCTCACCAGGGCAATGACACAAATGAGAGTTTGGTGTTTTGGTGGGGGAGTGGGGGAGTGGGGGAGTTGGGACCCTCGTAAACTCATGAATCCAAATGTTCAATGCCAGGACCATTCATTGGATTTGGATTGAACATTCGTAAAAGCATCAATGTTCAATTCATATGACCATTGGCTATTTTGGTGAAAATTCATCATGGAATATGCAAATAATATATTTGGGTAGTAAGCCAATTTGTGCTAATTTCTGTGAACTACCTATAAACTTATTTCTTCTGATATTATGATGTGCAATCATTCAAGTCACATGCCCCACAAAACAAAACGTCAGAAGAAATTTTTCTGATGATGGCCCTCTACCAAACACCCAAATACCACTACTTTTATGGGTGGACAACAAGGGGTGTGCATTGCTTTGCCAACATTTGGACATGGCGTAACATGTACAAAAGGGGAGAAATGTTTGTTAAGGTCATATGTGTCATGGGAGGACTTTTGTATCCAATGATGAAAGGATGAATGCAATGAGTATGAAGAGAGTTGTGCTTAGCTTTTATGCAACAAACCAAATGTGGGGTGGGTAAACCTAAGAGAGTGCAAATATCTAAAACTAGATTCCGACCATAATTGGTGGTACTAATAACTAGGTAACTTGTTAATGCTGCTTATGGTGAAGCATGCAATGCAAAGCATAAAAAATAAGGATAAGAACACAAAGAAACCCCATAGTTGGTGTGAATTAGTGCTTATCAACAAAGAAGTATCCAAGGGATAGATGAAATTAATTTAGAAACTCGTCAACAACAATGGATGGAATACCTTGTGGACTTAAAACTAATTCTAAATTCCACCCATGAAGAAGGGGAATATGTTTTGAAAAGGAAGGCACCATGGATTTTGTTTTTGACAAATTTTGTCCAAAAAATTTGGGGAAAAACCCTGGAAGGCACCCTTGTGTACACACACACACACACACACACACACACATATGCACACAAAATAAAGGGGTTCGCCAGAGTCAATGGGAGGGGGAGCTTATTTCCATGGATATATAGCTCATGGACTTCTAAGAGCATATGTAATAAGTCCAACAACCATATGATATGGACATGAGCGGGGAATTGGATGAAATGATGGAGGCATGGGGATTAATTGGGAGATCTCAATGTGGCCCCCCATGCATGCTCCCTTTGGTATAGTTGGAAAGCCTTTGATGAGTAGGGGTGCACATTGAGGTTGTTTCACATTGTTTGGACATGCCATGCAGTGCAAGAGTTATTATTGAGTATTGAACAATTTTGTCATTGGAAATTCTATAAAAAAATCATCTTTCAAATTCAATTAGTTGGATAAAATGTTCATAGTTCGGTGAACTACACAAGCCACACTTATTGTACTGAATAAGAAATTGGTATTCTCTAAAGAATGGGGATGAAAATAATTGTGCATGTTCCCTGATTCAATTCAATTCACTATAGTGTAATATGGTGCATGGAATGATAAGTTCATCAAAAGTCCTTCTTTCTCCTCAAGTTCTCAATAGGCAATTTAGTCAAAGTACCTTGGCACTCTTTACTCTCTTTTGCATTCAGTGATTGTATTCTTGAGTTTTTGGAGTAGTCGAAAAGGAGTAAGCATGCTTGACATGGAAAATTGGGTTAAATTGAGCATTTTAATTTGTAAGATACAACTAAGTGTGAAATGCAACTTCAAGGTGTTGAAATACTCAAAACCTTTTGTCATTTCAGAATACATAGAAGCATTCCCAAAAAGAACCAAAATGCATAGTGGGGGTGCACACATAGAATATTATACACCTAGTGAACTCCTCTTTGGTGTTAAAACCAATGTTTCATTTCCTCACAAATTTTCTCATTCTTGGAAAAAAAAATTGGGAAAAATTTCGACATTTTTTTCATGTTAAAAATTTAATGAAGTTTTCTATTTTTTGAAAAAAAATTCCAATTTTTTTATATCACAAAATTGGAATTAATAAAAAAAAAAAAAAAAAAAATGTTTTTTATTTTATTTTTTTTTTTTTTATTTATTATTTCTTTTTATTTTTTTATTTTTTTTTT
>Ga0116227_10011765_pt1 | contig 14571 bp, 17 predicted proteins | sample S1TSphgellanicum_FD_89693 | JGI IMG/M metagenome (GOLD analysis project Ga0116227, IMG submission 89693) | Host-associated microbial communities from peat moss isolated from Minnesota, USA - S1T2_Fb - Sphagnum magellanicum MG | ecosystem: Host-associated > Plants > Peat moss > Unclassified... | reverse complement strand
TGGCACGTTTCTTTAGTGCAATCCGGCAGCACATCTTCACTCCATTCCCTGTCTGTATACATACTGCACAAAGGTAAGGAGTATCCTTTACCATACCGGTATCCTACAGGATAGTAAGCGTTTTCAGCGCACTATGGCCGGTAAGTTTGTTGCCCCTTACAAACAAAAAAGGGCAAACAACATGAAAAATATCCTGCACATTATTTCAAGTCCTAAAGGCGCACGTTCATTTAGCAATAAGCTGGCGAATGCTGTTATAGATAAGATCAAAGAAGCCCATCCCGGCAGTGTTGTACACATCCGGGACGTTGCTGCGCATCCATTCCCGCACCTGGAAGAAGCAACGCTTGCTGCTTTCTACACTCCGGCAGAGCAGCACACATCAGCGAACAAGGAGGCTGTAAAACATTCTGACGAAGCCATTGCCGAGGTGATGAATGCAGACATCATTGTGATTGGCGCACCTTTGTACAACTTCGGCATACCGTCTTCGCTAAAGGCCTGGATAGACCATATAGCACGTGCCCAGGTTACGTTCAGGTACAGCGAGGCAGGGGCCGAGGGTCTGGTCAAAAACAAAGTGGTGTATATCGCTATGGCATCAGGCGCCGTCTATTCAAGCGGACCTATGTTACCTTTCGACTTTGTTGCCCCATATCTGAAAAGCTTACTGGGTTTTTTAGGGATGACCGACCTTACCGTTTTTCGCGTAGAGGGTTCAGCCTATCCCGGCCAGGAGGCCTCTGCTTTGCAAAAGGGTATCGATAGCATTGTCCTGTGATATTTAACCAAGAAGACAATGTAGCCTGCCCCCTTTATGCATACATTATCCTTTCGTTTCGTAGTGATGTTTATATAGCTATAGCCATTAGCTTTGCGCCATTATTTTTAACCAACCAATATAAAAAGTAGAAATGAAGAAAGTATCGATCTTAATTGCAGCAATTGCGATGACCGTAAGCTCTTATGCACAAACCTGGACGCTGGACAAAGCGCATGCTAAACTTGGTTTTTCCATAACGCACATGATGGTTAGCGATGTAGAAGGATCATTCAAAAATGTGGATGCTACTATAACGTCTGCTAAACCCGATTTCAGCGATGCAGTTATTATCATGACCGCACAAACCAACTCTATCTACACAGACAACGACAAAAGGGATGAGCACCTGAAGTCTGCTGATTTTTTTGATGCTGCAAAATATCCTACAGTTACCTTCAAGAGCACATCACTTAAGAAGAACGGAGATAACAAATATATACTTACAGGCGAGCTTACTATGCACGGCGTAACAAAACCAGTGACCATGGATCTTTCTTACCGTGGCCCTGCTACGCACCCAATGACAAAGAAACCATTTGCTGGCTTTAAAATAACAGGCAAGATCAACCGCAGCGATTTCAAGATCTCTGAAAAAACACCAAGTGGTATGCTCAGCGATGAAGTTACCATTACTGCCAACGGAGAATTTGGCGAGAGCTAGTCTTCCCTGATATGATATTAATGAAGGGCTGCTGTATAGCAGCCCTTCTTATTAAACATCTCCTTCTACAAGGACATGTCTGTGCTTACCTGACAGCAGGCTGTGTCATCCTTGCATAGTGATCGTATACCACTTTAGAAATTGCCGCAATGATATGCTCACCCCTTACCACTCCACCTGTGTAGTCCGAAACATAGACCACTATAGCATAGTGATGACCATTGGGCAGGGTCACAATGCCTACGTCGTTGGTTGCTGCTGTAATACCTTTCTTATTGGTATTAGATGTGCCCGTTTTGTGTGCAACAATAGTATGTGTCGGCAAGGAACCTTTCAGCCTGTTCTCTGAGTTACTGCTTTCTATCATGAGCTTCACCAACACATCATTGCTTGATCGTGATAGCACTTTTCTGTTATAGAACAATTTCAATAATTGCAGCATAGCACCCGGCTGGCACCAGTTGGTATATTGCACAGCCCAGCCAGTTTTCATGGTGGCTTCATTGGCCTTTATTGCTATTTGCATTACTCCTAGGCTATGTATGTAACTGTTCACGGGCGCCGGGCCACCAGCCAGGCGAAAGAGTATATCGCAGCCATTATTATCACTTTTAGAGATGGTATATTTTAAAAGCTCCGTAAGCGTGATATCTATATCCTGTTTGGGGAAGTCGGTGACCAGTGGACTCCACGTTGCTGTATCCAACTCTTCCTTGCGTATGTGTATGTTTTGCGAAAGGGATAATTTCCCTTTGTCTACCTGGTGCAATATATAAATGGCCAGTGGGAATTTGAACACGCTCTGCATGGGATAGTGCGTACCATTATTGACGACAAGACTGTCTTTAAAGTCGAGCCCCAATATGCCTACACCCACCTTAGCCTTCGAAGTATCTATGATGTACTGTATGCGTTGCTGTAACGATAACGGTTTCCTGATCTGCGCAAACAAAGATACCGGCAACAACATGCAAGTTGCAAGAACAAAGACAAGCCGGATGATGGTCCTGGTATATGTGCTCATAACAATTGCCTTGTTGCGTGTTGTGATCAATAAAACCCTGTCATGTACGGATATCGCTCTTCATACAGTTTCTTTACCCGGTCCAGTATGGTCTGGCGCAGGGCATCTATATTCATGCGTTCAGTGGCCGATATGAAGATGCAGGAGTTCTCCGTTACATGGTTCCAGCGTTCACTTAGCTGGCGCAGCAGGTCTTGCTTCACTTCAGGGTCCAGCCACTCGTCAAAAACACGGGCCTCGTAAAGGTCCATTTTGTTGAAGATGGTAAATATTGGCTTATCAAAAGCTCCGATGTCCTGCAGCGTTTTGTTCACTACGCCCATCTGGTCCTCGTAGGTTGGGTGCGATATATCTACCACGTGCAGCAAGCAGTCGGCTTCGCGCACTTCGTCCAGCGTGGTCTTAAAACTCTCTACCAGGTGGTGCGGCAACTTGCGTATGAACCCTACCGTATCACTCAGCAAAAAGGGGGTTTGCTCATAGACAACCTTGCGGGTAGTGGTCTCCAGTGTGGCAAACAGTTTATTCTCTGCAAACACATCTGCCTTGCTCAGCACGGTCATTATAGTGCTCTTACCTACATTGGTGTAGCCCACAAGCGCTATGCGTATAAATTCACCTCGTTCTTTACGCTGTGTGAACGCCTGCTTGTCAATATCTGCAAGCCGCTTGCGCAGCACTGCTATCTTTTCTTTAATGATACGGCGATCGGTCTCTATTTCTGTTTCACCCGGTCCACGGCTGCCTATACCACCCCCCTGGCGCTCCAGGTGCTTCCACATCCCTTTCAGGCGGGGCAGCAGGTATTGGTATTGTGCCAGTTCCACCTGCACCTTTGCCTGTGCGGTCTTGGCGCGGCTGGCAAATATATCCAGTATCAGGTCACTGCGGTCTATGATCTTTACACCCACCACCTCAGTGATATTATTGATCTGCGAGCCGGTAAGCTCATCATCAAATATCACCAGGTTTATCCCCTTTGCCTTCACATATTCGGCTATCTCTTGCAGCTTACCCTTGCCCACAAAGGTCTTGCTATCGGGTTTGGGCAGTTTTTGTATAAATGTTTTGCGCGTTACAGCACCAGCGGTCTCTGCCAAAAAAGCAAGCTCCGCCAGGTACTCCATGGTCTGGGTCTCTGTTTGTTTCTGGTGCACCAGGCCTATCAGTACGGCCTGCTCTTCATTCAACGACTTCTTTTGTTCTATCAACTTGTGCTCTTTTAGATCAAAAAAACCATCCCGCCACAGGCGGGATGGTTTTGACTATGCGAAGGTACGCTGTTTCATTATATGTATTTATACCATCCTTTCCTGCTCACGGAGCCACCTTTCGGGCATCTCGTTGCTGCTGGCTACCAGGTAGTCGTTATAGCTGCAGGGTATATGGTCCTTGCCCGGCAGTTTCATCCACCACCTGTTGGTGCGCTTGCTTTTCAGGAATATGGTATCATTCTCTGTAAAGGTGACATGGAAAGTAACAAAATCTTCTTCCTGTGTAAGTGGCGCTTCTGTTTTGCGCACCTGGAAGCCATCTATAAAGTACCACATCATCTGCGCTATCAGTTTGGCACTCATAGCATTAGTATCATTGCTGCCATGGTAGCCATATATGCCAAATGAAGACAGCTTGTCGCTCATACCTGCATAGCGGGTAAGCTGACATGCCTCATCACCTGTAAATCCGTTGGGCGAGCCGTTCACATTCACCGGTGCATCGCTGTAGCGTATGGCGCTTATATCAAAGCTAAATAGCTGGCTGTTGCGCAGCACAGGTTCCATATCTTCCATACTTTCCCTTGCCCTGCCCAACCTGAAGAAATCGAAACGCATCTTATCCATGGTCTCCAGCATGCGGGGGTGGGTGTAGTAGGTCTGGAAGCCTATGTGGCTGTAGTGGCTCACATAGTTCGGCTCCGTGGTCAGCAGTTCCATCAGGTAGCTGCGGTCCGTGGTGCCCTCGGTCTCATCAAGGTCCACCAACATATCGGCAACAGCTACATTTATCATCTTCTTGTTCTGCTTGTATACTTTATACTGTTGCAGGGTCAGGTCGTGACTGCCGCCAAGTACCAGTGCTGTTTTGCCGGCATCATAAATTTCGCCCAAAACCATAGCCAGTGCTGCATAGGTATCTTCCATAGTAGCACCTTGCCTTATATTGCCGGCATCTGCTATTTTTATGTCGTTATGCCAGTTGTATAGCTTGTAAAACTCTTCTCGTATGGCATTAGGCCCGTCGGCATACTCAGCCTCACTATCGTTGCCACGCCACTCGCCGCAACCTACAATTATTATATCTGCGCTTTCCCAGTCGCCTACGATACTGCTGCCCCATTGCAACGGCTGGTAGGTACCCTGTGGTTTAAGGTCTAAAAAATGGTCTTCTTCAAAAAATGGTTGTAAGTCTGACATGTTTTCGTGATTGCGGATAAAAATACATAAAGCGCCTATACTGTGCCTAAAAAAATTAGGCGTAAGTAGACCGTTGTTTGAAAAATAACCTTGCTTTTGTTAAAAAAAGCCCGGCTATTATATATTGAGTGCAATAGTCGGTTGATTTTTATATTTTTGACCACAAGCTTATTGCATCATTATTAATGGCTAACGGAAAAAAAGGAAAACCATCTTACTTTAATGCCATACTTGGCGTGTCGCTGGTATTGTTCTTACTGGGTACACTGGGGTGGCTGGTAATGAATGGCCGCGCCCTCACCCATGCATTTAAGGAAGACCTGGAGGTGCAGGTCGATTTTCATGATAATACCAGGGACGAGAACGTGCACAAAATGAAGGAGGTGCTGGACAAATCGCCTTTTGTGCGCGAATCGAGGATAATAACCAAGGACGAAGCTATAAAAATGGAGAACCAGGTAGAAGGGCAGAACGCTGTAGACTTCCTGGGTTACAATCCGCTGTATACTTCTATTGCCTTTAAGATGCCGGCCGAATATGTGAATAAAGACAGCCTGAATAAAATAAAGGAATTTGTGATGCAGAGCAACGTGGTGCGCGATGTGATATGGCCAAACGTTGTAGTAGACCAGATGAACAGCAATTTCCGCAAAATAGGTATCATACTGGGTGGCATCAGCATAGCATTGTTCATAGCGGTAATATTCCTTATAGATAATACGGTACGGCTGGCCATGTTCAGCAATCGTTTCCTGATAAAGACCATGCAGATGGTGGGTGCCACCCGCTGGTTCATCACCCGTCCGTTCGACAGGCGCGCTTTCCTGAACGGCCTTATCAGCGGTGTGCTTGCGGTCATTGGCCTGTGGTTGGTGATATCTTTTGCCAATACCCAACTGCCTGAGCTAAAGACCCTCACAGATACCTACCTGCTGGTGGCCCTTATGTTCTCTATGTTGCTGCTGGGCATCATTATATCTATGGTCAGCACACACCGCTCTGTGCTTAAGTACCTGAAACTGCACATTGACGATCTATATTAATTTTCTTTTGTAATATTGCTATTATGGCTACTGCTAATCCAAATCAGAAAAATCAAACAGCTTCGGTAAAACCTACACCCGTAGTGATACCTGCACGTGCTGCAAAAGTTATAAAAACTAAAGAACCCCGTGGCAACCAGGTCTTTTTGTTCAGCAAAGAGAACTATACCTGGATGATAGCAGGCGTGGTGCTGATACTTATAGGCTTCTTCCTTATGTCTGGTGGCAAAAGCCCCGATCCACACAAGTTCAACTACGATGAGATATACAGTTTCCGCCGCATCACACTTGCACCTATAGTTATACTGCTGGGTTTTGTGGTAGAGGTTTTCGCTATAATGAAAAAGCCTGCTGAGACCGCAACTGCATAACGCAAGTTCTTAATATCATTTGAAGGATACCTGTTCGGGTATCCTTTTTTAATTATTATTTTCACCCGAAAAATAGCCAGATGCAGGTAAAAAGTGGTTCCCTACTGTTGCTCTCCTTTTTGTTGCTATCATTTGGTCAGGTGCATAGCCAAACGGCCCGGGTGGTATTCTTTAAAACAGGTACTCCCTTTCCCGGCTCTCTTTACCACCACAAGGTGAAGATAACAGATGCCCAGGAAGGACAATACGCACGTCCACATACCACTTACGGCTACAAGTATATACAGGTGGGTAAACTAACACCATCTACAGCACTGGTGTACGACTATGCCGCGCCAACACCTGCATTCTACATGGGGCAGGATAAAAGAGACCAGTTCACCCCCAGCCAGCCCGTACAGTTCGTGGCCGTAAAGACCAGGTATACTCTTTTCCCATCCCACTACAGCTTCCAAACCTATACGCAAGAACAGTTCAAGCAGCTATACAACAGCAATGAACACCTCCGCAAACAACTGCTGAAATGCGGCTACCATTCTGTAGATGAGCTATTACAGTTGCAAACAGCTACAGGGTCTTAGATCACCAACGGTCATTTTTGTATAATTGATAATATTTGCCCCAAACTTTCACAATAATATATGATCGCTATATACCCTTATAGTGTTTTGGGGTAATGGTTTTTGTATCTTAGTGCGCGAATAAAAGCACACCAATGCGCAAATTAGCGGCCAAGTTCTTAAGGTCATTCCTGCAGGGTCTCATCCTGTTAAGTCCGCTGGCTATTACTGCGTACGTTATCTACATAGTTTTTGATAAAATAGATACACTTATTCCCATAGAGCATATACCGCGTGGGCTTGGGTTCATCATCATCATATTGTTCGTCACCTTCGTTGGCTACCTGGGCACCCGTTTCTTTATAGGCAAGTGGGTGTTCGAGGCGTTTGGCCATGTGCTGGAGCGCACACCGGGCATCAAGTATATCTACTCGTCTGTCAAGGACATGGTGGGCTCTTTTGTGGGTGACAAAAAACGTTTTAATAAACCGGTATGGGTTTGTGTGAACATGGCCCCTGAAACATGGCGCATAGGTTTCATGACCCAAGCTGATATGACCCACCTGGGTATGAACCATATGGCAGCGGTATACATGCCGCATGCATACGCTATATCGGGCTGGGTCATCATTACCGAACCTAAGTACATAAAACCTGTAACAACTATGAACGCTGCCGAGGCAATGAAATTTGCAGTAAGCGGCGGTATCACCAACATACTGGACGAAAAAAATGATGGACAACCAACGGAAGTTGAACTTTAACGCCGGGCCTGCAGCCTTGCCCGCAGAGGTATTGCAGCAGGCTGCAGCTGCGGTGCTCAACTATAATAACAGTGAGCTTTCTATACTGGAGATACCACACCGCGAGCCTGCCTTCATAGCCATAATGGACGAAAGCAGGCAACTGGTAAAAGAACTGTGCGGCCTGGGCGATGACTACGAAGTATTGTGGCTGCAAGGTGGCGGCCGCCTTGCTTTTTGCATGATACCTATGAACTTCCTGGGGGATAATGAAAGTGCCGGCTATATAGACAGCGGGCACTGGGCCGATGAAGCACAGAAAGCTGCTACCTACTATGGCGATGCACAAGTGCTGGCCTCATCAAAAGACAATAACTATACACACTTACCAGAGTGGCCTACAGCACTGCCACATGGTTTGCAATATGTACACTACACGACCAACAATACTATTTACGGCACACAGCTGCAGCACATACCCGAATGCGATGTGCCACTGATAGCTGATATGAGCAGCGATATTTTTTCCTGCAAGCGCGACTATACCCGCTTTACCATGTTCTATGCCACTGTGCAGAAGAACCTGGGCACCGCCGGCGTTACACTTGTAGTAGTGCGCAAAAGCCTTCTGGCAAACATGAAGCGTAGCATACCACCTATGCTTAGTTATAAAGCACATGCAGATAACCAGTCGTTGCTGAATACGCCACCAGTATTTGCCATCTATGTATCATTACTTATGCTGCGGTGGACAAAGGCCAAAGGCATTGATGCCATAGATGCGGAGAACAGGCAAAAAGCAGAATTGCTTTACGGAGAAATAGTTCGCAATTCACTTTTCCAGCCGGTGGTGGACAGGGAAGAAGACAGGAGCTTGATGAACGTATGCTTCACTACCCACAACAAGAACAACGAAAAAGTATTCATAGACCTTTGTAAAGACAGGAACATAACAGGCATCAAAGGTCACCGCTCAGTAGGTGGTTTCCGCGTATCCTTGTACAACGCCATCGATCTGCATGCAGTGCAGCAATTGGTGCAGGCCATGCAAGACCTTGAGAAAATTGATCATCACTAAAAATTATTTGCACCGGTACATCCACCGGTAAGCACACCATTCATTATGGCAAACATAACACCATTCAAAGGGCTGCGTCCCGAAAAAAATGTAGCTGACAAAGTAGCTACCCTGCCCTACGATGTAGTAAGCGTTGCCGAGGCACGCCGCTTTGCATCCAACCCTTACAATTTCTATCACGTTACACGCTCTGAAATTGACCTGCCCGAAGGTACCGATGTGCATAGTGCAGCAGTGTACGAACGTGCTGCACAGAACCTGAACGCTATGATAGCCGATGGCATATTGATACAAGATGAACAACCTTGCTATTATATATATCGCCTGGTAATGAATGGCCGCGAGCAAACAGGCCTGGTGTGTGGTTCATCCATCAACGACTACTTCGATGGCATCATCAAGAAGCACGAATTTACCCGCCCTGAAAAAGAACTGGATCGCATCAATCATATCAAGACCACACATGCACAAACAGGTGTGGTGTTCCTTGCCTATAATGATGAAGAGAACGTTGAGCGTATCATAGCCAACTGGAAGAACAGCCACGCACCCGAATACAATTTCACTGCAGAAGACGGCATACAACATACACTGTGGGTAGTGAATGATGCAGGTACTGTAGCCGACATTACCGGCAACTACGCTATTAATGTGCCTTGCACTTACATAGCCGACGGGCACCACCGTGCAGCATCGGCAGCCAAGGTAAGCACAGAAATAAATGAGCGTATAGGTGGTACTGACGGACACGCAGCGCACGATTACTTCATCACCTGCATCTTCCCGGCCAGCCAGTTGCACATCATGGACTACAACCGTGTAGTGAAGGACCTGAACGATATGAGTGCCGATGAATTCCTGGGTTACCTGGAGCAGGATTTTAGTGTATCGCAAGTAGGGAGCGAACCCTTCAGGCCACAGCAGCCACACGAGTTTGGCATGTACCTGGATGGTAATTGGTACAAGTTGGTATCACTACCAGACACTTATACAGAAGACCCAATTGATATTCTGGATGTATCTATCCTGCAAGAAAACATACTTTCAAAACTTCTAGGCATCCACGACCCGCGCACGGATAAGCGTGTTGATTTTGTAGGTGGTATACGTGGCTTGCACGAGCTGCAGCAACGTGTAGATAGTGGAGATATGGCAGCTGCATTTTCGCTGTACCCAGTGTCTATACAGCAACTATTCACCATTGCAGATACAGGAGAGGTAATGCCTCCCAAGAGCACCTGGTTCGAGCCTAAGCTTAGGGATGGATTGGTGGTGTATATGATCTAAGGAAAATAAAAGACTCCCATGCTGCGATCACTACAGCATGGGATCTTTCTCTTGTTCTTGCGCCAGTTGTCACCCTCTATACATCATAGTTTTCCAGGCCTGCATACCACCGTTCAGGTTGTATATATTATGAAAGCCTGCACCCTCAAGCCTTTGTATCGTTATAGTGCTGCGTATACCTTTCTCGCAGTACATCACAACCTCTTTATCTTTAGGTATCTCTGCCAGTCTGCTCATCAACTGGCCCATAGGTATGTGCAGCCCTCCTATGTTGTAGGCTTCGTGCTCCCAGTCCTCACGTATATCTATCAGCAAAAGATCTTTGCCCTCTTTTATTTGGTCTTGTAGTTGCTGCGGTGTTATTTGTAGCATTGTTGTAGGTCATTCAGTATTGTAAGGACAACTATTGTGCTTCTTTTGGAGGCTCGGGCTTAGGGTCAAGGCGGGTACGTACACCATCTGGTATAAAGAACATGGCCGGCAATACCATAAAACAGGCATACGCGGCGTAAACAGACACGTAAGAGAGCGGGATAGAAATAACATAAGCCACAATGCTTACAAGGTTCTTTATCTTTACCCGGTAGTTCACCTCATCTACTGCACTGTTGCGCTTGTCTTCGTTCTCTTTATACATTAGTTCGTGCCTGATGATGTGCAAACGAATGATGCGAAAAGCCACCGTATTCATCAGCATCACTACACCATACATCATGCAGGCCTGCGGCAGGAAGGGATTATCGCCCAGCATAGCTGTGGGGAAGGGTATCAGGCTCATCCAGAAGAGCATGTGCAGGTTCAGCCACAACAGTTTTTCATCTACCTTCTGCACCAGGTGAAACATGTGGTGGTGGTTCACCCACATCACCCCTACCACTATAAAGCTTACTGCGTAGGCTATAAAGTGCGGCAGCAATGGCAACATGTTGTGCCACACATCGTACTGTGTAAATTTTGCAGTGAGCCGGGGAAAGCGCAGCTGAAATACCATTATGGTAATGATGATACCTATAACGTTATCGCTGAACGACTCTACCCTTTTTGATGAAATGGTCATTGTATGAAGGTAATACATTGCAGCATTGCAAATATCATGCTCACGTGTCTCTTACCCTTTGTCCTCATTGATGGCCTGCCACAACATATCCTTAAGCTTGGTTATGCCTATATTGGCCAGCGATGATATGAATATGTGCGGAATATGCTTAGGTAGCGTCTTCGCTATTTCCGCCTGCAGTTCTTCATCCAGCATTTCGCTTTTGCTTATAGCAAGTATGATATTCTTGTTGAGTAGTTCCGGGTTGAACTGTTCCAGCTCGCTCATCAATATATCAAACTCCTTTGCATGGTCATCGCTATCGGCTGGTATCAGGAACAACAGCACAGAGTTGCGCTCTATATGGCGCAGAAAACGATGACCTAGTCCCTTACCTTCCGCAGCTCCTTCTATGATACCTGGCAGGTCGGCCATGCAAAAAGAGAGATTGTCACGGTATGCTACTATGCCCAGTTGGGGCACTACGGTAGTAAATGCGTAGTTAGCTATTTTAGGTTTAGCTGCACTGATCGTAGATAGCAGGGTAGATTTACCGGCATTAGGAAAGCCTACAAGGCCCACATCTGCAAGCACCTTTAGCTCCAGGTTCTTATAGCCTTCTATACCCATTTCACCGGGCTGGCTATGCTCTGGCACCTGGTTGGTGGCTGTGGCAAAATTGCTGTTGCCAAGCCCTCCGCGGCCGCCGGGCAGCCATATCACTTCCTCACCATCTTCCAGTATCTCAGCTTCTATTTCGCCTGTCTCCTGGTCCCTGGCTATGGTACCCAGGGGCACCTCAATTATTACATCTTTACCAAAGCGGCCGGTACACTTATTTTTGTATCCGTTCTGCCCATCTTCGGCATGCACGTTCTTGTAGTAGCGCAGGTGCAGCAATGTCCACAGCTGGCTACTGCCCTTGAGTATGATGTGGCCACCACGGCCGCCATCGCCACCATCGGGGCCTGCTTGTGCATCAAATTTGGTGCGCGCAAAATGCGTACTGCCTGCTCCGCCTTTGCCTGAGCGGCAGAATATCTTTATATAATCAACAAAATTTCCTTTCTCCACTATGCTGGCAAGAGATATTTATCTATTTGTTTTGATAATAGCTTGAAGGTGTCTTCAATACTGTTATCACCTTTCACACGCTCCAGTTTTCCCTGTTCGCTGTAATGCACCGCTACTGCCTCTGTCTTGGCGTAGTATTCCTTAATGCGTTTTGTGATCACTTCTTCATTATCGTCAGAACGGCCCGATGTAGCACCACGGCCTACCAGGCGGTCTATCAGTTGCTTTTCCGGTACCTCCAGCGATAATACAAGATGTATAGTTGTTTGCTTGAACTCCAGCAGTTTGTCCAGCGCTTCGGCCTGTGCCTTGGTGCGGGGAAACCCGTCAAAGATGAAACCACGTGCATCTGGTTGCTCATCTATTTTGCTGCTGATCATGCCTATCACTACTTCATCTGGTACTAATAGACCCTGGTCCATGTACTTTTTAGCCTCCACGCCCAGCGGTGTATGCCGCGATACTTCGTCGCGCAACAGGTCGCCGGTAGAGATATGTTGCAACCGGTATGTCTTCACCACATTTCCCGATTGCGTACCCTTCCCACTACCCGGGGGGCCAAACAAAATTAAATTAAACATAATTGCAAAAATATTTTAAACAGCACAAAAATAACCATACCAGCGGATATGTGGCATAAAGTATAATAATAAAGTGCCCACATTCAAATATATGCTAATCCCCACCAAATAATAATTGTTTATCCCTATGTTCCAATTTTCTGTAGCTGCCGGGCTGCATACCTTCAATATTTATACTGCCTATACTGTAGCGCACCAGCCGCAAAGTAGGGAAACCGACCGCTGCTGTCATTCTTCTCACCTGCCTGTTCTTACCTTCGGTTAGTGTAAGTGATAACCAGGAATCAGGTACATTTTTGCGAAAGCGTATAGGTGGATCACGATCGGGTAACAGAGGTTCCTCGGTCAGCATTTCTGCCCACGCTTTTTGAGTAGTATATTTTTTACCGTCTATGCTTATGGTCACACCTCTTTGCAATTTTTCTATTGCTTCAGTTGTTATCGTTCCTTCTACTTGCACATAGTAGGTCCGTTTGTGTTTGAACGAAGGATCGAGCAACTGATGTGTAAGTGCTTTGTCGTTGGTCAGTAATAACAATCCTTCACTGTCATAGTCGAGCCTGCCAACAGGGTATATATTTTTTGCAACGTGCGGAAAATAATGTGCGAGCGTTTTTTTATCACCTTCTTCAGAGAACTGTGAGAGCACATTAAAAGGTTTGTAAAAAATAAAATAGTCGTACATACAAAACAGTGTTCGTTGAAACTGGCTGCCAGTGCGGCTTTCAGCGGGCACAAAAAAACCCGGCAAGTGTTGTGAACTGCCGGGCTTCTATAAAGGATGGGTTAGTAAGTACAATCCTTACCACAATATTAAAAATAATTTTGCGACTAAAAAAAAATCTTCAAAAAAAAATAAAATGATGTTGAAAACTTGTGAACAACGACAGTGTTGCAACAGAGGGTAGCGAGACAACAATAAGACACTTCTAAACGGATATGTTGATAAAGAACAGGAATTGCAAAGACTTTTTTAGCCTCTAAAAATACTACCAGTCTTTCGCCATTCTTGCTGGTATACCTTTCTCTTTATTCAGTTTGTCTTGCAGTTTTTTCTCCTGGTTCTGCAATGCATCCAGCACCTGATCAGCTTGTTGTTGTGTTAGTTTGCTGGGCTGTCCTTGTCCCTGCTGATCTTGTTTGTCTTTATCGTCTTTGTTATCCTTATTGTCCTTATTCTTATCCTGATCTTTCTTGTCTTTATCCTTGTCCTTGCCTTTGTCGTCCTTCTTTTGTTGCTGATCTTTATTGTCCTTTTTCTGATCTTTCTTATCGTCTTTCTTTTGGTCCTTTCCGCCGCTTTTTTGCTGTTGCTGCTTCAACATTTGCTCTGCGTAAGAGAGGTTGTACTTGGCATCAAGGTCCTGGGGGTTGTTGCGTAGTGTTTGTTTGTAAGAATTAACTGCATCTTCCCACTTCTGCTGGGCCATGTAGGTATTGCCGATATTGTAGTTGGCGCCTGCCTTGCTCACATTGTCCTTTGCAGCTTTTGCAGTAGCGGTCATCACCTGGCGCGATGCGTCAAATTGTTTCTGCTGGTACAGCGAGTTGCCCAGGTTAAAGAGACCAGGGGTGTATGTTGGGTTCTTAGCCAGTGCCTTCTGGTAGTCGGCAGCAGCATCTTTATAGTTTTGTTGTTCGTATAGTTTGTTGCCCTTGCGTATCAGTGCATCGGCCTGTGCCTGCGCACTTGCAGTACAGTATGCACCAAGTAATACCAGTAGTATGATCAGATGCTTGTTCATGCGGTTCTTTCTTTCATTTTCATATTAGCACCCGGCAGCAACCACTCTATAAGAATAGCCAGCAGGCCTACAGCCAAAAAGTATTGAAAATAGCTGGTATAGTCTGTGAACACTACCGCCCCAAGGCTCTT
>Ga0116227_10011763_pt1 | contig 14576 bp, 7 predicted proteins | sample S1TSphgellanicum_FD_89693 | JGI IMG/M metagenome (GOLD analysis project Ga0116227, IMG submission 89693) | Host-associated microbial communities from peat moss isolated from Minnesota, USA - S1T2_Fb - Sphagnum magellanicum MG | ecosystem: Host-associated > Plants > Peat moss > Unclassified... | reverse complement strand
CGGCGCTGGTCGGCGCGCATGGCGCGCGGGCGGCTACCGGGGCTGACGCTGCGGAGCCGCCGGTGATCGTGGTGACTGCGCCGAGTGGCAGCGACACGATCGATCTGGCCGATACCCCGGTCAATGCCCAGGTGCTGTCGGGCGATGTGCTCAATCGCCAGCACTATGCCGATCTCGCCGATCTGCTCGATGCCAGCCTGGGCTCGGTGACGCTGAGCAACGGCACGGGAAGCCCGTATCAAAGCGATGTGTCCTATCGCGGGTTTGCCGCGACGTCGTTGCTGGGCTCGCCGACCGGGCTGTCGGTGTGGCTCGACGGGGTGCGGATGAACGAGCCGTTCGGATCGATCGTCAACTGGGACCTGATCCCGATGAACGCGCTGTCCGGCGTCGAAGTGCTGCCCGGATCGAACCCGTTGTTCGGGCTGAACACGCTGGGCGGCGCGCTGGTGCTGACGACCAGGAACGGCGCCGAAAACGGCGGTGCGGCCGTGACGGTGCAGGGCGGGTCGTTCAACCGGCGCGCCGTGCTGGGCGAAGCGGGCGGAACATTGGCAAGCAAGAGCATCGACTGGTTCGTTGCGGGCAATTACGATGACCAGGACGGCTATCGCTGGTACACGCACACCCGCGTCAGCCAGGTCTATGGCAAGCTGCGCTGGCATGGCGTTGCCAGCAATGCCGAACTGGGAGTGATCTGGGCGGATACTGCGCTGAACGGGACACAGGGCCTGCCGCTGTCGATGCTGGGCACGCCGCAAATGGCCTATACCTGGCCCGACAATATCTCGAACAACCAGTTGGTGATCAATCTCAAGGGCGACACGCGGTTGTCAGCGGCCCTGAAGATCAGCGGCAATGTCTATTACCGCCGGTCGGACAGCCATTCGAGCAACAGCAATGCCAGCCTGGGCGACAATTGCGATGGCGTGACGTATGATTGCAGCGCGCTGGCACCAGGCGGGACAGCGCGCGATCTCTATACCAGCAATCCGTTCATGGCGGGCACGGCGGGGTTTGTGCCTTATACCGGGGCGTTGCCGATCCATGACTATACCAGCGGGATCAATACCACGCTGGTGCTTTCGGATGTGCGGCAGCACACGTTCGGCGGCAATGCGCTGGTCGATCTCGATGCGACAGTGGCCGGCCTGGTCAATGACCTGAACCTTGGCGGCAGTTTTGAGACCTCGACGATCAGTTATGTGCAGAACACCGATCTGGCTTATCTGGTGAATTACCAGACCGTGCCGATGCCGTGGAATTTCCTCTATGGTTCGCCTGACGGGTTCAAGGGCAATCCGCTGATCAACGCGGTGTCGATCGCATCGCACAACAGTGCGTTCAACCTGTTTGCGCGGGACATGGTCAAGTTGACGCCGAAGCTCGGCCTGACCGCCTCGCTCAGCTATACTTTCACCCATCTCGGTCTGTCGGGCACCAACACCACATTGCTCGATCCCGGCGGCAACTACGTCTGGACCGGGGCCGACGGGAACACCTGTTACAACCCCGCCTATATCGGTTCCAGCTATTGGAACGAGGCGACGGCATCATTGGCGACCGCGACGGTGCCGCAGGGTGGGGTGGCCGGGCCGGAAATCGATCCGGTCAACGGGTCGCACAGCTATCACCGGGTCAATCCGGCGGTTGGGCTGGCGTGGAACCCGCGCGCGGACATCGGGCTGTTTGCCGGCTATAGCGAGGCGATGCGCGCGCCGACCGCGATCGAACTGGCCTGTGCCGACCCGGCGACGCCCTGTTCGCTGCCCACCGGCTTCAACGGCGATCCCGATCTGAAGGCGGTCGTCGCGCACAGCATCGAAGCGGGCTTTCGCGGCACGATCGCGCGGCGGTTTGCGATCAACGGCGCGGTCTATCGCACCATGGTCGATAACGACATCCAGTTCATCTATGATCCGTCGGGGCTTGGCTATTTCGCCAATCTGGGACGGACCGAGCGCAAGGGTTTTGAACTGGGGCTGGCCGCCGACCTGTCTGCGGTGCATGTGTCGGCCAGTTACGGCTATGTCGCGGCGACCTATCGCGACAGCTTTATCGATGCCAATGGCGATCTGGTCGCCCCCGGCAGCCGGATCGCCGGCGTGCCTGGCCAGTCGTTCAAGCTGCGCGCGGCGTATCGGCCGATCAGCCCGCTGACCCTTGGCGCCAATCTCATAATGGTCTCAAGCCAGTATGCCCACGGTGACGAGGCCAATCTCAACCCGGCCGTGCCCGGATACACGCTGGTCAACGTCGATGTGCGGGTGACACCGCTGCCGCGCGTCGAACTGTTCGCCAAAGTGACCAATCTGTTCGGCGTGCACTATGCGACGTTTGGCGTGCTGGGCAGCAACATCTACAACGGCGAAAACACGCAATTCCTGACCCCGGCGCCGGGGCGTGCGGTGCTGGGCGGGGCCACGTACCGGTTTGGTCAGAAAACCGACCCGGATTGACCGCCAGCCGCGCCGCGCCAGCGGATATAGCCGACCACCGCGAGCCCTGTCATCGCGGCATAGAGCCCGGCGGTCAGCCATAGCCCCTTGAACACGAACATGCCGACATAGATGGTGTCGACCGCAATCCACAGCAGCCAGTTGGCCGGGTGACGGCGCGCCGTCCAGAACTGTGCGACCAGGCTGAAACTGCTGAGCGTGGAATCGATCCACGGCAGCGCGGCATTGGTGTAATGGCTGGTGAACCAGCCGATCGCCAGCGCGCCCGCTGCCCCGGCGGCAAGACCGGCGGCGGCCTGGGCCCGGCCCAGTGGACGGATCGGGACTTCACCATCGGCAACGGAGCCGCGCGCCCAGTCGAACCAGCCATAGACGATCGACAGACCGAACAGCAGTTGCAGCACCATGTCGGCATAGAGCCGCACATCGAGGAACAGCTTGAAATACAGCGCACAGGCCAGCATCCCGACCGGCCAGCACAGCATCTTGCGCCGCGCGGTCAGCCAGATGGCCAGAAAGCTGACAACGACGGCGAGGATTTCGAGCAGGGACATCGGTTCAGGCCGCTACCGCCGCCAGCAAGGCCCGGCCCGGCGCGGTCAGGAACCATTCGGCATGGCCGATCAGATAGCCAAACCAGGCAAGGTCGGCGTCCGCGCTGCGGCCGACCACACCATGGAAATAATCCGCCTCGGACAGCGCGAATTCGACATGGACCAGCGGCAGCAGCGCGGCGAGCAGTTCGCGTTCGCGCCGGCCGAGCGGCCGCACTTCGGCATAGCCGGACAGCAAGGCCCGTGCCGTTGCGGGTTCGCCAATCGTCGCATCGTGCCCTTGCCCCAGTTCCAGCCAGCGCACCGCGCTGCGTTCCAGCGCCGTGGCCAGATCATGCAGCGCACAGGTGCGATCGGACAGGCCGAAATCGAACACGCAGGCCACGTCTCCGTCTGATGTCCAGGTCAGGTTGGACGGGTGCCAGTCGTTGTGTGTCCAGATCGCCGGCTCTGACCGCAGTGCCGGGGACAGGCGGTCGGCGTCGAGCAGGTCGAACAGCCGCGCCAGCGTCGCGCGCCAATCCTTGTCCGCCAGATAGGCCGCCAGCGCCGGCCGTGCCGCAACATAGGCCTCTGCACCCAGGATCGGGTCTGCGGCGGTCAGGATCGTCAGGCTGGTGACCAGCGGCGCGGCGGGGCGGGCCGGGGCGGCAAAGTGTCCTGCCGCGTGATGCAGCCGGGCCAGCGTCGCGCCTGCCGCGCGTGCGTGATCGAGGCTGAGATAGGGGGTCCACGACGGGCGATCGCGATAGAGGTCGGACCCGCCCGCTTCGCGGTGCACTTCCCAGGTCCATTCGCCCGTCGCGACAGCGCTGTAACCGGCATCGGTGCGCAGCACTTCGGCAACCGGCACGCCCGCGTTGGCCAGATGCGCGATGAACGCATGTTCGTCGGCCAGCCCGGCGATATCGCGCAAGCTGCGGTGGTGGCGCTTGAGAAACAGCCGGCCGGTGCCGGTCTGCGCCAGCGTTGCCGATGAGAACGGGCGCGGCGAATGCCAGTCCAGCCGTTCCAGCCGGCCGGTGCCCGGATAGGCGGCCAGCACGTGTGCCGCTTCGGCCAAGGTGATCGGCCGCCAGGTCGGCGTTTCGAGATCGGTGCCCATGCCGTGGACACGATGTGCGGCGGCACTCATCGGCGGGACGGTGGGCAATCGGGATCAGGCAAATGGCGCTCCTCGGCTGGTTCAGGTCAGAACTGGCGGACCAGAGTCACCACATAGGCGCGACCGCTGCCGATGTAATAGGTCGGGGACGATCCGGCGATCACCGTACCGCCCCGGCCGATCGTATCCAGCGCATTCGTCGTGATCTGCTGCACGCCCGACAGCACGTGCGGGTTGGTGATGTTGATCGCATTCAGCCGCAGATCGGTGCGGTGGCCATCGACAAGTCCCGCCAGATGCGCGCCGACCGACAGGTCGAGCGTGGCATAGCCGGCAATGCTCTCGTCATTCATGAATGTCGAATATTGCCGGTCGACATATTTGAGCGCGAAACTTCCGAACAGCCGCTTGTCGTCATACGTACCGCCCAGACCGAATTGCCAGTCGGGCGCCGAAACCGCATGCTTGCCGGCGGTCGGCAGGGTGTCGCCGTCGACCGGCAGGTCATCGTCCAGCCGCGCATGGAGATATTCGCCCGAGGTGTAAAAGCTGACCCCCTCGACCGGTCGCCAGTCCAGTTCGGCATCGACGCCATAAGACGTCTGGTGGCCGGCGTTGAGCGTGGTGTTGATCAGGGCGCCGTCGACATCGACGATCGTCGCCAATTGGCGATTGCGGAATTTGTAGTGAAAGGCCGTGACCGCGCCCGAAATGTTCGGTCCGGCATAGCGATAGCCGATTTCCTCGGAGAGCGAATATTCGTTCTTCAGCGATGTCGTGCCCTGGCCGGCCAGCGCGCCGCCATAATAGGTGTTGTAAAGCGTGTACTCGTCGGGGGCGCGAAAATTGGTCGTGACATCGCCGAACACCTGGCTTTCCGGATCGATCCGGTAATGCAGCGCGGCACGCGGGAGCGCGGCAAAGCTGTCGAAATGCACGCCGCTTTGCGGGCCGGGCAGATAGTTGACCCCGTTGTGCAGGACATCGACGCCTTTGAACCCGGCATCCAGCGTCAGACCGGGCGCCAGCGCGAGGTGATCGGCGACAAAAGTGCCTTTGACCACCGTGGTGGTGCGTTCGTCGAGCGCGGCCAGCAGCCTGCCATCGGCGGTATGGATCGCATCGGCGGTGTGGCCCCATTGGTCGAGCGGATTGCCGTCGGCATCGAGCGAACCAAAGCTTTCGACGTCGTGATCCACGCCATAATCGATCCAGACCCCGCCGGTCAGCGTATGGGCGCCGGCGCTATAGACCAGTTTGGCGACATCGCCGGCGCGGAACTGCTGACCGGTAAAGTTGCCCAGCACCGTGGCCGTGCCGTCGACCGCGCCCGGCAACGCGATCGGCTGGGTCAATGTGTCGGTGCCCAGCGTGTTGCCGGTGGTGGTCAACTGCGTGCCATAGGGCGAATTGCCATAGCCGAACTGCAGATAGAACGTGGTGTCCAGGCTCAGCCGGTCCGACAGCACGAGGTGAACCGGGGCGGAAAGATATTCGTTGCGGAACGGGCTGCGATAGAGCCGCCAGTAATTGACATCGCCTGGCGAATAACCGGCATCGTAATTGAAACCGCGCCCATAGCTCTGCCATTGCGCCAATGTCGGGCTGGGATAGGTCGAGGTATCGGCATCGTTGTACGAAAAGGCCAGGCTGGCGCGATTGCCGTCGCCCCATTCCTTTTCCACCTTTGCATCGACATGCTGGCGCAGGTCATAGCCGGCACCGCGCCAGTTGTCGGCACGATTGTTGGAATAGGACACAAAGCCATAGAGCCCCGTCGAGCCGATCTCGCCGGTGTCCCACCGCGCAAACACCCGCCGTTCGTTGTAGGAACCGAGCGATCCGTCGACCAGCAGGCCAAGGGTCTTGTGCGGATCATCGAGATGCAGCGACAGCAATCCGCCGGAGCCGTTGACGATCGGGGAATCGATATCGACCGACCCCTGGCTCAGCACCACCTGCCTGACGTTTTCGGCATCGGCGAATTGCGCCGGATAGGCGTCGTAGAACCCGATGTCGTTCTGCGGCCCGCCCTCCATCAGCACGCCGATCTCGTCCTGGCCAAGACCCCGCAAGGTCAGGCTGGATGTCGCCGACAGGCCGTAAGGGTCGCTCATCGACACGTTCGCGCCGGGCAGCAGGTTGACCAGTTGATAGGCATTGAGCGTTGGCGCCTGCTTTTCGATGAACGCCGCGCCGATCGCGCTGACTGCCTTTGGCGCGGTCTGTGGCGGCAGCAATCCTTCGGGATCGGGATGACCGACCACCTCGATCGGGTCGGTCGCGGGCGCGGTGCCGTCGGCAGCGCGGGCCGTCAGCGGCAGGCCTGCGGCGGCAAGGCAGGTGACCATTGTGGTCAGGCCGCGCCGCTGGCGCCGCCGGGCGTCGGTCTGCGGCGAAACGTGTGGCATGTGACTGTCGCTTCCCTGCATCTGTTTGGCCTCGCGGCTAAGCGTGCAACCGTCCGGCGTCCATCGCTAAATGCTCGGCAGCGGTTTGCGATCGCACCCTGCGAACGTCGGCATGGGCTTAACGCCCCGCTGCGCGATTTTGCGCGGTTCGGCCAGATGCTGCTCGATCCGGGCGCGCCACGGCCGCCGGCCAGGACAAATATCGCCTGCTGCCGACGTTCAACGTTCCGGGGCGAAAATACGCCTGGCTGCGCGAATCGGTGTTCGTCGTCACGCTGACGTTTTCCATTCCGCCCGAAATACGGGCGCCCGACTTTGGCCCAAAGGCCAATGGTCGTTCGATTCAGGTATACCGGCTGACCTGGTGACCTTGGAACTCAGGTTCACACCATTTTCAGCCGAGGTCAAATTGAACGAATTTCGAATCCACCGCCAAATTTAATAATGACTTGGGTAGTTTCCGAGGGTGCTGATTGCGGTTATGCAGGTGCAGAGGAGGGGCGCGCGCAGCTACGGATTCGGAGAGTTATTGAATGTCGACCGACACGCGATCGTCCTCGCTCGATGGTCTCGCTATTACGACGATCCGGACCCTGGCCATGGATGCCGTCGAAAAGGCGGCGTCCGGGCATCCCGGGACACCCATGGCGCTGGCGCCGGTCGCCTATACGCTGTGGAGTCGCTTTTTACGCTATGATCCGGACCGGCCCGATTGGCCGAACCGCGACCGGTTCGTGCTGTCGGTCGGCCACGCGTCGATGCTGCTCTATGCGTTGCTGCATCTTTCCGGTGTGTGCGAACTCGATGAATTTGGCCGGGAAACGGGCAAACCCGCGGTCAGCCTCGACGACATCCGCGCCTTTCGCCAGCTTGATTCCAAGACGCCGGGTCATCCCGAATATGGGGTGACCACCGGGGTCGAGGTCACCACCGGCCCGCTGGGGCAGGGCTGCGGCAACAGCGTCGGCATGGCGATCGCCGCGCGGTCGTTGGCGGCGCGGTTCAACCGCCAGGACGCCGTGCTGTTCGACCACGATGTCTATGTGCTGTGCAGCGACGGCGACATGATGGAGGGGGTGTCGGGCGAAGCCGCATCGCTGGCGGGGCATCAGAAACTCAGCAACTTGTGCTGGATCTATGACAACAACCACATCACGATCGAAGGCGGCACGCCGCTGGCATTCAGCGAGAATGTCGCCGCGCGGTTCCGCGCCTATGGCTGGGCAGTCGTCCATGTCCACGATGCCAACGACACTGCCGAAATCGCGCGTGCGATCGAACTGTTCCAGTCCAACACCACCACCCCGACGCTGATCGTTGTCGACAGTGTGATCGGCTGGGGATCGCCGATCGCCGGCACGTCAAAGGCGCACAGCGACGCGATGGGGGCCGAAGTGATTGCGGCAACCAAGCGCGCCTATGGCTGGCCGCAGGACGCGCAGTTTCTGGTGCCCGATGGTGTGCCCGAGCATTTTCGATCGGCCATGTCGACCCGATCGGTGCCGCTGCGCGCCGCATGGGACGACACCCTTGGCCAATACCGGTCGAACCATCCCGAACTGGCTGCCGAACTCGACCTGATCCTGTCGGGGAAACTGCCCGGTGACTGGGACAAGGACCTGCCCACCTTCGCCGCCGATGCCAAAGGCGTGGCGTCGCGCGATGCCGGCGGCAAAGCGCTCAACGCGCTGGCGCCGCATGTCGCCGATCTGATCGGCGGTGCGGCCGATCTGGCGCCCTCGACCAAGACCCGGCTGGTCTTTGACGGCGCGGGCGATCTGGAGGCGGACTTTCCGGCCGGTCGCAACATGCATTTCGGCGTGCGCGAACATGCGATGGGCGCGATCGCCAACGGCATGACGCTGTCCGGCCTGCGCCCGTTCACGGCGACGTTTCTGGTGTTCAGCGACTATATGCGCCCGCCGATCCGGCTTGCCGCGATCATGGGCATTCCCACGATCTTCGTGTTCAGCCATGACTCGATCGGCGTGGGCGAGGATGGGCCGACGCACCAGCCGGTCGAACAGCTTGCCGCGCTGCGGGCGGTGCCGGGGCTGAATGTCATACGCCCGGCCGATGCGAACGAGACGGTCGAGGCGTGGCGCATGGCAATGAACCAGTCGGACGCGCCAAGCTGCCTGATCCTGTCGCGCCAGGCGCTGCCGACGATCGACCGTCAGCGTTATGCCGCTGCGAGCGGGGTGGCGCGCGGCGCCTATGTGCTGGCCGGCGGCGACAACGACAGCGACCTGATCCTGCTGGCGACCGGCAGCGAAGTCGGGCTGATCGTTGCCGCGCATGAACAGCTCGCCGGCGAAGGCATAGCATCCCGCGTGGTGTCGATGCCGTCGTGGTCGGTGTTCGAGGCGCAGGATCGCGCCTATCGCGAATCGGTGCTGCCGCGCGCGGCGCGTGCGCGGCTGGCGGTGGAACAGGCGGGGTCGCTTGGCTGGGATCGCTATGTCGGACCCGATGGCGCGACGATCACCATGGACTCGTTCGGCGCCTCCGCGCCCTATGCCGACTTGCGGGTCAAATTTGGCTTTACTGTCGATCACGTGTGCGAACGCGCACGCGCGCTTTTGTCGGAACTGAAAGATCGCTCATGACCAGCACGCTGAAAGTTCTCGCCGAGGCAGGCCAAGGGGTCTGGCTCGATTTTGTCGAACGCGGATTTCTTGAGGCCGGCGGCCTTGAAAAGCTGATCGATGAAGACGGCCTGAGCGGAGTCACGTCGAACCCGTCGATCTTTGAAAAGGCGATCGGTCACGGCGCGAACTATGACGCGGCGATCAACGCCGCGCTCGGCCAGGCCGATGCGGCGGTCATCGACATCTATGAAGGTCTGGCAATCGGCGACATCATCACCGCCGCCGACCAGTTGCGCGTGGTCTATGACCGCCTGGATCGCCGTGACGGCTATGTCAGCCTGGAAGTTTCGCCCTATCTGGCCGATGTCACCGATGCCACGATTGCCGAGGCGCGGCGGTTGTGGGGCAGGGTGGCCCGGCCCAACGTGATGATCAAGGTGCCGGGCACCACAGCCGGCGTTCCCGCCATTCGCACGCTGATCGAAGACGGTTTGAACATTAACGTCACGCTGCTGTTTTCGATCCCCGCCTATATCGCGGTGGCAGAAGCCTATATGACCGGGCTTGAGGCGCGGGTCGCGGCGGGCAAACCGGTTGACGGCATTGCCAGCGTGGCGAGCTTTTTCCTCAGCCGCATCGACGTGCAGGTCGACCACGCCATCGACGCACTGCATGCGGCCGGCGATCCGCGCGCGGTCGAGGCGGCAACGCTGGCCGGCAAGCTGGCCATTGCCAGCGCCAAAACGGCCTATGCCTGGTATCTCGACATGATCGCCAGTCCGCGCTGGCAGGCGCTGGCTGCCAAGGGCGCGATGCCGCAGCGATTGCTGTGGGCCTCAACCGGCACCAAAAACCCGGATTACAGCGACGTTCTTTACGTCGAAAGCCTGATCGGCCCCGAAACCGTCAATACCATCCCGCCCAAGACGATGGATGCCTTTCGCGACCATGGCCATGTCGCCCCGACGCTGGCCGAAAATCCCGGCGAAGCGAGCGCGCAACTGGCAGAGGCCGCGGCCTTCGGGCTTGACCTTGCCAGTGTCACCGACGCGCTGGTGGCCGATGGCGTGGTGCAGTTTTCCACGGCGGCCGACGAAGTGTTGGGGGCTGTAGCGGCCAAACGTGCGGCCTTTCTCGGTGACCGGCTGAATGGTCTCGCCAGCGAATTGCCGGCGGCGCTCGACAAGGCGGTGGCGCTGACAACCGATCGCGCGCGCGCAGAAGGCTGGGCGCGGCGGCTGTGGCAAGGCGATGCCAGCCTGTGGTCGAACACGGATGAAGCCCGCTGGATGGGCTGGCTCGACGCCGGAAAAGGCCTGCAAGTCGATTTTGCCGCGCTCGATGCGCTGGCCGCAGATGCCAGGACGTATGACGACGCGGTGCTGCTGGGCATGGGCGGATCGAGCCTCGGCCCCGAAGTGCTGGGCCGCATGTTCGGCGGTCGCGACGGGTATCCCCGGCTCCACGTGCTCGACACCAGCGATCCCGCCCAGATCGGCCGGGTGGCACAGGCGATCGATCCGGCGCGCACGCTGTTCGTCGTGTCGTCCAAATCGGGTTCCACGCTTGAGCCGGAAATCCTGCGCGCCTATTTTCATGCGCAGGTCGTCAAGGCGGTCGGCGCCGATCGGGCCGGGCGCCGGTTCGTGGCGGTGACCGATCCGGGCACCGATCTCGACAAGCTCGCGCAAGCGCATGGCTTTGCGCATATCTTCCACGGCGATCCGGCAATCGGCGGCCGTTATTCGGTGCTGTCGGTGTTCGGCATGGTTCCCGCCGCGATCATCGGCATGGACGTGCGCGGGCTGTTCGCGGCGACGCGCGCGATGGTGCTGTCCTGCGGTCCCGATGTGCCACCACTGGCCAATCCCGGCGTAGAGCTGGGTGTCATTCTGGGCGAGGCGGTCAGGGCCGGGCGCGACAAAGTGACGGTTCTGACCACACCCGGCCTTGCCCCGGTCGGGCCATGGCTGGAACAGTTGCTGGCCGAATCGACCGGCAAGCACGGCACCGGGATCGTGCCTGTCGAAGGCGAGCCGCTGGGTGATCCCGCGGTCTATGGCGATGACCGGCTGTTCGTTCATTTGCAGCTCGCCGACGAGCACGATGCCGCGCAAACCGCCGGAATCGACGCGCTGGTTGCGGCCGGCCAGCCGGTGGTGCGGATCAAGGTGGCCCATGCCGATCAGGTCGGGCAGGAATTCTTTCGCTGGGAAATCGCCACGGCCATTGCCGGGATCGTCATCGGCATCGATCCGTTCGACCAACCCGATGTCGAAGCGGCCAAAGTCGCGACCCGCGACATGGTCGATGCCTATGAGACGTCGGGAAAGCTCGATATCGGCACGCCGGTGTTCGAGGACGCCGAATTCGCCGTCTATGCGCCTGCCGGCCAGTCCGCTGCGACGACCGATCTCGACGCGATCCTTGCCGCGCATTTCGGCCAGCTTGGCGCAGGCGATTATGCCGGCACGCTGGCCTATATCGAGCGCGATGATGCGCATGTCGCACTGTTGACCCGGCTGCGCGTGGCGATCAGGGATGCCACCCGCGCGGCAACGGTGGTGGGTTTTGGCCCGCGCTTTCTGCATTCGACCGGGCAGGCCTACAAAGGCGGCCCGGCGACCGGGCATTTCCTCGTGATCACCCGCGATCCGCAGGCCGATATCGCGATACCCGACCGCAAGGCCAGCTTTGGCACGGTCGAACTGGCGCAGGCGGTGGGCGATATGACAGTGCTCGCGGCGCGCGGGCGCAAGGTTCTGCGCATCCATGTGCGCGCGCCCGGGACATCGGGCATCGACCACCTGGTCGCGCGGATTACCGCCCCGCTTGAAAGGAAGACGACACGATGAAACTTGGCTTGATCGGGCTTGGCAAGATGGGCGGCAATCTGACGCGCCGATTGCTGCAAGGTGGCCACGAGGTGGTGGTCTACGACCGTGATGCCGCCGCGATTGACGATCTGGTCAAGGCGGGCGCGACCGGCGCGACCGGGCTGGCCGACATGCACGACCGGCTTGGCGCCGAGGCGGTGATCTGGATGATGTTGCCGGCGGGCGGACCGACCGAGGAAACGGTCAAGGCGTTGGCCGATATAGCGCAGCCGGGCGATGTCATCATTGATGGCGGTAACAGTTTCTACAAGGACGACATTCGGCGCGCGCATTCGCTGACGGACAAAAGCATCGACTATGTCGATGTCGGAACCTCGGGCGGCGTCTGGGGGCTGGAGCGGGGCTTTTGCATGATGATCGGCGGTGACGACGCCGTCGTGCGCCGGCTCGATCCGATTTTCGCGACGCTCGCGCCCGGCCTTGGCACGATCGCGCGCACGCCCGGTCGCCAATCCGACGACGATCGCGCTGAACGCGGCTATATCCACGCCGGCCCGGTCGGCGCCGGCCATTTCGTCAAGATGGTGCACAACGGCATCGAATATGGCCTGATGCAGGCCTATGCCGAAGGCTTCGACATTCTGCAGGGCAAGTCGCAAGACAGCCTGCCGGAGGATCAGCGCTATACCATCAATCTGACCGATGTTGCCGAAGTGTGGCGGCGCGGCAGCGTGATCAGTTCGTGGCTGCTCGATCTCAGCGCGATCGCTCTGACCAGGGATGCGGCGCTGTCGCATTTTGACGGCCACGTGGCCGACAGCGGCGAAGGGCACTGGACGATCGAGGCCGCGATGGAAGAGGCGGTGCCGGCCAATGTCCTGAGCGCGGCGCTCTATGCCCGCTATCGCTCGCGCCTTGAGTCGACGTTTGGCGACAAGCTGCTGTCGGCCATGCGCTTCGGCTTTGGCGGGCACGTCGAGACGCACCCATGAACGAGGCGGTTGCGCCGCCAATGACGCTGGTGATCTTTGGCGCGATGGGCGATCTTGCCAGTCGCCTGTTGATCCCGGCACTGGTCAATCTCGCGGGCGCGGGGCTGACCGGCGATGGCCTGACGATCATCGGAATCGATCGCGATCCGGGATCGGACGAGGACTTGCGGGCAAAGCTCGCTCGCTTTGTGGACGATGACAGCAAAGCGGCCTGGACTGGCTTGGGTGCCCGCTGTCGCTATGTGATCGGTGATTTCACCGACAAGGACACGTTCGCCCGGATTGCCGAACAACTGCCCGATGCGCGGACCAATGCCTGTTTCTATCTGGCGACATCGCCGTCTTTCTTTGGCGGGATCGTCGAGGGGCTGGCCGGTGCCGGACTGCTGGCCGAAGCCGGCGGTTTCCGCCGGCTGGTGATCGAAAAGCCGTTCGGTCACGATCTTGCCTCTGCCCAGGCGCTCAACGCACGCATTCTGAAAGTTGCGCGAGAAAGCCAAGTTTACCGCATCGACCATTTCCTTGGCAAGGAAACCGTCCGCAACATCATGGTCACACGTTTCGGCAACACCGTGTTCGGGGCGCTGTGGAGCAATCAGTACATCGATCATATCCAGATCACTGCGGCGGAATCGATCGGTGTCGGCCGGCGCGGCAAATTCTACGATGCGACCGGCGCGTTGCGCGACATGGTTCCCAACCATCTGTTCCAACTGCTGGCGATGATCGGCATGGAGCCGCCCAACAGCTTTGCCGCGCCGGCGATGCGCGCCGAGAAGGCCAAAGTGATCGACGCCGTGCGCGCGCCGACCGCGCAAGAGGCGCAAACCGATGTGGTGCGCGGGCGCTATCGTGCCGGCACGGCGCAAGGGCAGGCCTTGCCCGATTATCTCGCCGAAACCGACGTCGATCCGGCCAGCGTGACCGAGACTTACGTCGCGATGAAGCTGACCGTCGACAGTTGGCGCTGGGCGGGCGTGCCGTTCTATCTGCGCACCGGCAAAGGGCTGTGCGCGCGCGATACCGAAGTCGTGATCGTGTTCAAGCCGGTGCCCTATGCCTTGTTCCGCGACACCGACGTCACCCACCTGCCGTCCAACAAGCTGGTCATCCAGGTCCAGCCGAACGAAGGCATCAGCCTGGATTTCATCGCGAAGAAGCCCGGGCCCATGGTCGAAACCGCGCCGGTCAAGATGATCTTCAGCTATGCCGACGCGTTCAAAGTCGGGCACACCACCGGGTATGAGGCGCTGCTGTACGACATCATGATCGGCGACCAGTCGCTGTTCCAGCGCGCCGACGAAATCGAGGGCGCCTGGCGCGCGGTGCAACCGTTCCTCGATGCCTGGGCGCAATCCAAGGAGCCGCCGGAGGATTACGAGGCCGGCACATCGGGACCGAGCGGCGCGGACGCCTTGATCGCCCGCGACGGGCGTGCATGGCACCAATTGGGCTGATCAGGCGCCGGTACGATCGGACAGGGCGCCCCCCAGCACTTTGTACAGCGTGACGGTGTTGGTGGCCTTGATCAACTGGACCTGGATCAGCGACTGCTGGGCGCTGTACAGGGTCCGCTGCGCGGTCAGCACGTCGAGATAGCTGTCGGACCCGCGCGCATAAAGCGCCT
>Ga0116227_10011762_pt1 | contig 14577 bp, 11 predicted proteins | sample S1TSphgellanicum_FD_89693 | JGI IMG/M metagenome (GOLD analysis project Ga0116227, IMG submission 89693) | Host-associated microbial communities from peat moss isolated from Minnesota, USA - S1T2_Fb - Sphagnum magellanicum MG | ecosystem: Host-associated > Plants > Peat moss > Unclassified... | reverse complement strand
ATATAAAAAAATTTAATAAAAAAAATATATATATATATATATATATATATATATATATATATATATATATATATATATATATATATATATATGTGGCTTATATCAATGTTGAACAAAATCATGACCCAACTACATTTAAGGTAGGTATGAGATGAGTTGTAATTTTTGATTATGATATGATATAGATGATTTGTAACAATTTAATTTGCATATCTTAATATCTCAAATTAGTTACATTTTAAATTTCCAACTAAAATATGTGTGTGATAGTAGTATGCTCATAATATGCAACATTAAATCTTGAAATATTCCAACTATGATCATGTTGTCTAATAGTCATTACAATTGTTTAGCATATCATACAAACTTGAATTTATTTTCAATTTGTGATAGATAATGTCAACACAATGATATATCTAAACATGGCCATTTCTAACTTTGAAATATAATTGTTTTCATATAGTATTCAATTTTTTTTCATAAAATATTAAAAAAAATTCTACATTTAATTTAACATTATATAATTTTTTAAAATTAAAAATTAATATTTTAAATTAAAAAGGTAATGCATTGACTTCACAATGCAATTAATTAATGTTTTACTTACATGAAATTAATTAAGTAACTTCAGATATATTTAAATTAAATTAAAATTTAGTTTAATTTTAATGCCTTCATTGTCAAATGTAAAATTGTATTTTTGTTAATGTCATTCTTTTAAAAAAATTGGGTTCAAAAGTTTTTTTGCTTCAAAAGGGAAGAATGTTTCAAAAATCCATTATTCCCAATGAATATAACCAATTTGGAGCTCATTCTTAAGAAATAAATAAATGATCTGAAATATAGTTGCAAGTTAAAACTAATTTATTATGAAAATCCGCGAATGTTGCTTGGCCATTCATTCCTTCTTGAATGACATCATACATGCCACAAATCCTTTGTACATTTAAAAATCAAGGTTCATAAGATTATTAATGTTAGCCATGCCACATCATGTTAATCACATCAATTTTCAATGTTAATACAACTTGGGGTCATGTCAATTTAGGGTCAACCTAAGTCAAACTAGTAATCTTTTTTATAAGGTTAAAACTAGTTATCCCAAAGGTGATTGAAATTCAATCAACACAAAAATTTGGGGAAATCACTGGACTTAGGTTTTGGTCTTAAAGTCCTAGTTGTCAATATGGTGGTTGAAATTCAATCACCACATATGGACAACTTGTTTTTAAATTATAAATTATTGTTAAGAATAATTTTGGGTTGAACTTTAATCACCTATGGCAACCAAAAATTAATCTTGAAAATACATAAATGCTAAATATTACATTAAAAAAAATTAAGACAAGAAGATATTGCTCACAAGTATATTGCATTTAATTTAACTTATTAGAAACATATTTTTACAATGAAAAATTTGAAATTTAACACACATTAGTAAAAAATTTCCTTTTCTTTGATCATTCAACTAAAAACATTCCATGTTCAACATTTGTATGGTGGTTTTTGTTGTTAGTTTACATCTATTTGCATTAATTAGTCTTGGCAAAGTAATCCAAATGTTCATTTTATTTTGCTTACACTTAAGACATTGTTAGTTTTAAGAACCTTTTCACACCTTGAACTTTACTATCATTTTCTTATTGTCCTTTACAAATATGTTGTGTGCTTGTTAGCAAAGGTAATTTAAGTTAGAGAATCTACTAGACGGAATATGTGACATGGATTAGAACTAAATTGCATTAGCCAACTAATAGTTAACCAATAGATGGATTGATTATATTGACATGAAAGCTAGTAAAAATCTAATAAGCCAAATTGAAATTAGTTGTTAATGCCAATGCACTTTGTTAAACAATTAAATAGATATAATGAACAACCATAAAGTTTTGAAAATAAATTGAAAGCTATCTTAATTCAATGTGCAGCTCACTGATTGTGTTAAATTTTCTTAAGAATATAAAGAAATTTGTGGATAAATGTTTGCTATGTTGTGTCATTCAATATATATTGTTGTGAATGCTTATTGAAATAATTTAGTTTTGAACTATAATGTGATGAGTAGGCTTAAATGTGTTTGAGTCTATTGAACATGTGGTATCAAGGATAGCTAATAGAAAGTGAAGGATTCATAGTTGAATGTGTGTTAAATTTTATTTATATTGATCAAAATGTAGTATTTATATCATTTTTGGACAAAAAGAAATACTATTAATGATATTATATAGTTGACCTTTGCCATCCAATGGCCGAGGAGTGAATTTTGAACTTAATTGGATGAACTGAAAAGGACATCCCTTTAGGTGCTTACTGGTTTATGTCTATTTCTAGTTTATTATTTTGACTTTTTAAACTTTTGGCCATCTCATATTAAATTTGTTAGTCATGTTGCATTGCAATTACAAGAATAAAATGTTATATATATATATATATATATATATATATTGGAAAATGGGTCCTTAAATTTTCATCAATGTTCCAAGCAAGTATCGAACACCACAATAATGTATTCTAATTTCTTTCCCCAATCTAATGTGTATTCATATCATTAGGTGCTAAATTAGAATTAGTGAATAAATTATTTCATGGAGATTGGTCGAAATAGAAATTCAATTTTAGTACCTAATGAAAACCACGTTGATCATCTTATTTGTTAATTGGAACTTTCTTGAGTGAAAATGTGATAAAATATAGGTAACCAATTTATGTTTATTTTTTTTACAAAGTAAACAAACAATAGATTTCTAAAAAAATCATTTTTGAAAAGTAAAATTTATTAATATTGGATTTTTGAGTTATTGATGCATTGTGTTTTTGTTATAAGACTCAACATGAATTTCCTCATTAGATTTGAATTGATAGAAATCCAAAAGTATTGAAGATAACATCACATTTAGAGGTTCAACCTTATTTTAAACTATGAAAACACAATTCTTAGCACCATTTAAACTCTCTTTAAACATTGTTAAACATTGAATGCATTAATGTTGAAGCACCAATTGATTCCTTCTCACTTTCCAAGGAATTTTAAATACTTCATGTCTACTTCTTTAAATGTTTATAATAGCTTCAAAATAAATTAGATTACCTGAAAAATAACCAATTGAACATAATTATTTACTTTCAAACCTAAAAACTAGTACTTTTAATAGTTTAGAATGAATGTACTAGAAAGGAAATCTACTTTTTGCTTCAATGATTTGAATTTTAGGCATATTAATGAAAGACCCCAACTTTTGTCTTGCAACACCTCCTTTTTTTGTCATGCTTTCACACAATAACATGAATTTTACAACTTACAATTAAAATAATAATAATTACAAGTTACAATAATTACCCTTGAAAACAAACAAAAGATTTATACCCAAAATTAAAAGATGTTTAGAATTATGACACCTAATAAAAATTGGCTCCCACATATCAAATGATCATCGCTCAACTATATTTACAATAGGTGTTCAAACATAATATCTGAGATCTTGAGCTACTAGTGATTTGAACTAATATAATCTCTTGCTAAATGATCATATGTTTAGTCACTAGTACTATATAAGTTGGATGTCTATAAATAACGATCTCCATTGGATGAGTGACAATCCATGAAGTATCTTAAGAACATGTTTATAGTATGCAACCAAATAATAACAATTTTGACACTTCATCTTGCTAATGGTCCCAATAGTGAAGAACTTGTAGACAATTCAACTTCACTTGGTGCATGATGGCTTCTCTTGGGTGATTGTGATCTTTCAACTTCCATTGCGTCATGAAGTTCTTGCAAAACAATCCTCATTGTGGGCCTACCTTCACTAAAGTTCACACACTTCATTGCTGTTTCAATAACCCTCCATATGCTATTGATTTTATAATTTGATCCAAAGGATTTGTCAATTACATCTGTAATGTCACCAACTTGCAAGTGAGACCTCACCTATTGACAAGCACAAATTCCACAATTATCAATGGAAATCACATGTACCCAAAAAGAACATGCAACAATTATTCAATTTGGGTTAAAAGTTTTCATACACACACACATAAAAGTTAACTTTCATGAAGGCATAAGCATGAAAATTTGACATTCAGTTGACATAAATTCTCATCTTAAACAACAGATTTGTATTCATTAAGAAATGATGCAATGCAAACCCTACAAGTCAAATTTCAAAACATTCATCAAAATTTTGTGAAGTTTTTTCACATATTAATTTTGGTATATGTGCTTATGTCGATTCATGATTGGTTGCCGTGAAAGGAACCTGAATATCAAACCCACATGTTCATATGCAAAGTGCCCACTGCCCAATGAACTTACCCACTCCACCAAAACAAAATTTTCATTTGTAATAAGAGGTTCTTTGCCGGATATGAACTCCAAGAGGACAACACCAAAGGCATAGACATCAACTTTCTCTGTCAATTGTCGAGTTTGCACGTATCTGCAAGTTTGTATGTGTGCACATTGTAAAACCATGGTCATAAACATGAGGTTAACCACATATCAACCTTTTAAAGACATCAACATGGACTTAGGCTTCACAGCCCCCACCATTCCCCTCCTACGATATAACCAAGGTGGTTCAATATGGATCAATATGCCAATAGAATATACTCCAACCTTAGTAATCCTTCCCATGTACTTAAAAATAGATATATAATTCCAAATTGGAAACTGTTTAAACTATTATTTAATTAAAAATATGGTTGTAACAATTATTCTGAAAGTCCAACACCTTATGAAAGCACTTAGGTATACAGTTTGTATAATTCGATCACATGTAAATTTTTGTTTAGTCCAAATTTTTAAAAAAAAGAGGATTAAGATCAATATGGGACATAACTTACTCAGGATCAAGGTAGCCTCTTGAACCCACTAATTCTGTGGGTGGGTGACCTCCTTCTAATATTGGCCTTGAAATTCCCAAATCAGACAATTTGGCCTCCATCTTGTTATTGAGAAGTATGTTGGCCGTTTTAACATCCCTGTGAATTAATCTCGTATTGCAAAAATCGTGTAGATATTCCAATGCTTCCATGTCAAGAAAACAAAATGGATTAGCAATTCAAGATGACAAGAGGTAATATTGGTCTTAATTATCAATGATTCCTTTTTATTAGTTGACAATATGGATATGTATGTATGTATGTATTCATGTGACTTGTGATACTTTTCCAGTCATACATTGATCCCAATATTGAAATAAAAATGAAATGTTTTTTTGAAAATTTGAAATTATTTACATCATGTGATATGATAGATTCAATGTACATTTGTTGTTCAGTAGGATTTCAAATTATGAAAAACCTTTGTGGTGAATTAGAATTGGAAATATTGTGTCATTTAATATATATTGAATATTGAGGTTGTTACCTTGTGCTGCATCAATAGCAATAGAAAGTCGTTTTTTCCAATCAAGTGCACCGGGGTTCCTGTTTTCACCTAAAACAATTGAAAATTTACAATACTAAGTACACCAAACTTGATGTAACATCAAATTTTCAATTCAATGTTTAAATATATACACATATATATTTTAGATTGCAATAAAGTTAATAAAACATGGAAAGTACTTTCATTTTGCATCCAATTTGAGCCAAATAGTAAAAGCATGTTATATACATTGCACATTCCTTATGTTACATTGTGGCCCACATTAGGATAATACTTAATTTGAAGTGTTAGGGGAACATACCATGCAAAAGATCATAACAACTTCCCCCTTCCATGTACTCATAGATCAATATTTGTAGATTCTCGTGTTTACAATATCCAATTAGACGCACCAAGTTATTATGATGCGCTTGAGAAAGATATCTCACCTACATAGCAAAGGTAAAATAAGCTCATGAAACACATAAATCGAATAGAAAATGTTTATCTTTGAGCTAACATTATGTATGAGGGGGATGTAAATGAATTAAGTTTTAAAGCATAATTATCTTGTTCCATATAGCATGGTTGCAATAAGGTATAACACAAACTATTTCATAATTATTCCAAAAATGGTAGGATTGATGGGATATTATGGGAATCATAATACCATGATAGTTGGTTTATTCAATTTGAAGGAAAATACAAAGTTATATATTACTAATTGGTTGATATTGCATCATTTCTCATTTTCTCTTGGAGGTCAATGTTCAATTGCAACCTCAGTGGGGATAAAGATTTGAATACCTCGTTTTCAAATTCACGAAGACCTAATCTGTTGGCTTCTCGTGATACTTTGACTGCCACTTCATTATTTGATAATGTTCCTTTATATACATCCCCAAAACCTCCTTTTCCAATTTGATTTGTGAAACCATTCGTTGCATTTGTCACTTTGTCGTAAGAATAAGCTTGTACGTGGGGACCAACTTGAAACAATGAACCATCGTCCAATATTTAATAATTATCTTATAAATAATGGAATGTCATATTTCGCAAGCTCAACTTTGTAGATTAGTTTTTCATTTGAACTTTGTTGATGTACTAGTTTACAGGGACTGATATCACACACTTGAGCCCAAGTTTACAATGTGAGAAGGGTTCAAGTTAATGGTTATGGCATTCACCTTTAAAATTGAATAGCTATGGTAAAGATTTGGAAGCATAAGTGTGAATGCAAACTTGAGTTTATAAGAAATGATTGAGTATTTGGGGGGAAAAACATCAATTTGGTGCTAAAAAAACAATTTTGATGTGGCATGACCAAAGCAAGCATGTCTTTCAGTATGATAATATGAATACTTTCATATGTTATTTTACTTATTATATTGAGGTTTGGAGATAGGCTTTCTTGATGTAGTTTTAAAAAATAGAGCTAAACATATTACATGTTAATTAAAACAAATTCTTGTGATGCAACATTGTGTTATTTGCAAGGTCTGAAAGTAGTGCTTGTACCTAAATTTGGGTCCAATACTGAAATATGAGTCGGTGGTTCTGGATCCTCCCCTCTTTGATTAGAATTTGTTGGATTTGGACGAACACAACAGTCTCTTCGGCAAAGCGTTGCAATAATTATAATGAGAATACCCACAAAGATCACCCCCCCAATAACACCAACGACAATTGCAATTACGGATTTGGATTTTGACTTGGTTGTTGCGCAACCACTTCCATTGCACATGAGTTGGTTCCCAAATGTCCTACATCCATGTAATAAAAACAAGATGTCAAATTACATTGTTTAAAATTGCTAACATTGATAGATTACATTTTTTTAGATCACCATATGTATGTGGACCTAATTTTTTCATGACTTTTGAAAGTTTTGTCACAAAATCTGGATTCGATTGAAATTGGCTAACATCAGGCCATCAAAATTTATGGAGAAATAAAATGAGATAATGATAATTATTATGACATTGAAGAATTGAACTTATACATATTCTTCACAATTTTGTTCACAAGCCAGGAAACTAAATTCTAAAATTTTCTAGGAACTTAATACAATATGCACGTTCATATTTGCTCATTTGTAATTCACCTTATTTTTCAAATAAGAATGCTAGAGAATTTTGAACTACATGTCTTAATATATTTGACGAGTCACTCTAAAACTCAAATTCTACTATAAATTTAACTTGCCAAAAAGGAAAGGTTTGAACAATTAAGGGATTCAACTTACCTAATTTGGATACTACTATTCGCAAATGCTGACAATGAAGGTATTTCACCAGTCAAGTCATTGTTTTGTAAATACCTTTCAAATCCAACACCAAATCTTAGAACGATTTGTTTAAGTAAATTGCAATATATATGAGAGATAGCTTATACTTGCAAGGTACACTCAATCGTTATATTTCTTGATCTCTGATTTTCAAGATGAAATCCAAAGACCTTAACCAACCTTGAGCTAGTAAATGAAGGATGATATCTTTGCAATTACTGTCATTCATCATGAAACTTTCAACACTAATTTTGGCATCAAACAATTTTAGAAATGACCATGGATGCACAAAACCTCAACAAACAAGATTTGTGAGCATGATATAACACATTGTGAATTTCTTTCATTCAAGCTCAATCCTTTAATTATATGGTGATCATTCTTTTGCACAAGGTGACATTGTTATTTGTAGACTCAACAAAAACTTGGAAAATATTTGAAAATTTGTTGAAAAACCTACTTTAAGCAACATATTAAGGTCATTTTGGATTGCATGGATTTGGATATGAATGGACTTACAACTCTTCAAGTTGAGTCAATTTTGTAGCCCACAATGGGAAAGGACCGGAAAGATTGTTGTTTTGAAGGTGCCTACAAATGATTAATGAAAGTCAATTAAAAAATTGTTCTGCAAAATCTAAGGTTCAAGATTGTCATGATTAGATCAATTTAAAGGTACACATCAAATCAAGAAAAAGAACAACTCACAATTGCTCAAGATTTATCAAAGAACTTAGTTGGTTGGGTATGCTTCCATTCAAATAGTTGTTGTCCAAAAACCTACACCAAACCAAATGTTCGCATGGATATAGGAATTAGATTGCCAAATAACCCTATAAAGTAACATTGAAAAACATGATATGCACATTAAATGAGGATTGGACTAAAACGAGAATTCTAGAACAAAGAACTACCTATTGGACCATATGGCCCCAATTGTTAGAGGCACAAAATTCCTACCATGGGAAAGAGACAAAAAATTATAATTCATCCCTAGGAACCTTGTAGATTTGAAAACTTCCTGAAATCCCATCTTTTTATGTTGGATTAACCCTAATATGATATAATTATGTTATACCCAATATAGTTTGTGATTAATACAGTGAGAATTCTTTAAGCTCAGATTATGTAGGAGTTGATCAATTTTCATTAGCAGCTTATATGTAGATTCACATGTGACAAAAATATTCAAGTCTTATGAACTACCATTGACTAAAGTGCAAAGCTGTCAAAATTCTAATCAAGCAAGTTAAACAGAAACCCTGTGTGAAAAGCTGTTCCGGTCTGACAAATTACATACTAATTATATTCACATACATTTCCTCTTGCAGCCTACAAACTCCAAAGGTTTTCATCAATAGGAGAAATAAAGAAATAAAATGTGTGTAGGCTACAAGAGTAATCTAAAAAATATTCAAGGAGTAGTGACTTACAATGTAGTGAGGCCTTCCAATGAGCTTAGACTGGTGGGTATTGACCCAGTCAAATTATTGCTTGAGAGTTTGCTGCCAACCGTCAATAGGGTGTGTGAATGGTCTTAGAACATGCATGTGAAGTCATTCCTTTGAACAAAAGGAATTTCACAACTAGGAGATTGTCCTCCTTATGAACTCTTGTAAAGGAATCCAAGGCATAATAGGACATTTTGATTTAGTTTAATCAGCAAGTTAGTACATGTTCAGAATTTACACCATGAGCCAACCACTCATTCTACTCACATGATCTTTAGGTGAAGTGGTAAAGTGGTTACAAGTTACAACATTACAATACCATTGACTCGAAGCTGGGGATGGAACTCATCAACAATGATTATTTGCCAACAATTTGAACATACTTAAAGCACTCTCTGTAAATTCCTTGCATATTGGAGGGTGCCTTAGATCGATGAACATCTCTCCCAGGAAAGAGGAGGGATCATCTTATGCCTACTTTAAGAGTGGGAGGGAAATTAGGCCTACTTAAAGGTGTAAGATCCCTCCCACTCTTAATGAGGAGGTGTGGGAACCGTTCCCCTCTTATGCCTAGAGATCTACATATGTTTAGATTCATGATAACCTTTCCCTTGTGCTCTAAAGTGGGTAGAACCCAGGAGTGGTGGACATTCCTACAAATGTGAGGGTCAGACTTGGCTATAGACCCTGGCTTTACCCTGCACTAATTGGGCTATCCATCTGTATTACCTTGCAAACTTGAGTGTCACAGTTACCTATGCTAAATTACCTAAGATATACCCTAGTCATGTCAAACAACTAGCATCAAACAAGGGACAATGGAAGGGCTTGCTGGATAATGTTATAAGCTACCTATCTTCCCATCACACTCGACTAATTTGATCAATGCCCCTTATTAACCCTGATGACCATTTCGACAACATAGATGTTACAAGAGTTAGCTTACATGGAGGAGATTCTAACTCCATTTGTTGCATTCACTGTACAGTTCACCCAATCATACGGTACCGGGTAGCAGGGATCCCCAGACCAGCTGTCCAGACCAATTGATGACTTGAAAGACTGGATGGCATTTACTGCATTTATCAGATTTTAGGTTAGTATTTTGTTAGTCAGTTCAAAGCCATGATTGAGTTGTGCCGTAAAAACTTGAAACTTTTAGACCAAGTTCATTTTAACGAAAAATTGACTATTCAGCAAATGAGTTGGAAGATCAACTGTTCCTTATGAATGTGGCTTTACCATCTCCAAGATTTGTTGTTAATTGGCTGGGGAGGTATATGCGATTGATTGCAATGGCATTCAACATTGGACCCAAAAGGGAATCAGCAGTTGTGCTCAATGAGAATGTGTCCGTAGAATTCAATGTCGCATTATCCCAGCTATACTCAAAAACTGTGTCCAACCCAACTAAATTATAAACGTCCAAGTAACCAATTCCGTTCAAAGTTCCAGGCTTCATGGAGATGTTTCGTTTTGCAGTTGCAGCATCGGAGTTGATCTCAGCAAAAAATAGAGAAACCACATAATATAGGTCCTCAGTTGCCAAAAGATTTGATAACTCTAAATTGACACCAGTATTCCAATATTCAGCACCTTGCAAGACTATTGTGGGGGCTTTATCCCTGTTATAACCAGATACGTTAATGCTCGATGCTGTAATAACAGCTTGACCTTGCAGTGCTGTGGGTTGAGGTGGGGCCACCCAAATGCGGTCGTATGGGTCATCTGGGAACCTTTGAGCACACCCATACAATTCAATTTCAAAAGATGGGTCAAAATAGGAAAAGCCACATTGAGTGGGTATTCTCGAATCTGACAGCTACTAGCACTTTATGATCCATAGTAGAAGGGGTCCATTTGTAGGCTGGCTTTTCTTTGGGCCAAGTCCAAGAATAATTGGCCCAACTTAGCCCACTTATCAGGATTTCTTGGGTCAACTTTAGCACTGGCCAGAGAACAAGTAGTGTAAAGTTAACAAGTCCAAACGTGTCCAGCCCAAGAAGAAATTCCCTCCTTATCATGGAAGAGGGCAAGAGAAGAGAAGAGAACTATGGAGAGCAAGGTGAGAGATAAGACAAGCTAGATCCCTTCCTTTCATGCAACAGTTAGGATTGAAAAATGTATCAATCAATGATACAATTTTGGGGCAGTGCTGAAAAGTCGACCTCCATTTTATGAGGGTTCCAATTCTTGCTCTGAAGCCTTGAGCTGACATAAAAAATGATGCCATGGATTCAAACAATGCCTTAAATAAGTAATTTAAGGTGCCCTCCAAAGACACTAAAAAATGATGGTGAGGTTTGAACAGAAGAGTTTTGTGTGCTTGTTGTAAACTAATGGCCCCCCTAGAGTCTATCCATACGTTAAGCAACCTTTCTAAGAGCCCCTTATAGGATGTTTGGGTTCCATAGAGTCCACTAGCGAACCTCTTTGAGTTCCATGGCAAAGAATTTCAGTTTATTGTCACGTTTTGGTTGCCTTCCATCAATTATAAAAGTGCTGTCATCCACTTTGCAAGCAAATTTTTAATGGTGAAATGGTTGCCCAACAGAGCTGCCCATTTAATTATCTTTGAGCAAGAAAATCTTTCCAGTTCTCTTGGCACGGTGATCAAACCGTAGTCACAATAGGTGAGGGATATTTCATGAGATGAGGGGTTGGACTCAGCTATATATGGCCTTGTTGTAGGCCCTTTATTTGGTCAATGCCCTCACCCTGGGTATATACTAAGGTGTTTTTTTTTTTTTGCACAGTGTGGTGTGGCCACACTTGCAACCATCCACAAGAGGATCTAGCCAAATTTGGCTACAAGGTAGAACATAATGTTTTTAAAAAATCTTGTTCATGTTTGGAGGTGCTCTAAATCTAGTGCAAAAACCTTCTTCTTTGGCGACTTTTTTTTTTTAAATTAGAAAAAGCCTTTGAAAGGGTCAAGAGTGGTGTTGGGTGGATATGGAACATGAATTTAGAATTGAGCCGAGTATCAATGGGTTCTCTTGCAAATAGTTGATAGGGTATCAACCAAGGTGATGTACTCAGAGTAATACCCACCCCTTTGGTTCTCACTTTAATGAGATCCATGCTATAAACAAAGATGCAATTTATGAAAACCGCCCAAGGTATTAAAAAAAGCTTGAAGGCAATTCTCAATTTTGAAGGTCTAAGATCAAATCGTTGGTTCTCACAAAAATGTGAGAACCGCCCAACACTAGTCAGGACAACCAAAACTTTGGGGCATTTTGGTGAAATTTCGCACCCAAAATAAAATAGAATACTGGGACTTTATACCCTACACGTATTAGGAGTCAATCAAAGCGGGAATCCAGAAATAATTACCTCACAGTCTCACCGGAGCCGAAATGCCAAGTGAAAACATTCTCGAGGTAGTAGGGTCCCTCGTAGATGAGATTATTGTAAAGATTATTGACGCCCAAATTCCGGAGCTCCAAGGAATTAATGAAGGGGACGTCGGAGGTTGAATTAGGCAGAAGACAAAAGAAGAGCTGGTCAGATTGAGCAATAACAGTAGCCTCTGCCACAATAGGATCGGAAGGAGAGGATGTAAATACTGGAGAGGAAGTGATAGTTGCGTCGATGGAGATTTGGAAGTTAGGAGGGGAGTTGGTGCCATCATAGTTGCCATAGTAGAACTGTGCACGAATTAGGTATGTGGTGTTCAAAGTCGCCGGTAGAGTGTAGCAGAACTTGCGTCGATACGTCGGGAAGTAGCGCAAAGTCGACAAAGTGTTGTCGGTAAGACCGTTCAGAGTAACGTTCTGAAAATTAGCGCCGACGCCGATGTAGCCTGCATCGGGAACCCACTGGATATCCGTCACCGGGTCGGTAAAGTTCGCCGTGCTCCCGCAATCGATGCTTATGAATCCTACCAAACCCACCCATGATCAGCACAACACTAAAATCATTCTAAATGAGTAGATATTAGCTGCAATCCTAATTTTCTTCCTGTGGTTGCTAGTAGAGTAATTTCTTTCACTTACACTACTGTAGCCTGTGCAGTTCGCCCAAGTGGGATAACTTCTCCACAGTAGGTCGAAACATTATGAAACCAACTTGGTGCACCCCTACTTATCAAGGATTTTCCAACAGTACCAAGCGCGCCACAAGAGGTGCCGTGGTTTGGAAGATCTAAACATGACAAACAAAACAAACAAACTACCTTCCAATATCATAGATAGATGATCAACGAACTTGAAGCCAGACTGCGATGTCCTAATTTAAGCCAGCTGATTGTGTGATGTGCTAGACACATCACACCTCCAAGAAATTGAGTCGCTCGAAGCAAGCTACCTGGTTGAGCTCGTGCGAAATGAGCATAATGGACCAACACTGCGAAGTGCACCATTAAGCCAACAGCGATCCGCCATTCCGAGAGCCGCGCCATTTGATCGCCTCGTCGCTAATTTGTAAGATGAACCCCTTGCTGCAACTGCTGCATCAAATGGATGGGGCACATGCATGAGATTCTAAGTTCCTTCCAATCCAAATACGATTCAGGAAGAGGAGAAGACTCTTCCTGTTATGCAGTATATTAACTCTCATAATCTTACAAATCTAATAAAGATTCATCGCTCAACTTCCGACATCCCGCATACCATATTTAAAACACAGCTTGTAGCACCGCTTAATGCGGAAAGTTAACTGGTTAATTAGTATGTTCATTTATGGAAGTAAGAAAATCATGTCCAAATTTCTTCTTCAACCTATAATCAAGTCGACGATACTACAACCCATGAGGCGAATCCAAAAATCATCCAACCTTTCTCAAACCCAAAGCACAGATGACAATCAGTTGTGCACGTTAGAGATCACGAGACAATATTATTGAAGTTACGCTCTAAACAAGATAATCAAAGCGTGAAGCGAAGAAATTTTGATAGCGATGAACAGCTGATCAATATCTGTATGAAATAATTTTTGCATCTTCGTACTCTCATTTTGAGAAATACTGATACTCCAATTAACAAGATCTTGAGAATTACGTTACCGGTCGAAGAGATCCGTGTCGCTCTACGGCTGGCACCAGCTCCACTAGGCACAAGATGGGCTCAACAATAAAGCCAGGACTAAAAGCTCTTCTTCTTTTGTACACGCTTCCAAGTTCCTACCGACGATGCAACCAGCCAGCCACTAACGCAATTGGCTCTACACGTGATTCTCCTCCACACAACAGGTTCCATTCTAGGGCAGAATGTTGTCCGTAGGGTAAAGCCCCCGCGGGCAGGGACATTCCCAAAATAAGCCGCTGAGGACTGGTTATTTTCGGAACGCCCCTGCCCGATGGTTTTCTTTACCTGGTGTAAAAACTGCTGCAGTAAATTTTTAAATGTTTTTTTTTCCTGTGACACCTGAGAGTTACCCTCCATGTACCGCGCGGTAAAATAAATTTCAAAATTATACTCAGAGGATATCCTTCTGGTACCCACTGGGTATCACAGTAATTTTTT
>Ga0116227_10011761_pt1 | contig 14579 bp, 10 predicted proteins | sample S1TSphgellanicum_FD_89693 | JGI IMG/M metagenome (GOLD analysis project Ga0116227, IMG submission 89693) | Host-associated microbial communities from peat moss isolated from Minnesota, USA - S1T2_Fb - Sphagnum magellanicum MG | ecosystem: Host-associated > Plants > Peat moss > Unclassified... | reverse complement strand
GGGTATTTCGAGGTAGGTTCACTGGGCACGGCGGCGGAGATCGCCGCCTCGGTCTCCCTGACCAACATCCTTGCCCGCGGCGTCGCCGACATCCAGAGCGCGCGCCAGCCGTTGATCGAGCGCCTAAGGGGCGCGCTGACGGGGCGCTATCAGTCCCTGACGCCGCCGGACTCCCGCTCTGGCATCATCGCCTTCGCTCTGCCGGGCGCCCGCGACATCCTTCGTCCGCGTCTGGAGGCGGCGGGGATCAACATTCAGGTCTACGCCAACCGCTTTCGCATCTCCCCGTCCGTCTACAACACCATGGACGACGTCGATCAGCTGCTCGAGGTGTTGACCGACTCCGCCAAGGGCTGATCGCGATGATCTTGCACGCCCTTCTGACGCCCCTGGCGACGGCCCTCCTCGCCGGCGCCGTCGTCGTATCGCCGCTGGATCACGGGGCGGGCTTGGCGAGCACGAAATCGCGGACGGCGGCGTCGAAGCGCTTCAGGTTGGCTTCGCCGCCGTAAACCCCGTGCGGGCCGGCGAAATAGTTGGCGCTGAGCTGCGCCGCCGGCACGCCGGCCTGGTCCAACAGATACCGCGCGGCGTAGGACGGGGTGGTGAGGTCGTAATAGCCGGTGGCCCAGAACAGCCGCATGTGCGGATCCTGCCGCATCCGATCACCCAAAGCGGAGAGGTCGTTCATCCGCCCCTGGTAGTCCCACTTGGAGTTCACCAGAAAGTTCACGCCGATGTAGGTGTCGGTGGTCGGGAACTGCAGCGCCGTGGTCAGGTAGGCGCCCACCGCCGGGCTCGGGACAGGACCTATCTGCGCCGGGTCAAACGGCGGGGGCGGGGGCGCGCCCGGTGTGCGTTTCGGCGCCACGCCCAGGGCTGGATCGTCGATGGAGCCTTCTTGGCCGGGTTCCAGCGGCGCGGTGACCCGCACGTCGAGAAGACCCGTCCGCAAGGTCTGATCCTTCAAGAGGTTGAACATGTAGTCGTTCTTGGAGAGGCGCAGGTCGTCCTTCTCGATCAAAGCCACCGGAAGGCCGATCAGGCTCGACATGCGTTCGGCGATGCGATGTTTCTCGGCAGGCTCCAGGCCGGCGCCTTTGATCAGGGCGGTGACGTAGTCGGTCCGGGCGAAATCCACCGTCTCTTTGTAGACATCCTCCACCGAACGCCCACGCCGGTCGATTTTCTGATGGTACCAGGCGCCGGCCGCCATGGTCGGCAGCTCGGTCACGAACGGCATCTCGTTGCCGGGGATCTCGGCGAAGAGGGCGATCAACAGCACGCCGTCGAACTTCAGGTCCTTGGCGTCCTTCATGATCGCGGCGGCGCGCATGGTGCCGTAGCTTTCGCCGGCGAGGTAGCGGGGAGACGCCTCGCGGTGGTGGTCCTTCAGCCACCGGGTGATGACCTCGATCACCTCCTTGGCGTCGCCGCCGACGCTATAGAACGCCTGCTCGTCCGCGCCCGGCAAGGGCCGGCTGAAGCCGGCGCCCACGGGATCGATGAACACCATGTCGAAGGCGTCGAGGGGGCTATAGGGATTGTCGTGCAGCGCGCTCGCCGTCTCGCCTGCGACCTTGCTATCGCTGCGCACCATCGGGCCTAAGGCCTGGGTGTGCAGAGGCGAGGATGAGGCGCCAGGGCCGCCGTTGAAAAGAAACATCACCGGGCGGCTGGAGGGGTCCTTCACGTCGTCGCGGGTGTAGGCGATGGTGACCACCTTGGCGGTTGGCGCGCCCTTGGCGTCGTGCAGGATCGTATCGGCCACCGTGGCCGTGTAGGGCGTGGTCTGACCGTTGAAGGTCCCCACGTGGTGGGTGACCGCGACGCGCGGCGTCTGCGCCAGGGCGACGGCGGGCAGGACCAGCGCCAGCGCGCTGCAGATCACCAAACGTTGAACTGGCCTCAAAATCTGCTCCCCAGAACGGGACCTTTGTCCCGGGCCTTGATCTAACAGCTTATCATAGGAAGCCAAACGCTCAGCTTGACCGCTGAAGGCCCCCCAACCGCTCAGGAATTGGGCGGTCAGGGGTCGGACGCGCCTGATCGCCGCTCAACCCGTTGCATAAGTCGCATCGCTTGGCGTCCATATGGACTTCTAGGCATGTCGGATGTGCAAGGGGGCGGCGATGTTTCAGGGCAACCTTCGATACTTCTATGAGACGGTCCGCGCGGGCTCGATACGTCGCGCCGGAGATAGTTTGGGGGTGAACCCATCCTCCATCAGCCGTCAGATCGCGATCCTGGAGCGCCAGATCGGAACGCCGCTGTTCGAGCGAAACCGATCAGGCTTGGAACTCACCCACGCGGGCTCCCTGGTCGCCGATTACGCCGCCTCGGTCATTCTGGACTTCGACACGCTGCGCAGCGACCTCGACGACCTTCGCGGCACCCGGCGCCGGGTCGTGCGGATCGCCGCGGTTGGGGCGGATGGCATCATTCCGGCGACGATCGCATTCCGCGAGAAGTTCGACACGGTATCGTTCCAGATCGACGTCTGCCCTGGAACCCGCGTCATCGAAGCGCTGAAACGCAATGACTGCGACATCGCCAGCGGCTTTTGCATTGAGCCGGACCCCGAAATCACCGTCTTGGCCCGAACGCCTGAGCCCATCGTCCTAGCCGTCAACCACGGTCATCCGGCCGCTGCGGACATAAGCCTCAGCCTTCGGCAACTGGCGGACTTCGCCTTGGCCGCGCCCGATGAGTCCTTTGGCATTCGGCGCATCGTGGACCAAGCGTTCCGAAGCGAGGGCTTGACCTTAAAGCCGGCGGTAAGCTCCAACAAGCTGGAAGCGCTGCTGGAATTCGCGGCGGCTGGCGCTGGCGGCGCCTTGATGCCCGAGAGCACCGTGCAAAAGCACTCAAGCCTGGGGCTCAAAATTGTCCGGGTCGAGGATGTCGCCTTCAATACCTCTACGGTGGACATCGCCGTCTTGAGCAAGCGACGGTTGCCCAGAGTCGTGCGCCTATTCGTTGATGAACTGATTGCGAGATCGAGGCGAATTCATTGACGGCGTCTAACGGCCCCCCATCAACGCCGTGCAACGCTGGCGTTCCACGGCCGTAGCGTCGGGCAGTAGGGTGACGACCTGAGGTTGGTCGTCGTTGGCGGAACTCGGTTGAGATATGACAGCGCACGATCCAAACAAATCCTTCGGCAGGAGGACACGCCCCCCGGCCCGGCTCAAAGCCTCCACCAGCGCGCCGCTGTCCTTCACGCCTGCGGCGTTCATGGCCGAGATGAGATTGTCTTTCGGCGTCGCCTGACTGTTCGTCCCTGACTCGACCCAGTGGTTCACCGTATCGACGACGACGGTTTCGAGCCTCTTGCCGGTTTGCGCGCGGATGGCGCCGTCTAGGGCGAGACTGATCAGTTCGCCCTTGGGATACGCCAGCTTAAAGGCTGCAAGGGTCTGCGACGCGTCCAAGTCGGCGCTCGACAGTTTCCGGGCGGGGTTATCCGCATACTCACGAAGCACCTTATTCAGGTGCGCCGCATATTGCTCAAGCGAAAGGTGGCCGTCAGCGAGCAGTAATCGATAGGTTATGGCGTCGTCCAAGCCTTCGGTAAGCCAACTATTCGAATTCAAGCTTAGATAAGCAATATCATGCTTACCCATTTGCAATGGAATCCAATAGTGCAGCGACTCATGAAGGATGTGGTCGCGGAAATAATCAAGAGGCTTATCGGTGCTGCCGAAGGCGAGGAGGGCCGCGTCAGAGGCCGATGCGCCGAACGGATCACCCGCGCTCGTGTCTAGCCACATAAAACCCAAGGTGTAGCGCCCGCCCCTGGCTGGAAAGACAGCTCGCGCTTGAGTCACCGTTTGCGCCAGCATTTTCAGAGACGCCTCCCGCCCTTCCTTTGGGGCGCCCACGGTGACGACATCGGTCGTTTGATGACCCACTGTGATGGCCTGAACCTCTATTCCAGAGCCGCCGGCGATCAAGACGCGGCCTATGGCGCCGACGCTCGTTGTCGCCTTGTCTAGGCTGTCGATATGTCGAATCTCATCGGGCCCCTCACGCCAGGCGAGGGTCGCCGGGGCGTCATCTCGTCCGTCTGGGGTGGCCAGCAATCCCCACGCGTAACCGGCGAACCAGTCCTTCGCCAGGGCGAAGCTCACGATAGCCGGACTGGATTTGATGGGAGCGCCGTTTGATCGCACGGTGTAGCGCAGGATGAGCTTGGCGCTCTTTGCGTGTTTAACAATCAGATCATCGCCGTCTCGGCGCGCCTCACCGCCCGTGAGAACAATGTTGTCCACCTCCGTCAGACTTTTTCCGAACTTGGGGTTTGGCGCAGGTAATTGAATTTTGGTCGTTCCCGAATCATCTCCATGGAACGTCATGGAGACGTCGAAGGTAATGGGCTCGTTTACGTGCCACCGCGGCGTGATTTCATAGTTCACCTGCTGGTACGAAACGGGAGCGCCTAAGGCGCCGCTATAAAGACCCATCACGGCGATAAACGGCAGAACAAATCCAAATTTCGAAATTGGCACAGAGCCTCCAATCAGGCTGAATAGGACGGGGGAGCGAGTCCGAGTTTTTCACAGGCGAGCGACGTGATCGCGACATCTTGCGCCGGCAAGCCCGTTAGATCGATAATCGTCACATCGGTTTCGCTTCGTCGAAGTTGAACGGTCCCCGCCAGAACCTCGCCGAAGGACAGGTCGGCGTTTTCAGCGAGCAGGCCAGCGCGGACGGCGAATCCGAAGTCGCCGTGGTCTAGACATTGCGCATGATCGTCCGTCGCGATCCGGTCGGCGCGGGCCACAAGTCGTGGATCAAGCTCAACCTTGCCCAGGCTGTCGGCGCCAAGGGCCACGATGTGGGTTCCAGGTCGGACCATGTCGCTTGAGAGGATCGGCAAAGCGCTGGGCGTGCAAGTGATCGCCACGCGACAGTGATCGAAGAGGCTGGGCAAGGTGGGCATGACATCGACCTCAAAGCCCGATTGACGTAGCCGAACGGCAAGATGTTCAGCCTTGGCGGCGTCGCGGCCCCAGATGGCGACGGCGCGCACGTCCAGCGCGCTGGCGCCCCAAACGGCTTGAAGTTCCGCCTGATGTCCGGTTCCGACAATCCCCAGACGTTCGACGCCGCGCGGGGCGCCCGCCTTGGCGGCCAGCGCGCCAGCCGCGGCTGTGCGCCAACTGGTCAGCCAGCCCTCATCCCGGAAAATCGCGACCGTCGCGCCTGTCTTGGCGGAGAAGGCCAGGACAAGTCCGTTATTGACTGGCAGGCCCAAGGCTGGGTTATCGAAAAAGCCAACCGCGACCTTGATGACGAAGATTGGGCCGCCCCGAACCATGCCATATTTGATGTGACAGTCGCCCGGCGGAGCGCTGAAGATCAATTGGCCGGGCGGCGGCGAAACCATCAGGCCTCGAGCGTGGTCGATAATCGCCTGCTTCACCGCGCCAAGGACATCCGCCCGTTCAAGAACGCGCCTCAGATCGCCCAGCTCGATATTGGGCGCAGCGGTCCAGGACGCGGCTGTCATAAGGGCGACGGTCCGCGCAATGCGTTGGGGGTATGAGCGCCGATCCACTGGCTTGCAACGACGACGGCCGGCGCCCGCGCTGAAAATATGGAGATGTCCATGGAAGCGCTGGCGTCGAGAAGGGTGAGTACGATCAGCCCGGCCTGCTTCTGCAGCCGCCTTGAACCGCCTCCAGATCGCACGTCCTGCGCCATCCAGGTATGAAGGTCGTGATTGCGCACCGATCAACGTCGCTCCATTAAGGCGCACAGCCTGACATCAATGGCGGTGAAGCGTGAAGGTCGAATTCAGCGTGGGGCCGTTGCAAAGAACGCAGCGCAGCTACTCGCAGCGCAGCTACTCTATGGGCGCCGCACGGGCCTTGTGATCTCCCGTCGCGCCAGCGATGAATCGGCCTGGGGGCGCCAGACTCCGGTCACGGTAAAATCCGATGTGACGGCTTCAAGCCGCGGGCTTCAGGGGATCACAGACCACGACCTCCAGATCGACCTTCATGCTCCAGAGCCATTCGGCAACCCAACGCCGGCGCCGGCGCCGGACCTATGTTCCGGCGGTCGGAGTTCGCCTGGCGGCACGCCGCAGGGAACGATCAGCGGAGTTAGGGACTTGCTGGCTTAGGGCTGAGGTGATCGGTCGGGTCCCGCTGCGGTCATGGGTTTCCGAGAGGCGCCCTTCGCCGCGTGATCTGGCCTTCATCTCAGCTAACTCAAAACCAGGGAGATCGTTATGAGCAAGGAAGGCATCGAAGGCGCGACGCAAAAGGGCGTCGGCGCCGTGAAGGAGGCCGCCGGCAAGGCGGTCGGCAATGAAAAACTGCAGGCCGAAGGCGTAGCCGACAAGGTTGTCGGTTCGGGCAAAGAAGCCGTGGGCAAGGCCAAGGACGCTGTCCACAAAGCGACCAAGTAGGTCACACGCGGTTTTTCCCCAAAATCAACGGCCGCCGACGCGCTCGGCGGCCGTTTTTCTAACAGGCGACCTGATGATCTCTCCCGAGCAGCGCGCAGACCATCTGCGCGCGACCCGCAACCTGAAAATGGCGCGCTCGGCGCACGCCTATGTCCGAGGGAGCACGACCAAGTTTTATGAGTGGCTGGAGGCGTCTCCGGCTGGCGTGCCCACGGGGCCGCCGGTGTGGATTTGCGGCGATTGCCACCTCGGTAATCTCGGGCCCCTGGCGGACGCCAAAGGCCGCGTCGCCGTTCAAATTCGCGATCTCGATCAGACGGTCATCGGCAATCCGGCTCACGACCTGATCCGCTTGGGGCTGTCCCTGGCCTCGGCGGCGCGCGGCTCGGATCTGCCCGGGGTGACGACCGCTCGCGCGCTTGAACAGTTGATGGTTGGATATGAAACCGCGCTTGGCGGCGACTTCGACGCCGAGGGGGAGCGCTCGCTCCGGCCGGGACGTATCGGCCGGCTCATGCGCAAATCCATCCACCGCCGCTGGCGCCATCTGGCTGCAGAGCGGCTCGATACGGTCAAGCCGGAGCTTCCCATGGGCAAGCGCTTCTGGACGCTGACCCGCGAAGAGCACAAGGCGCTGGATGCGCTCTTCGAGGAGGAGGGCGTGCATGCCCTCCTCACATCCCTGCAGTCCCGCGATCCCCGCGATCCGGTCGAACTCGTGGACGCCGCCTATTGGATGAAGGGCTGCAGCTCCCTTGGACGGCTCCGGTTCGCCGCCATGGTCAAGATTGGCGATGACCAAAACTCAAGTCTGGCCCTGATCGATCTGAAGGAGGCGACGATGGCCGCGGCGCCGCGGGTGAGCGAGCCGGCCATGCCGCGAGACAATGCCATACGGGTCGTGACCGGCGCTCAGGCGCTTTCGCCGAACCTCGGCCAGCGCATGATGGCGGTTCGATTGCTCGGCAAGGGCGTCGTCATGCGGGAGCTGATGCCCCAGGACCTGAAACTCGAGGTCGGCGCGCTGACCCAAAAGCGCGCCATGGCCTTGGCCGCCTATCTTGGCGCCATCGTCGGCGAGGCCCACGGACGGCAGATGTCCGCCGCCGACCGCACGGGCTGGCTCAGCGAACTGGCCAAGGCTCGAACGGCCAAGCTGGACGCGCCCAGTTGGCTCTGGACCAGCGTCGTCGACCTCCTAGCCGTCCACGAGCGCGCCTACCTGGAACATTGTCGGCTGTTCGCTCTAAACCACGCGGCGTGACCCTAGGATACCTTAGCGCCGCAACGGCGCGGCTCCATCTAGGGTCTGTTGAGATTCATCGTGAGTGAATAACTTCGCGCGCGACATCATTGAGCAAGACCACGAGCTTGAACCCGGGATGGGACGCCGGGGTCAGCGTGAGTTGATAGAGGCGCAGCGTGCTTCCGTCCGCAAGGTTGAAGGCGCGCTCGCCCCCCTCACGCCCCATGACGTGCTGCTCATCCCACCAGCGCCCGAACGATGGACAGCCGGTGCGCAACTCCTGGATCAGCCTGGTCAAGGCCGCCTCGTCCGCCCGGCCAGCGGTGTCAGCGCGAAACTCGGCGAGTAGGCGCCGCGCCCGCTCTTCCCACCCATCGACAAAGCGGCGGGCGGAAGGATTGAGGAACACGTAGCGGAGCAGGTTATGGTCAGGGCCCCCGAGCCAGTCGCAAAACAGCGCCGCCGCCCCGCCGTTCCAGGCCCGCGCCGTCCAGCTCGCGTCAAGCACATAGGCGGGCGCCTCGATCACCGTGACGCTCGCCGCCAGCTCCGGCGGCAGCGCATCCGTTCCGCCGTTGGGCCTAGCCGTCTCGGCCAGTCCGGCAAGCTCGAACAGATGGCGGCGCGCGACGGGTGCGAGATTCAGGGCGTTGGCGAGCCGGCCGGCGGCGGCGGCCGACATGGAGACATCCCGGCCCTGCTCAATGCGCGTGTACCAGGTCGGGCTCATCCCGGCCAGCGAGGCCAATTCTTCGCGCCGCAGCCCAGGCGTGCGGCGGCGGCGGGTGGCCGGAAGGCCCGTCGCTTCCGGCGCCAGCCGCTCACGCTGGGCGCGTAGAAATGCGCCCAGACGTCGGCGACGGTCATCGTCCTGAAGGATCATGGGCGCAGTTATACCAGGCTAAAAGTGGTTATTATACCTGTTTCAATTTCCGCTTATGCTCCATCTCAAAGGAGAACAAAGCATGGCGAACACCCTGGAAATGCTGGCGGCGGAGCAGTTCGGGCCACGGGCAGAGGCCTATGTGGCGAGCGCGGTGCATTCGTCGGGGGCGGACCTCGACTGGATCGAAGCCCATCTCAAGGGCCGGGGCGACGCAGCGTTCCTCGATGTCGGCTGCGGGGGCGGCCATGTGGCTTACCGCGCGGCGGCGCATGTGCGCTCGGTGGCCGCTTGCGACCCGTCGAGCGAGATGGTGCGCGTGGTCGAGGCCACGGCGGCTGAGCGCGGCATCGCCAATCTTCGGGCCGTTCGCGGCCCCGCTGAGCGCCTGCCGTTCGAGAACGACACGTTTGATGTCGCCGCTACGCGCTTCAGTGCGCATCATTGGGGCGACCTCGACGCGGGCTTGCGCGAGGTCGCCCGGGTGTTGAAGCCTAACGGCGTGTTCCTGGTTTTGGACGGCTCGGCGCCGGCAAAGCCCCTACTCGATACCCACCTGCAGGCGGTCGAGGTGCTGCGCGACCCGAGCCACGTCCGAAATTATTCGACGGCTGAGTGGGTCGCGGCGCTCGGCCGTACGGGCTTCGTGGTCGCTGAGATGCGCGCGGCGCGCGTGCGGATGGACTTTGGGCCGTGGACGGAGCGGATGCGAACGCCCGAAGTCGCCGTCGCCGCCATCCGTCACTTGCAGAGCACTGCGCCAGATGAGGTACAGCGCGGCCTCGGGATCGAGCCCGACGGCAGTTTCCTCCTCGACACCGTCTGGATCGCGGCGACCAAGCGCTGAGCAGCCGGCGCTGATGGCGTGCTGGCATTGTGGGAAGGGCCTTAATCAGCCGATACGATGTCAGCTACCCCACCAGGAAATCGATAAACACGCACACCCGGCGATGGTTCTTCCACCGAGCCACCCAGCGAAAGCCCAGCAAGTTGGCTACCGGCAGCTTTCCACACTTGTCGGCGGCCGCTCGACTAGATACGAATTACACTTTAGAAATTCCTACGTTTCAAATGGTTAATGGGATAGCATAGAGCGGTTGAGCCTGTCACGACGGCCCCGGCCGCGCGGCAAATTTTTGAATGTGTTCAACTATATTAAAGCGAGAACGCCCTGCGACGTATCGAGCCCTTTCACGTGAGACGCAACAGCAGCGCAACGACGCCCAACACCCTCGCCTAGCATGACCGAATCAGAGGGCCACGAAGGCAAGCCGGACGTTGCCGTGTCGATGGCCTTTGTTTTGGCCTACACACTGGTTCAGATCGCGACCTTTGCGGCCTATGCGCCTGTTCTGTCCATTCTCTTGCCATTAAAGCTCCAGGCGCTCGAAGCGGGCCATAAGGGCGTCGCCTTAAGCTTTGTGCTTCTTGCCGGCGCCGTCACCGCCAGCGTCACGAACATCGCAGCAGGCGCGCTCAGTGATCGCACCTCGGGGCCGTTTGGGCGCCGCCGTCCGTGGCTGATGGCCGGCGCTGTAGGCTTGGTCGCCAGCTACGGCGTTATTTCCGCGAGCGCGTCGATCCCCGTACTCATGCTTGGGGTCGTCTTGATGCAGATGGGCCTGAACTTCGTCCTGTCTCCGCTGACCGCCCTGCTCGCCGATAGGGTGCCTGATCGACAAAAGGGGATGGTGGCCGGTTTTTTGAGCCTGGGTCCGTCCTTGGGAACAGCCTTGGGCGCCAGCCTGATCGGCGGCGCTTTTCACACCCCGCCATTGCGTTACGGCGCGCTGACGCTGATCGTCCTCTGCATAATCGCGCCGTTCGCCATCGGCCTTAAGGATAGCCCCTTACAACGGGCAAAAGCCTCTAAACCGTCTTTCGGCGCCGCCGCGCCGTGGCGCGCCCCCAACTTTGTGCTGCTGTGGTTCACACGGTTTCTGGTGCAATGCGCAATTGCGACGACGATTGGCTACTTGTTTTTTTACGTCGAAGATGTGCTCGGCGACCATCAGAAAACCGCGGGGCGCGTTGCGCTTCTGATTAGCGTTTCCATGATCTCGGGCCTTTTGGCCGGCCCGCTGTGCGGCGCGCTCTCCGACCGCTTGGCGGCGAGACAAGGCTTTCTGTTTGGCGGGGCCGCAAGCATCAGCCTTGCCCTGGCGCTGCTCGCTCTGGCTTTGAACTGGCCTGTCACCCTGGCCGCGTCAGCGCTGCTGGGCGCAGGATTGGGGTGTTTTTCGGCCATCGACGCGGCTTTGGCGGCCCAGGTCATTCCATCGTTGCGCCATGCAGGCCGAGACCTTGGCATATTGAACTTGGCGAACTCCCTGCCCCAGGTCGCCACCCCCTTGCTGGCCTTGGTGATCTTCGCCGCCGTCCACGATGAGAGGATGCGCTACGCCCTTCTCTTTGGCGTCTTCGCCGCCGCAAGCCTATTCGGCGGCGCGCTCGCGATGTTTATACGGCTTCCGCGCCAGACCGCAGCGCGGGTCGGCGCGCCCTAACGGCGCCCACTGAGCCTCGCAGCAACAGTTGGAACGGCAGCTCCCGATGAACGGGGCCGTCTTCAGGCCGCTTATCTACCGCGCGCGAGATCAAGATATCTGCGGCCGCCAACGACATCTCCGCCACGGGCTGGCGAATGGTGGTCAAGGGCGGGATGCTGAAGCGTGCGCTGATCATGTCGTCAAAGCCCACGACCGAAAGATCTCTGGGGATCGATAGGCCAGCCGCCGCGGCGACGTGCATGACCCCCAAGGCCATCTCATCACTGCTCGCAAAGACCGCTGTCGGGCGGTCAGGCCGCTGCAAGAGGGAGGCGCCGCAGTCCTGGCCTGAGAGGAAGGTGAAGTCGCCTGAGCAGATCCAATCCTCCCTCACATCCAGCCCTGCCTCCGCCATCGCCCGCCTGAAGCCGCTGAGACGGGCTTGCGAGCCCGCGTAACGCGGGCTGCCGACAATGAAGCCGATCTGCGTATGGCCGTTTTCAATGAGATGGCCGGTCATCTGATAGGAGGCGGCGCTCTCATCCATAAAGACGCGCGATCCCCGATTGGGCTCGAGTTGGGACGCCAGCCGCACATAGGGCGTCTCCATCTTTTCGAGCACGTTCAAAATCGCCTCGCTGTCGCAACTGGGCGGCGTCAGGATCACCCCATCGGGCGCCAAGGCCGACAGCAGAGCGATCACCTGTCGCTCCAGGTCCGGCGAGCTCAGCTCAACAAGTTCGACCAGAAGATGGAAGCCGGACTCTCGGCAGCGAGACAGGGCGCCCAGCTGAAACCGATCCAGGAAGTTCGAGCCATGTTCGCTCTTCAAATGGTTGAGCGTCATGGGGGCGTCGGCGAAGGCGGCGATCAAATTTGAGCTCGACCCCCGCAGGCGCCGCGCGGACATGTTGGGGCGAAAGCTCAATTCCGCCGTCGCCATCCTCACACGCTCGCGAACGGCCTCACGCACATTGGGCTCATCATTCAGCACCCGTGAAACCGTCTTTGCAGAAACCCCCGCCAATTTCGCGACGTCGTGGATGGTCACCTTGCGCATGCGCCCGCCTTATAATGGACTCAGCAATCCGTTGCGCCCGCGCTCATCATAGGGGGCCGTCCGGCCATCGTCGCGTCTGGGCCGATCAACGGGTCGCCGATCAACGGGTATCGCCTGCAAGATCGTCGATTCCGTTGGCGGAGTCATGATCATGTCCACATATCCCATCACGGTGATCGCGGCGAACCGCGACGGCTTAACGACCATGTGGAGAAGAGGCCCAGGCTGGAGACCAGCCCGGCTATCAAGCCGCCGCATAAGCTGAGACCCGTATATCGGCTGCCGTTTTGAGGATGAATATCATCGTCAATGCTCTACAACTGTCTCAGGAACGACATTGAAGCCACGCACGGCCACGCGCGGCTGCTCTGTGGATTTCGACTCCGGATATCGGATAAGAATTGTTCGGCGTTCGCCGGGTAGGAGCGAAACGTAATTATCCGAATAATAGGCCGGAAGAATGCGCGCCCCGTCGGCGTTTTCGAGCGTGAGCTTGACCTCCAGCGCCGCCGCGCCCCCTAAGTTATGAAGCTCGGCCGACAGGCGGCGCTCCCCATCCTTGTCATCCAGCGGCGTGATCGCGACAGATACCGGAGCCTTGGGCAGCTTCCCCAACTGACGCAGGTCGGCGGCCTGGGCCGCTTCCCAGTAAAGGCTCTGGGATAGGGTTTCGCCTGTCGCAGCCTTGAGTTCGAGTTTCACCAGAACGGGGCCTTGCTTCAGCGCCGGCGCCAAATTGAGCGATGACCCGCGCGTCACGGCGTCCGCGCCCACTGACAGCGTCTCTGTGCGATCAAGCACCACGCTATTGTCCAGCCGCACGACGCGCGCATGAAGCTGTAGGCCGGTCAGGGGCTGCAAGGTCGTATTGGCGACCATCAGCCCAAAATCGGGCAGGTTCAGTTGCGCATGCACGGGCTCCGCCGCCTTCATGACGGCGTAATAGGGGGCGGCCGTGTCATAATCCGACGTGTAGATCTGCCAGGTGTTGCTGGGCCAGGCAGGTTGGGTCATCCACAGCATCCGGCCGCTGTTTTCGGTCCAGAGATGGGCGTTCAGGCCCTCAAAGATGGCGCGATAGCTATCGTATTGCAGCATCTGCGCTTTGCGATTGAAGTCCTCCAGGCTCGTCGGGGCGCCGAACTTGGTGGTGAGCGACGCCATATAAGACTTGGTGTCGCCATTCCCGCTTTGATGCCAGTCGTGGTAGGCCCAGTCATCGCTGATCGGCCACTGGTCCGCCTCTGGGATCGAGGCTTTGAACGCTTCCAGCGTGGAAAATGACGGCGTGCCCACCTCGACCGCAAACCCACGACTGAGGCCCGTGAAGTAGGCCTCGGGCTCCCGATAGTTGTAGGGGCCGCTGTCCTGGAGATTTATGCGGTTCGAGCTTCCGGCGTAGTATCTGGTGCCATCCAGCTCGCGCGTGATCTGCTCAAGCGCCTGGTTCAGAGACGGTTGCGGCACGCCCTCATTGCGCCCGATCCAGATCGCGATGGAGGGGTGATTGCGATAACGCCGGATCACATCGGCGGCGTTCTTCAGGAACAGATCTTCCTGATCCGTCTCAAGATTGTAGTCCTGGGTGCTTTCCCAGAAGTCATTCCAGACGAGCAAGCCATATTGATCCGCCAGGTCGTAGAGCGTCTCTTCCGTATCCTGCCCCACCCAGTTCCGCAGGATGTTCATATGGGCGTCGCGGTTCAGCTTGAAGAACGGCTCAAGCCGGTCCTTTGAAACCCGCTTCATGAAGTCGTCCATGCCCCAGGCGCCGCCGCGCACCGCAATGCGCACGCCGTTGACCCTGATGACCAGGAAGGGAGACAGCGGATCGTCCGGCAGCAGGGTCACGCCCGGCCGATCCAAGGCGCCCGGATGCAGCGAGACCGCATAGCCGTTGATCGTCTTGTGGATGTGCTCGTGATCGCCATCGATCACGGGATATCCGCCTGATTTCGCCGGATCGACGTCCACGCGCCGCAACCGACCGTCGGCGTCGAAGGCGGACAGTTCGTAGGTGATCTCGCGAACGCCAAAACGAATCGTCTTCGAATCAGAGACCGCGCCGCCCTCACCAAAGCTCAGATGCAAATCATGCAGCGCAGGGTCGCCATAGCCATTGGGCCACCACAATCGCGGATGCGCGACTTGAAGTTGGCGATATTCCGCCGGCGACAGCGTGACCGTCGTTCGCCCGGGCGCCAAGGTGACGGCGCGGTTGACAGCGACGTCGTCGAACCCCGCCGTTAAGACGCCTTGCACCGGCGCCGACGACAGATTTTCCAGGGTCGCCTTGATGGTGACCTTGGCGGTCGAAACGTCGGGCAGCGGCAAGGTTGTGACGACCTGTGGGTCCTCAATCCGAACATCGCCGGTCGCCGACAGGGTGACATCCTGCCAGATGCCCGTGTTGCGGTCGCGCACGCCAGGGATCCAGTCCCATCCCTCCGTGGCCACAAAGGTCGGCCCGTCCACCCTCT
>Ga0116227_10011760_pt1 | contig 14581 bp, 11 predicted proteins | sample S1TSphgellanicum_FD_89693 | JGI IMG/M metagenome (GOLD analysis project Ga0116227, IMG submission 89693) | Host-associated microbial communities from peat moss isolated from Minnesota, USA - S1T2_Fb - Sphagnum magellanicum MG | ecosystem: Host-associated > Plants > Peat moss > Unclassified... | reverse complement strand
TCCAGAGATGCTCGGCTGAACGCATCTTCCACAGGCCCATCGGCGCGCTGACTTTCCGGTTCCCCCGAGTCTTGCGCGGCGGCCAAACTGCCTGTCATCGCATGCCAAAGTTGCTTCCGAAGATGATCCACCAACCTCTCGCGAACAAACGAAAATAGATGGCTATGATCCGCCAGCAGCCTATAAAGGCGATATCGGATGAGAAAATCCTGAATCCTCACGCCCGGCAGGTAGTCAGTGGTGGCCCGATGCAGCCCCGTGTCATCAACTCGATAAAGACCGGAGCGAACGTTGTCCTGGTCGTTCAGAAAATCCCATGAAAAAATCACCACATCCGGGTCGAATCTGCTGCCGAATCCCTCATAGGTACGGAGCATTTCAGCGGTTCCAAACCCGCTCACCGATAAATTCAATACTTCGACCTTCATGCCCCTCGCTTTCAGACGACTTTCCAGTTGCCCGGCGAAACTATCTTTCAGGTCGACCTCGAAGCCAAAGAAAAATGAGTCGCCGAATAGTTCTATCCGACAGGTGTCAGGCGGCTTAATTAGAGCGAATTCGCGATCGGCACGCATCCCTTGGCCGTTGATGCGATATTCGACATCTACCTCGGGTGTGTGATGCCAGTAGTGCGCGTTCGGAATATTACCTCTGACGCCCCACGGGGTCCCGGTGACATAACGCGGCATCAAGGGCTGAGGGTCTGCGATGCGGATGAAGACTTCAGCTAACAATGCGGTATATACGACAAGCGCGATCGCTCGTGCTGCGACGATCAACGAGCCAATGAGCTTCGTCTTATGTCTATCGGATATAGGCGAAAACACCATTCATACTGCAATATGGAGCGGTATCACGCAATTTGAATAGAACGAAACACCACCCTAAAACGTGGCGGGACGTACAAGATAACGAATTCTGCGGCTTGCTGGTTTCATGCAAACGTTCCTTTTGATCATTTTTGGATGTGTCTGCACGATCGAGTTCATCGTGCAAGCAACGGGGTTGCCGACCCTACTGCGTTTCGCGCCGGAGGCGATCTCGCTCATCGTTGCGATCTACGTGTTCATCGCGGGCACTCTAAACCGGTTTCGTTTCGTACCTCCGAAATATTGGTTGATACTCTTCGGGCTAGTCTTCATCGCGGTTTGCGGAGTCATCAACAATGCACCCGGGCCCGGGGCGCTCTTAAACGGGTTGAGATACTACTTTCGCGCGGCGCCAATGTTTTTCTTGCCGATGGTACTGCCGGTGAACGACGAAAGGCTCAAGCGGCAGCTAAAAGTGTTGCTCGCATTGAGCCTGCTGCAAATCCCCGTCGCCTGCTACCAGCGTTGGGTGATTTTCAGTGCCGACAGGATCTCCGGCGACGATGTGCGCGGAACCATAATGGACTCGGGTGTGCTATCGATGTTTCTGATATGCGCCGCGCTGGTATTGAGCGGCTTGATGCTCCGGCGCCGGATCGGTATTTTTCGGTATGCGATGCTCTTTTTGTTGTTGTTGTTTCCTACCACCATCAACGAAACGAAGGTTACCGTCATACTTGTGCCGTTCGGTCTCTTCGTTACATTAATAATGGGCGCAGAGTCCGGTAAACGGTTGCAGTACGCAGGTTTGTCGCTCGCTATCCTGGTGGTGTTCGGCTCCATATTCGTGCCTATTTACAACAGGCTCGAGGAGGGCCAAGTAGATATCATCGATTTCTTCACGAGCCAGAAGAGCCTGAATCGCTACCTGGTTGCGCAAGGCAACAGCAAAGAGATCGGCATCGGTTCCGGCAAGACGGCCACCCGCGGCCAATCCATCGATATCACGCTGAAATACATGTTGAAGGATCCCGTGACGCTGGGGTTCGGGCTTGGAATGGGAAATGTTTCCCCATCTCAGAGCGGTAAGAACTTCGAGGGAGCGTACTTTCGCTTGTTTCAGGGGGTCCTAACGATTTCGTTCGCCTTTTTTTTACTCGAATTCGGTCTATTCGGCGTGCTTCTGATATTGGCCTTGAATTGGTGCATTTTCATGGATTGTTTGGCGGTGAGCCGCCGCGACCATTCCCTAACCGGAGCCGTGGCGACCGGTTGGATGGGAGTCGTTGCCATCTTCATGTTGTCCATGGTCTATAACAACTTTCATTTCTTCGCTGCGGTAACCTATGTTTATTGGTATCTGTCGGGAGTCGTCTGCGCAAGGAGGGAAGCGCTGCGGCACGGAGTCGATCAAGGGTGACTGTAATCCGGATAGGCGGGCCGAACGGGAGGCGCCGCGGGATGCTTGCGCAATTCCTCGAGAGCGATGGACACCGCGGTATCCAATTGGGGATCGTGGCCTTCGCTGACCGCTTTGGGATCCTGCTCGACCACGTAGTCCGGATCGACGCCGTGATTCTCCACATCCCATTCGCCGGCCGGTGAAAAGAACGCGACGCTCGGACTGGTGACGTGCCCGCCGTCCATCAACACGGGTATGTCGCTGATGCCGACCAAGCCGCCCCAGGTTCGCTTGCCGACCACGGGCCCGAGTTTCGCCTGCTTGAACAGCCATGGCAGCGCGTCACCGCCGGAACCTGACACCTCGTTGGCGATCATGACCTTCGGTCCGTAGATGCCGGCATTGGGCGTGTGCTCGATGGCGCCGTAGCGCGGCGCCCAATAGGCTTCGATGCTGCGCTTCATTACTTCGATCATGTAGTCGGCGACTTGGCCGCCGGCATTGAAGCGCTCGTCGATGATGGCACCCTGCTTCTCGGTCTGAGCGAAGTACCAACGGTTGAAGCTCGTGAAGCCGCCGATGCCGGTGTTCGGCAGATACACGTAGGCCAGTTTGCCGCCGGACAGTTGATCCACGCGGTGCCGGTTGGCGTCGATCCAGTCGGTATTGCGCAACGCGCTTTCGCTGGCAATGGGGATCACCGTGACGTCGCGGGCGCTGCCGCCGCCGGCCGGTGCGATGCGCAGCGTCGTCGCCCGATCGACGGTCCCTTCGAGGGCCATCTGAATGTCCATCGACGCCGTCACGTCCGTACCGTTGATGGCGAGTATGCAATCCCCCGGCCCCAAGTCGAGACCGGGCTGAGCCAATGGCGCCTTGTCGAGGGGATTGAAGTGCCCGCCGGAATAGATCTTCTCGAGGCAGTAGCGCCCGTTGCGCAACGAGTAGTCGGCACCCAACAGACCGCCGGCGATGTGCCGGGCATGGGGGATGGCGCCGCCATTGCCGCGCAAATGTCCCACGGACAGGGCTCCGAGCATCTCCTGGAAGATGTAGTTGAGATCGGACCGCGCGGCGATCGCGGCGACGTACGGTTCGAAGCGCTTCTCGTCGGCCACGGACGGGGCACCGTGCAAGTGTGGATCGTAGAAGAACGCGCGTTCGATGCGCCACACTTCGTGATACATCTGGGCCCACTCGGCCGCGGGGTCGATGCGCACCTGCAGCGCCGCCAGCGAGAGGGCACCGTCACCCGGCTTGACGGGCGCATTGGCGCTCACGATGACCCACGTGGGTTTGGGAGGCTCGGCCCCGGGCGGAGGTGGCGCATCGTCGTCGCGATTCGACTCGGCAAGCAGCATCTTCTCGCCGTCGGCCGACAGTTCGAAGTGCTCGATCCGGTCGGCGAGCTTCTCCGTCTTCTTGTCATCCAGCGTCCAGCGGCTCAAGGTGGCGGCGGCCTCCTCATCCTGGTTCCCATCCGGTCGCGCGAGAAAATACAGGCTCCCATGAGTGCCCGCGGCCAGACCGACGTAGGCGGCGCTGGGCAGGGGTAGCGCGACCACCCGGGAGCCGATGCCGTTCAAGTCCACGCGCACCGGTGGCACGGCGATCTTCGCCGGCGCAACCGGGGGCCGCGCGGCCGCGGGCCCATGCCGGCCACTGATGCCCGTGGGCTCATCGCCGGGCGACGCCGCGGCGTCGGGTTTGGGCGGCGGCCCGGACTTTTCGTCTTCCAAGTCGGGTGCCACCGGCGACGGTTGGTTCGCGGCCAACACGACGGCGTAGATGTTCGAACGGACCTCGTAGAGATCGCTGGTCATGTCGAGGCCGTCGGAGGTGGCGCCGGCGTTGGTACTGGCCGTGAAGTAGAGATATTTGCCGCCGCGATCGAAGGCCGGCAGGCGTGAGTCGGCCAGGGGGTCCGTCACCTGCGTCGAACTCCCCGTGTCGACCGAGTACAGGAACAAGCCGTGCAAATGATTCGGCAGAGAACGGGGATACGCCAGCCACTTGGAGTCGGGCGACCAGGCGACGTCGTAGGTCTGGTCCGAGAATCCGCCGAAAGCATCGGCGCCGTTGACGATGCTGAGTTTGCCGGTGAGGGTGTCGAGCACATAGATGTGCAATCGATTGTCGTGAAAGACGATGCGTCGCGAGTCCGGCGACCAGAGCGGCGCGAAGTAATAGGCCGGCTCGCCGGCAAGAGGGAATTTCTTGACCGGCGCGCCGCCCGGCATCGACGCGCCCCACTGGGAAGCGACGTGCAGCGCATACAGGCCGGATTCATCGGAGAAATAGGCGATCGATTGACCATCCGGCGACCACGCCGGTTCGCGTTCCATGACGCCCGGCGTCGCGGTGATGTTGCGCGTGGGACCCGGTTTCAATGGCACCGTGAGGATCTCGCCATGCGCTTCGATCGCGGCGCGTATGCCAGTGGGCGAAATCGCGACATGCTCGATCTCTGCCGCCACGGACTTGATGGTCGACCGAACTTCGGGCAGATCGGCGTCGATCGTGATGGCTACGCGGTGCGATTGACCGCCGACGGGATCGAACAGGTGGATTTCACCCAATTGATCGTAGACCAGCGTGCTGCCGTCGCCGGCGAGGCTCCGAATGTCCGGACCGGTGTTGTGCAGTACTTCGCTCACCTGCCGGGAGGCGGGGTCATAGCGAAAGATGCCAATGTGACCGGCCCGGCCCGACAGAAAATAAATCTGATGACCCGTGAACACGGGGAAGAAGTCCGACGCCTTGTCGTGCGGGATCTCGACGGACTTAAGATCGGGAAGCGACGTCACCCAGATCGTGCTGGCGCGGCCCCCGCGGTAGTTGCCCCACGCCACATACGAGGTGTAATCGAAACCGAATGCGGGTGCCAACGGCGAGTACGCGATGCTCGAGCCGTCGGGCGACAGCTGGCCCTGGTAGGCCATCGGCAGCGGCAGGCGCGCGGCTGCGCCGCCGGTGGTCGGCGCCGTGTAGAGCTGCGAATACCGACTCGCCGATTCGCGGGTCGAGCGGAACACGATGCGCTTGCCATCCGGTGTCCAACCCACGGCGATGTCGGGCGCGGGATGGTAGGTGATGCGATGCGGGACGCCGCCCACGGTTGGAATCGTGTAGACATCCGTATTGCCGTCGTATTCGCCGGTGAATGCGATGGTGTTCCCATCGGGGGAGAAGACCGGCGCGCTCTCGAGTCCCACGCCGTTGGTCAGACGTGTCGCACGGCCGCCGCTACGGGCCACGGTCCACAGGTCTCCCGCATAGCCGAAGGCGATCGAATCCCGGCTCAAGGCGGGAGTTTGGAACAGGTGCGGTGTCTCCGCGGCCTGCGTGGTCGCGCCCGTGGCGACCATCCCGACTAGTCCGAGGGCACCCAGCAGTCTGCGCAATCGATGTTCCTCCCTCTGGTGCGCTGGTGCTCGCTCAGCCGGCCGCCTTGATGGCCTGGATCAATTGCCCGACGGCCGCTTGCGCATCACCGTAGAGCATGCGGGTTTGATCGAGCACGAACAACGCATTGTCGATACCTGAGAAGCCCGTACCCTGGCCGCGCTTGATGACGATGACGTTCTTCGCCTTGTCGGCATTCAGAATCGGCATGCCGTAGATCGGGCTGCCCTTGTTGCTGCGCGCATCCGGATTGACCACGTCGTTGGCGCCGATGATGAGCGCCACATCGGCGGTGTCGAATTCGGCATTGATCTCATCCAGATCCGAAATCAAATCATAAGGCACGCCGGCCTCGGCGAGCAGCACGTTCATGTGCCCGGGCATGCGTCCGGCGACGGGGTGGATGGCGAACCGCACGTTCACGCCATGGTCGATCAGGAGCTGGGCCATTTCCCAGACCTTGTGCTGGGCTTGCGCCACCGCGAGGCCGTAGCCGGGCACGATGATGATCTTCTGGGAATAGGCCATCATCACACCGGCGTCGGAGGCCTCGATGGCCTTCTGCGTACCGGTCACGCCGGCCGTGCCGGCGGACGAGGTTTCGCCGAAATTGGCGAAGAGCACGTTGCTCAGCGACCGGTTCATGGCCTTCGCCATCAACTGGGTCAGGAGCGTGCCGGCCGAACCCACCACGGTACCCGCGATGATCATGGCGGCGTTGTCGAGCACGAAGCCCTCGAAAGCCACCGCCAAACCGGTGAGCGCGTTGTACAGCGAGATCACCACCGGCATGTCGGCGCCGCCGATGGGCAGCGTCATCGCAATGCCGAGCAACAACGCGAAGCCGAAGAACGCCGAGACGATGGGCGCACCCGACTGCGTTCCCGACACCATCATGAAACCGAGCGCGGCGCAGATCAGCAGGATCGCGAGATTGACGAATTTCTGGCCGCCGAAGCGCACCGACTTGGTGATGAGTCCCTGCAGCTTGCCGAACGCGATCAAGCTGCCGCTGAACGACACGGCGCCGATGAAGCCGCCGATGGTGGCCATGGTCAGGTGCACCACGTTGGTCTCGGTGCCGGTGTACAGTTCCACGGCCGCAATCGCCGCCGCCGCGCCACCGCCCATGCCATTGTAGAGCGCGATCATCTGCGGCATGTCGGTCATGGCGACGCGTTTGCCGCTCACCCAGGCGACGATGCCGCCGATGGCGATGGCCGCCAGCACCAGCCCCAGATTGAGCGGCGAGGCACCCATGAAACCGATCGTGACGACGGTGGCGAGCACCATGCCGACGCCCGCCCACCGCACGCCGCTGACCGCGGTCACGGGCGAGCTCATGCGCTTCAAGCCCAGGATGAACAGCGCCGCCGCAATCAGGTAGGAGAGCTGCGTCAAAGTCTGAATGGTCGATGGAGACGGCAAGCTCAAGCCCCTTTCTTTCTGGCGGCGGTGACGAACATCTTCAGCATGCGCTCGGTCACGACGTAACCGCCGACCGCGTTGCCGGCCGCGAGCACGACGCCCACGAAACCGATGGCGCGCAGCAGCGTCGTGTCCGCCGCGGCGAGCGCCACCATCGCGCCCACGAGCACGATGCCATGCACGAAATTCGATCCCGACATCAGCGGCGTGTGCAGTATCACCGGCACGCGGGAAATCACTTCGTAGCCGGTGAAAGCCGCCAGCATGAATATGTAGAGCGCGATCACACCGTCGATCATGAGGTCTGCCCCTCCAGGGCCTTGCGAGTGGTTTCGTGTTTGATCTGGCCATCGTGCGTGAGCACGGCACCGGCGAAGACTTCGTCGTTCCAATCGATGGCGAGCTCGCCCTTGGGCAGCGCCGGCTTCATCAGATTGAACAAGTTGCGCGAGTACATTTCGCTCGCGTGATACGGAAGCGACGCCGGTATGTTGAGCGGACCCAATATCTTGACGCCGCCGTGGATCACCACCTCGCCCGCCTTGGTCAATTCACAATTTCCGCCTTGTTCCGCCGCGATATCGACGATGACCGAGCCTGGTTTCATGCGCTCCACCGCGGAGCGGCTCACGATGCGGGGCGCCGCGCGGCCGGGCACCGATGCGGTGCTGATGACGGCATCGCTCGCCGCGATGCGCGCATCGAGTACTTCCTGTTGCTTAAGCTTTTCCTCCGGCGTCAGTTCGCGGGCATACCCGCCGGCGCCGTCGGCGGACACGCCGGTCTCGACGAACTTGGCTCCCAAGGACTTGACCTGTTCCTTGGTGGCGCTGCGCACGTCATAGGCTTCGACCACGGCACCCAAGCGCCGGGCCGTGGCAATGGCCTGGAGCCCCGCGACGCCCGCGCCGATGACCAGCACGGTGGCGGGCCGGATCGTCCCGGCCGCCGTGGTCAGCATGGGCAGAAACTTCTCGAGTGCATTGGCCGCGATCAGCACGGCCTTGTAGCCGGCGACGGCTGCCTGGGAAGAGAGCGCGTCCATCGATTGCGCGCGCGAGATGCGCGGCACCAGTTCCATGGAGAAGCTCGTCACGCCGTGATCGCGCAGCGCCGCCACCAATTCGGGCCGGGCATAGGCTTGCATGTAACCGACGACCACCGCCCCCTTCTTGAGGGCGCCGACCTCCGCGAGGCTCGGGGGCTGAACCTTTAACAGAATGTCGGCACCGGCCAGGATGGTTGCAGCATCGGTGATTTCGGCGTCGACATAGGCCGCATCGGGAAAATGAGCTGTCACGCCGGCGTCATGTTCGATGAGTACGCGGGCGCCCAGCGCTTTGAACTTGGTGGCGATTTCCGGGATGACGGCGACGCGAGTTTCGTTCGCAGCGGTCTCCCGGAGGACACCGATGACGACTGCCATTTAGTTATCTCCCCAAACATTGAATTATGGCATAAGAGTCGTCTATCTTAGTATGGTTATGGCGCCCATGCCGCACGACAAGTTTCGTTTGGTCGATTGGGAGGACGATCTGGCGATCGTTCCGTCGGGACACCCTTTGTCCCAGCAAATCCTGCGCACCGATATCTCCGGCATGCCGTTGGAATGGGTCGATTACAAGGAGGCCGCCCGTCTGTACCATACCGAACAGGTGGCCTACACCTGCGGTTCGCTTCTGTATCGCCTGTACGGCGGCACCTGCGCCAAGTCCGGATTGCGCACGACGGTCGATGTGAACTCCATCATCGCGACCCATGGCCATACCGGCAACCCCGGCAATTTGCGGGGCGCCGCGTATACCCCGCCGCTCAACAATCAGACGTTGTTCCGCCGCGATGCCTATCTGTGCCTGTATTGCGGAGCGCGCTTCACCTACAGCCTGCTGTCGCGCGACCACGTCACGCCCTTCAGTCGCGGCGTGCAGGATACGTGGGGGAATGTGGTATCGGCGTGCCGACGCTGTAACAATGCGAAGGCATCGCGCACGCCGGAACAGGCGGGCATGGAACTGTTGGCCGTGCCGTTCACGCCGACCTACGCCGAGTACATCTTCTTGAAGGGCCGGCGCGTGCTCGCCGACCAGATGGAATACTTGATCGCGCACTTTCCGCGCTACAGCCCGCTGCACGAACGCATGCAACGCTGGCCCATGTAGCGGTAGACTCGAGCGGGTGCAAACCGGCTCCACATCCGGCGTCGTGTATCACATCGACGCGAGTTACTTCATCTTTCGGGCCTATCACTCGATGCCGCCCGACATGATGGACCGCGACGGCAATGCGACCCACGCCTTGTATGGTTTCGCCCGGTTCGTATCCGACCTCTTGGAGGAGGTGCGGCCCGAACGCATCGGCGTCGCCTTCGATACGTCGCTGCGCAGCGAGACGTCATTTCGAAACGGCATCTACCCGGCCTACAAGGCGAACCGTGAAGCGCCGCCCGAGGATCTGAAGCGCCAGTTCGAGCTTTGCCGGGAGTTCTGCCGGCACATGGGCTTGGCGGAGTTCGCAAGCCCGCATTATGAGGCCGACGACATCATCGGTACCCTCGCCGCGCATTCGCGCAGGGCGGGACTGCGCAACGTATTGGTGACGCGCGACAAGGATTTGTCGCAGCTCATCCGCGACGGCGACGTGTTCTGGGACTACACGGGGCGTACGCGCTACCAATACCACGAGATCGGCGCGCGCTTCGGCGTGGCGCCCGAATTGATTGCCGATTTTCTGGCACTGACGGGCGATGCCGTGGACAACATCCCGGGCGTGCCCGGCATCGGCAAGAAAACCGCGGCGGAACTATTCGCGATATTCGGGTCGCTCGACGAGCTCTATGCCAACCTCGAGCGTGTGGCCGCGATGAAACTGCGCGGTGCGGCCGCGGTCGCGGCGAAATTACGGCTTCACAAGGACGCCGCGTACCTGGCCCGGCGGTTGACCGGGATCGTTTGCGACATTCCCCTCGCGTTCACGCTCGATGAGTTGAAGCCGAGACGACCCGATGCCGCGGGTCTGGAGGCATTCTTCGACACGCATGGATTCGGCAATATTTTGCGTCATCAGGCCCGGCGTATCGCGGGCGCGCGCGCAGTCCTCTAGACTGGCGCGCTGGAACTCAAAGGTCGGGGAGTCAATTCGGTGGCAAAGAAGAACAGCAAGTCCGAATCGCATGAAGAGCGGGTGTTCCCCGTTCCCGCCGCATTTCGCCGTGACGCCGTGCTCAAACCCAAGGATCTCGCGCGCCTGTACGCGAAGGCCGCCGATGATTACGTGGGATTTTGGGCGGACCTCGCTGCGCAGGAGATCGACTGGTTCCGCCCATTCACCGTGCCGCTCGATGACATGGATGCCCCCAACTATCGATGGTTCGTCGATGGGCAGATGAACGTATCGCACAACTGTCTCGACGTGCATCTGCAGAAGTCGGCCGACAAGACGGCGATCATCTTCGAAGGCGAGCCGGGCGACGTGCGCCGTTTGAGCTACCGCGAATTGCATGCCGACGTGTGCCGGTGCGCAAATGCACTCAAAGCGTTGGGCGTCGAGAAGGGCGATCGGGTGGTCATCTATCTGCCGCTCATTCCCGAAGCGGTCATCGCGATGCAGGCCTGCGCCCGGATCGGCGCGGTGCACTCCGTGGTGTTCGGCGGCTTTTCGTCGAATGCCGTCAAGGATCGCATCGAGGATGCGGGCGCCAAGCTGGTCATCACGGCGGACGGCGGCTGGCGCGCGGGCAGCGTCGTGGACTTGAAGCGTGCGGTGGACAGCGCGCTCGATGATGGTTGCCCGACCGTGCAGCACGTCCTCGTCTACCGTCGCACCCAGAGTGCCTGTCAGCTGCGGCTCGGTCGCGATGTGTGGTGGCACGACGTGGTCGACCGGCAAAAAGCGGCGTGCGAGCCCGAGTGGCTCGATGCGGAACATCCGCTGTTCCTGCTCTATACGTCGGGATCGACGGGCAAACCCAAAGGTATTCAACATTCCAGCGCCGGGTATCTGCTGCAAGCGAAGCTCAGCACGCAGTGGGTTTTCGACCTCCAGGACAGCGACGTGTTCTGGTGCACGGCCGACGTGGGCTGGGTGACGGGACACACCTACGTGGCCTACGGTCCGCTCGCGGCCGGCGCGACGCTGATGATGTACGAAGGCGCTCCGATGTTTCCGGATGGCGGGCGCTTCTGGAAGATCTGCGAGACGCATCGCGTCAGCATCTTCTATACGGCACCCACCGCCATCCGCGCCCTCATGAAGTTGGGTGACGCCATCCCGGCGAAGTACGACCTCAAGCGGTTGCGCCTGCTGGGCAGCGTGGGTGAGCCGATCAATCCGGAAGCGTGGATGTGGTATCACCGGGTCATCGGCAAGAAGCGCTGCCCCATCGTCGACACGTGGTGGCAGACCGAAACCGGCTCGATCATGATGACGCCGATTCCGTCGGTCACGCCGGCCAAACCGGGTTCTTGTGCCAAACCGCTGCCGGGCATCTTTGCCGACATCGTCGATGAGGAGGGTCGGACGGTGAAGACAGCCTCCACCGGCGGCTACCTCGTGATCAAGCGCCCCTGGCCGTCGATGCTGCGCACGATCTGGGGTGACAACGATCGTTACATCAAGACGTATTGGGAGAAATACCAGAATCGTTTCTACGTGGCCGGCGACTCCGCGAACCGGGATGCCGATGGGTATTACTGGATCATGGGCCGCATCGACGACGTGTTGAACGTGGCTGGACACCGGTTGGGGACCGCCGAGATCGAGTCGGCATTGGTGGCCCATCAGCGCGTCGCGGAAGCGGCGGTGGTCAGCAAGCCCCACGACGTCAAGGGTGAGTCCGTGTTTGCCTATGTGGTGCTCAATATAGAGCGACCGGAGGGCCCGGCGGGCGATGCACTCATCGAGGAACTGCGCCGGTGGGTGGCGGCCGAACTCAGTCCCATTGCGAAGCCCGACGAGATTCGCCTGACCGACAACCTGCCGAAGACCCGCTCGGGCAAGATCATGCGGCGGCTGCTGCGCGCCATTGCGCGTGGCGAAGATATCACCCAGGACGTGTCCACCCTCGAGAACCCGGCCATCCTCGACCAGCTGCGTGCGGCACCGGCACGGACACCGCGGGCGGGCACGGCCGGGAAGCGCAAGGCTCCGAAGAAGACCGCGGCACCGAAAAAGGCCGCAAAGAAGGCCGCGAAGAAGACGGCGAAGAAGACGGCAAAGAAGACAGTGGCCAAAGCCGCGTCCAAGAAGAAGGCCAAAGTCGCGCAGCGCACCGCGCGCAAGAAGACGAAGGCCACCTCCAAATCGAAACGACCGACGACCCAGAAACCGAGAGCGACAGCGCGCCGCAAGAAATAAGGCTCAATTGACATGGCGTTACTGATCGCGGGCTTGATCGTGTTCTTAGGCGTGCATTCGTTCGCGATCGTTGCGCCGACCCTGCGCGAGGGGGCGCTGCGCCGTCTCGGTGAACCCACGTGGAATGGGCTTTACGCGCTGGCATCGCTCGCCGGCTTCGTGATGCTGGTGTACGGCTTCGGGCTGGCACGGCAATCACCCGTGGTGTTGTACGTCCCGCCGGGCTGGATGCGGCATGTGACCTTTCTATTCATGTTGCCGGTGTTTCCGCTGCTGTTGGCGGCCAACCTGCCCGGGCGCATCAAGACGGCGACCAAGCATCCCATGCTGGCGGCCGTGAAGTTTTGGGCCTTCGGCCATCTGCTCTCCAACGGTATGCTGGCCGACGTGCTGCTGTTCGGCGGATTTCTCGCCTGGGCCGTGGTCGACCGGATCTCGCTCAAGCGCCGAACCCAACACCTGCGCACGATGCCGCCCGGTCGGTTCAACGATGCGATCGCCGTCGTACTGGGTCTGGCGCTCTACGTTTTCTTCATCGTGTGGGCGCATGTCCGCTTGTTCGGTGTGTCGCCGCTTGGCTGATTTGCCCACGCACGCGGACGTCGAAGCGGCCGCACGCCGCATCGATGGGCATGCGCGCCGCACGCCGGTCATGACGTCGCGGCTCGTCGATGAAGCCCTCGGTGCGACGGTGTTTTTCAAATGCGAGAATTTCCAGCGCACCGGATCGTTCAAGTTTCGCGGCGCCTTCAACGCGTTGTCGAGCCTCGGGCCGGACGCGCGCGCGCGCGGCGTGATCGCGTTCTCGTCGGGCAATCACGCGCAGGCCGTGGCGCTGGCGGCTCACATTCTCGGCATTCACGCCACCATCGTCATGCCCACCGATGCCCCGAGTTCCAAGATGGACGCCACCCGCAGCTACGGCGGTCACGTGGTTACCTACGACCGCTATCGCGAGGATCGCGAGGAGATCGCGAGGCGCCTCGCCGGGGAACGGGGTGCATCCCTCATCCCACCCTTCGATCATCCTGATGTCATGGCGGGGCAGGGTACCTTGGCGGCCGAGCTCATCGACCAAGTCGGGCCGCTCGACAGCTTGTACGTGTGCATGGGTGGCGGCGGCATGTTGAGCGGCTGCGCATTGGCAGCCAAGGCCATGTCACCCGGGTGCCAGGTCTACGGAGTGGAACCCGACGCGGGAAACGACGGCCAACAATCGTTTCGCCAGGGATCGATCGTGCGCATCGACGTGCCGCAGACCATCGCCGACGGTGCTCAGACCCAAGCGATCGGGGTCCATCCGTTCGAGATCATCCGCCGCGACGTGACCGACGTGCTGACGGTATCGGACGCCGATCTGGTCGACTGCATGCGGTTCTTTTTCACGCGCATGAAGATCGTCGTCGAACCCACGGGATGCCTCGCGTTCGCAGGCGCGCGCTCGGTGGGGCGTAAATTGTCGGGGCAGCGCGTCGGCGTCGTCGTCAGCGGCGGCAATGTCGATGCCGAGCGCATGGCGCAGCTGTTGAGTGCGTGAGATGAAGTGCTCGCACGTCAAGTGAGGAGACGATGACACGGCGATTGATCAGCTCCGGTTCGACGTTCGAGGCCCAGATCGGTTACTCGCGGGCGGTGGTGGACGGCGAATGGATCTTCGTATCCGGCACCACCGGGTTCGATTACTCCACCATGACGATTTCCGACCGCGTCGTCGAACAAGCCGAGCAATGTCTCAAGAACATCGACGCGGCGTTGCGTGAGGCCGGTTCAAGCTTGTCGGATATCGTCCGGGTCACGTACATCGTGCCGAATGCCGGAGACTTCGAGCCGTGCTGGCCTGTGCTGCGGCGGTATCAAGCAGCCTGTCTGACTTATCCCCGTGGCCGCGACCGCGGCAGATTTCCCCTCAATCGAGGCGGAGCCGACGAGTTGGGTGGGCCCCAATGAGGAGGCGACAACGTCGAGTGAGGGAAAATCTGCCCGGTCCCTCCGGGTTGGCAAGGGCCTCTGAATGAGCGTAACCGTCGCATTTCGGGTCGCGCCAATCGTGAGCGGGGGCGTCTGCGGCGTTGCACGGCTTGCCCGTGGAGCCCACCACGGCCGCGCCGCGCGCCTTGCATCCGCTCCCTCTCCTCGCCAACGCGGCTCACGGGGATAAGTCAGACAGGCTGCTAAACTGGTGCTG
>Ga0116227_10011759_pt1 | contig 14582 bp, 6 predicted proteins | sample S1TSphgellanicum_FD_89693 | JGI IMG/M metagenome (GOLD analysis project Ga0116227, IMG submission 89693) | Host-associated microbial communities from peat moss isolated from Minnesota, USA - S1T2_Fb - Sphagnum magellanicum MG | ecosystem: Host-associated > Plants > Peat moss > Unclassified... | reverse complement strand
TTGGCGAATTTGCGCAACCTGGCGACCCAAAAAAAAAAAAAAGGCTGGCGAATCCAACAAAGGGATTTTTGAGACTAAAAAAACATTCGCCATATTTTGACCAAAATCCCTTAAGCTACTATACACTATAAAACACAATATCCTTCTTGCCTTGGTAAAGGCAAAAAACCTGAGTCTCTCAGGTGCATGAACCTAGCGTAGTGCCCGGATGTATGTCCTGCCCCGCTGCCATCGCCAAAGGGGCCACTAGCAACTACTGTAGCATCCTGGACAGTGGCACTGTGCGAAGAAGAGAGAGAAAACGGGGATGCAAATGCGTGTGTGTTTTGTTGTTGTTGTTGTTGATGTGGGAGGGGATTATTTAGAGTAAGCTCTGCAGGTAACCCTTCTTCATTACCATAACTCCAGCATCTCTGGGTCTCCGTCGACATCACCTTCGCTCTCGCCGCTTCTTTCTTACCGGTGCTGCGCCAAAAACCCTAGTATTCTCCTTCCCTGCTTGTGTGTGTGTGTGTGCCTGGCATGTTGTTGGATGATCTGGATTTGAGTCTGTCACATTTTCATCATACGTGGTTGCTTTCACTCAAGAAGAAATTTCCGTCTTTTATGGTTTAGAGAATCTGTAGTTTCGATTGGTTTTGACTTGCATACATGGCCGTGAAATCTAATTTTGTGAGTCTTGGAGAATTCTACGATCTCAGGTTTGATTTGCAATGGTGGACGTCATGTGCTTCATTGGTTTTGAGAATGTGATCTTGTGCAAATTTCTAAAGCAGCCTAATGTGCTAGGGAGAGGCTTGAAAGCTGGTGATGAGTGAGGCATTTCAGAGAATGTGTGGATTATTGATTTGCAATTTTGCAGGGACAATTCAAGAATCAATCACATCTGCCACACATGGCGACGCAGGCAGCGGCCTCAGTTGGAGACCTTGGTGTTAGGAGGGGTTTTGTTGATTCGGTGAGGTTTCTGCTCAAGGCCCCTTTGAAATCATCAACAGTGATCGAAATATTTAAAACTGGCAATCATCTGAAATCTGTCACCATTTACCTGAGAACCTTGCATTGTTTTAAAAATTGCTTGGTACCATTTCTCAACCATGAACACTTATAGAAGTTACTCTTTGGGGTGATGGGTATAATTTGGATCTTACAAAGAAGTGAATTCAGAGGATTGTTTGTTTTCTGTATCAGGTGGGAAACACTCCACTTATTCGCCTAAATGCAGCCTCAAAGGCAACTGGTTGTGAAATTTATGGCAAGGTGACATTATTATTATTCTAAGCCTGTACTCCACATGAAGATACATCCCCTGTTGAATTGCTTTGCAATATTGCACTTTGTAAACTTGAAGCCTTCATTGTGCTACTTCTTGCCTTGAACTGGCAGCTTTGCACTGAGAAGTGGATATTCTTCCTCGGAGTGGTGACAGATTTTTTTGGCATGTCAAATATAATGTGTGGGTGGCAGGCTGAGTTTCTAAATCCTGGGGGATCTGTGAAAGACCGTGCAGCTCTTTACATTGTGAAGGCAAGGCCTGCCAACTTGTAAGCTCTTGATCAGAAAAAAACAGCTATGACTGTTGATCTGCTACTGTAGGTTTCTGTAGTCTTCACGGATGTGAATTCTCTGTGGCATTGTGAGCTGCAAAAGATTGGACAAACCTGTGATTTGTTCTGGTGAACAGAACTGTGATTTCAGAGGCATGTTGACCTTTAGAGAAGAATGACAATTTTTTGTAAATTTCAGAAGACCACTGCAGCTAGGTAACTCTAAATCTGATGGAATTCTATTATCTGGGTGATTTTTTATCCAATCTTCTGGTAGGGATATCTGGAGTTGCTGACTAGTTTCAGAAGTTTATTTTATGTTGGTGTCTTTGAGCACAGTATGGGACTGAAAATGCTTTTTGCACAGTATGCAGATCATGTCATGATCTGTATACAGGTGTTTTGAGAAAAGAGACATAGAAAGATGATGCTTTCTGAGTGTGTATAAACAGGATGCGGAAGAGAAAGGGTTGCTGAAGCCTGGTGGTCTCATTGTAGAGGGCACTGCTGGCAACACAGGTATAGGATTGGCATTGGTTGGCAATGCCAAAGGGTACAAGACTGTTATTGTCATTCCCAAAACACAAAGTCAGGTTAATCTCCGACTCTTTGTGATATCTCAGCTTCCAACCTATCATAGTGACCAATGTGTTGGTAATTGACTGTTATAGGACAATACCAATGCTGGAATTGTAGACCTTGTTCTTTGTGAAGCTACCCTCTTTGACTTGATGAATATAGTTTCCTTGTTTCATGCTAATGCAGGAGAAGAAGGATATGCTCCGCCTTGCTGGTGCAACACTTGTTGAGGTATATTTCATGTGTATTGGTGTGATAGATTTTTTTTGTAATTTTGCTTCAAATGGGCCTGTGATGAGCCTTGGCAGCTTTCTTCCTTTGGATGCCTTTATTGATTTCATGATCCTAATTTGCAGTGCATGGGTTGTTTCGAAAAGTGCTAAAATTTCTATGTAGCCATGTTGTGACTTGACATCCTTTAGATGAGCTGATCAAGCTGAATCATTTGACTGGTGCCGAAAGGTTCCAGCAGTGCCATACAAAAACCCAAACAACTATGTCAAGTATTCTGGGCGCCTTGCAGAAGCTCTTGCTCAAGTAAGTCTCAACATCTCGCACAAGAAGGTATGGATGTGGTGTATACAAAATGATTTCAGAAGCTTCCATATGGTACTGTTAATGCCAGAGGAGTACTGAGCAATTGGTACTTTTTTGCAGACACATCCTGGAGGTGCTATATGGGGAAACCAGGTACCATCCATGCTGGAGGCATTTGTTGGTTGAACTATTTGTCTGTTAGTGGAAGTAGCCTGTAGGTCCATGGATGAGGTCTCATGATGACCTGCTGAATGTCCATTCTGCCACATTTTTGTGTCTGTTACTGCCTCTATTGTCTTACTACTCCGAGATCTCACACCTCCAATACCACTTGTGCATTGAAATGTTCTTTAGGAAGGGAATCACCAGACTGAAATGAGTGGTCCTGACTTAGTTGCTGTAATGCATGTCTTTATATGCTAAGCAAAGTGTCTGACACTTCACTAAAATCAACATTCACATGGAAACTTCTTTGGAGGGATGTAACAGTTTGATAATACTGCAAACCGGCGAGCACACTATGAAACCACAGGTACTTTAGTTTCAATGGATGGTATTTATGTGTTACTTTGATCCATGGCCTTCGTAACCCTTCTCCATCTCCCTTCTATACCAACATAAGTTGGCTGTGTCTTCTTTGTTGTGGGTAATGTACGTGGGTTTCCAGCAAAGTTCATCTGCACATTAATAGCCTTCTATACTCTACTGTACTTCAAGCTGTTTGTGCTGCTTCTTGTGGATATTCTATAGATGGTGGTGTGTCTCTCTTGTTGTAGCTCTAAGAAATCTTGTAATTTTTGTGGCTTTTGTTTAGGGCCAGAGATATGGAAGCAGACAGAAGGAAAGGTCGATGGATTTATTTGTGCCATTGGCACTGGGGGAACCCTTGCGGGAGTTGGCAAGGTACATGACTTTTTCTGTTCCCTCATGGAGTGTCAAGAATACTTTCTGACATCCTTTTCTTTCGTCTATGAATTTTGTGTATCCTCTGTATTTTCTGGCATGGGTATGCACTATCTTGTCTTTTCTAAAGAGATTTGGACTTGGTGTTAGGTATGCTATCCAACAAGCTCAGGCCATGTTCACGTGTTGCAAGTGGGTTGAAATATACATATATTTCATTGAGTATTTTGTGTTAAAAGCTCCCTAAACATAAATTTATCATCTATTAACTAGGGACACCACTGACAACATTTAGCAAAATAGAAGGACCCATCCTCATGTTTCTGTATGCCTGGCTCTGGGTCAACTAGGACCAACTAGACAGAGGTCTAGTCTGGCATATAGGTCTCTACAATATTACAGGGTTTGTGGATCTGTAACCACATGCAGTATTTGAAGGAGCAAAACCCAAATATAAGGATTGGAATGGCAGACCCAATGGGAGCAGCTATGTACAACTATTACTCCAATGGTGTCCTTGAATCATCAGGAACTTCAGTATGTCCTCTTCTTGCCCTTCTGGGATGTCTTTTGTGTATTTCTGAGCAGCTTGAAGGCTGATTAGTTTGGCACAAGTAAAGCAGCTTAGTCTTCTTGGTGTATTTGTTGAAAGCACATTGGGCAGCTCAAAGTTGTTACTGGGTTTGATAAATATTGCCTGCATATGTCTTTATTCTGACTTATTCAGGAATCTGAGTGAAGCTCTCTGCAACAGAATTTCAGAGTGACGTCTAGAAAGATGAATCTTAGGAAGGTTGAAGTGCAATTTGTACATGGTTAGCCAATCATTTTGCAGGACTTTCTTTGGGTGGTCTATAGGGCGAGTGGTGAATCTTGACACCATTTTGAATTGTGCACAGATTTCTGAGGGAATTGGTCAAGGTCGTGTCACTGCCAATCTGGAAGGCTGGGGTGTTCCTGCCCGGGATGGAGGTGCTGTTGACTTTTGGTGCCAGGTGTGTGACAGGGCTTCCATCTTCTACCATCCCATAAATAAAGTAGAGCATCAGAGTTACAAACTATCCAGACCTGTGTGAATCATAACTGTTTGATTGGGATTAAGGTGGAATTATGTGTCTACAATCCTTTTCTGCTTCATTGCAGGAGCAAGGTGCCCACATTGAACATCTCAATTGCAAATTTATAAATTTTGTCCAAACATGATTGACAATGTTATGTATGTATTGACTTTCAGGTGACAGATGAGGAGGCGTTACCTCTTATATTTGACCTTCTAAAGCAAGAGGGGTTTTGCATGGGTGGTTCAACAGCCATCAATATTGGTGGTAAGTGTCTAGACTTATTCAAAATGGTCATTTCATCTGGATTTTCAATGCAATTTAGCAAAATCTAGTCTTCTCACAACAGTTTTCTTCTTGCACTTCCAGTTATATTTATGCTAGGATGACTGTCATTAGTTCTGCTTTGACCAGGATTGAAAGCATCATGGTTCAAAGGTAGAATATTATACTTGTGAGAGGGAGCCAATGGTAAGGATCCAACTGCAGTTCCAACTGACTCTTACACTTGTGTAGAAGATACAAGATGAAGATAAAAAAAACATGAGTGATGAAGACGTTCAGACCAATATTGGACCAATTATTGAGAGTCAGTTTCTTGATTGAATACTTGCTTTTCAGGAGCCATTAAATTAGCAAAGGAGCTTGGGCCAGGACACACAATTGTGACTATTCTTTGTGATCTGGGAACAAGGTATCAGAGTAAGGTCTTCAATGTTGACTTTTTGAAATCCAAGGGTCTTCCTTATCCTGAATGGTTGGACCCTGCTTTCAAAGATATCAGTGCTCCCCAGGTCTTTGAGGAGGTAATTTGATGCTCTTTTAATATGGGCACACTTCCCTTTACATGCCCCCCCCACCCCCACCCCTCCCACCTTCATGATTTCTTCCAGATTGGGGAATAGGAAGATTCAAATTTACAGAGTATTAATAATATATTAGTGGCTTATTTCACTTTCTCTGAATTGTGTTACTTGTTTTGGGAATGATGAGTATTGGAGTTTTGATAAAGGAAATGACATAGTGATTCAAAATGGGTTGTTACTTAATGTGTTCAGCTCATAGGTGTGGGTTGCAGACTATTGCTGCATGTGCATTTGGTTTGTTCAAAATAAAGAAAGGGCCCTGATACCAAATTGAAGTGGATTTCATCTTCATGATCCAGACTCTTGTTTGTCATGCTATTTTAGGTGATGGTATTGAGGACCATACCAGTTTGGTATACCCGATGGGTACTGGTATGGTAGCTATTGAGTAGTTTGGTAAATACTATTGCCCTTGATCTTTCATACTTGGCAACTTCAACCATTCACCCCAGTATCATACAGAAATGGATGAAACCACAAACTTGTGTACATGGGAGATGTGTGGTGAACTATGGCTTTGTCAAATATGACTTTATTCAACGTAATTGTGGTGCACAATTGAAGCCTAAAACCTTATTATATGCTTTATGTCTTCAAGAAAAAGTTGGCCTTCCCAATGTCCCTCAATCTTTGTCCAATTGTGCTTATCAACAACCCCTGTCGCCCTTCTTGGTTTTAAAAAATGAAAAAATAAATAAATTTCCAACTATAGTTCCCTCAATGTTATCCTATATATTTATTTGCACTTTTAGTGTTGTTTGATATTATATTCAGTGCCCTCGATGTCCCTTTGTGCCTGCTTCTGCCTGAAAATAAAGTTTCAAATCCAACTTGGTCTCCCTCAGAACATATCCAATGGTGCTCAGCATGTGACTACAGATGGTAAAATTTATTGCCAAACAGTCAAAATGTGATGGTTTAGCTCAAGAAATTGGTTTTTCTGCACCAAATTCGTGCAGCTTGCCGTGGCTGGTAAAGGCCTGACACAGTTGTGCACCTCCAAAAAAGAGTACTATAAATTGGAACTGACTGCGGCTCTGTATTTCTGATTGGTTGATCATAATGATTGGTCCAGGTGGTTCACTATTAGTAGTCCCCTTGTATATGCAGAGCCTGTTACGGTTTTATTGGTGGGGTTGCCAAAAAAAAACCCAGCTAAACTTAAACATTTAATTTTATTATCCAGAGTGACATACTGAGCACCCGTGGAGATGCTGTTAGGGTGTTTCTAGCATGTCTTTTGAACGGCGTCTTTATTGTTTGTTACAATTTCACCCTTCCTTGTGTGCATTCTTGTCTTTTTGTTGTTTTGCTTCCCTTTTTTCATTGTCTTTGGCATTTTTCAGCTGTGTTTTTGTCATTCAAAAAAACAGTTAGGTTGGGTTTCCATTGATTCTAAAAGATATTAAAACTGAAGGGAAAAATATTTTCAATTGATTTGAAAAAAGTAAAATTATAAAAAAACCAAATATTCAAACATTCCAAAGAGAAGGTTGTTAGAAAGGGTAAATTAAAATTTTCACCTTTAAATCATGTGTGAACTTGATATTAAAAGATTGGTGGATGACATTTCTCACTATAATAATGAATTTGATTTAGAATGAATTTATTAAGTCTAATTAGTTTCATAAACATAACATTGATTAAAATGTATTAACGTAAACATAAAATAATAACATAAACTTGTTAGCTTTCATAAAATGTCTTAATGCATATTTTATTTTCAATGTTGGCATGAATAAGTATATTTCTAATTTGGATAGATAAAAGTTCACTAAAATATTACAAAAACATTAAGTTAAAATTTTTAAATTAAAATTTTTTAGATTAATATTTTTTATTGATATCACATTATTACGTTATATTGAATTTTGATTAAAATAATTATTAATCAGTTAAATTTCTTTAATTATAATGATATTTGATTCTAGTGATGACTATAATCATAACTAGTACAAGTGAAACAAGTGGCTCTGCCATGAGAAGCTCTATCTTGAAAATGAAGTATTATATTTAATGTTCTATTATGAACTTAAATTATTGGATCAAAGTTTGTTGGCTTTATGAAAGATCATCATTATTTTTTTTCACATTTGTACCAAAAAATAAAGTTTTCTAACCATCTTAGAATTCATTGTACATGTTTAGAAATTAAAAACATAGTTCATACAAATGAATATAAAGCTATAAATAATTATATTGTTTAAGAAAATCCAAGTTTTTCGAATTTGGATAATGTGGACAATTTTTAGCACTGTGCATGAGGTATTTTGATGTTTGAAACAAACATAAATATTGAATGGATATAATTTACATGGAAGGATTTTTGTTTTTATTTTTGGTTTCATTTTCATTTTGAAAATTGAAAATTTGGCATTTCTTATATTTATTTTTGTTGCATTTTGGGTCTAGGTTTTCCATGAAAGGAGTGTTGTTATGATGTTTGATGGTGTATATGTGGATAGAACAATCATACAAAATTTTTTGTCTTGGTATTGATATTTATGATTTTTTTTGCACATGGTCCATGGAAAAAAATGTAAAAATGCAAATTTAAACCACAAGGCACCAATTTTTTGGGAGTAATTAATTAGGTGGAAAATGCAACATTTACATGCATATTTTCACAAATGCTAGACTTTAAATAAATGGAGATGTTAATGGTTTTTTGTTATACATTGGAAGTGTGTTTGGTAGTTTGAACGCAATATAAATTAGTTTGTGAAAATCTGACCAATATGTTTTTGTTACATTAGATTTGTATTCATTTCCAGGAACATTTGCCCATATATGGTTTAATTGAGATCTAGCTTTTGTGGTGTTTTCATTAAATTGTGATTTTAATTGAAATTTATCCATGAAATATAATAGTTCTTGTTTATTTTTTGTTTGGTTATTGTCTTTTAGAGTGTCAACATTAAAATCTCCCATAATGATGATTGGACAATGTTCAAGAGATTGTTGAATTATAATTTGAAAATTGTTTAGGAATGTAGAAATTGAACATGAATGAACATTATACACACATACAATATATACGCCATGCCATTTTGCTTCAATTCAAGAGATGATAAATGATTATCCAATAAATAAGATATAAAATCAAAAATACAATTGTCTATTTCATATTTGTATGTTAAAACTGCATGAAGGCCATATGAATGCAATACATGTTCAAATGATGAATCAACAAGATTTAATGAAAATGTTTCCGTTATTATTAACTTCAATTTAATGGATATTTATATAAACAAAAACATGGGTTTCACATAAACACATTCAAAAAAGATAAAATCGATGATTCATTCAAAACTATTTATTTTTCATTTTTTTGGAAAAATTCCTTCCATTGAAAAACTCTTTATATTGGAAACTTATTTAAATGGAAAACTTGCTTGAGTTGAAAATTTGCTAGCATTGAAAAAATTAAATTAGAAAATATTTGTATTAAAATTTGCATGTATTGAAAAATTGCTTACATTGAAAAATTATTTGCATTGAAAAATTACTTATATTGAAAAGTCATTTGCACAGAAAATCTCCTTTCATTAAAAATATTGTTTGCATTAAAAAATTGCTTTCATTGAAAAAAATTGTGTTCATTGAAAAATTGTTTTCAGTGAAACTAATTGCATCCATTAAAAAATATTTTCATGAAAAAAATTGCTTGCATTCAAAAACTATTTTCATTGTAAAAACTAGCATTGAAAAATTGCTTTCATAGAAAAACAATCCTTGCATTGAAAAATTGTTTTCATTGAAAAATTACTTTCATTGAAAAATAATCCTTGCATTGAAAAATTGTTTTCATTGAAAAAATTCTTTCCATTGAAAAATTGTTTGCATTGAAAAAATTCCTTTCATTGAAAAAACTACTTCCATGGAAAAAATTGGTTCCATTGATAAACTGCTTCCATGGAAAAAATTAGTTCCATTGAAAAACTACTTTCATTGAAAAATTGCTTCATATATAAAATGTTGTAATTAAAATTGTTTTCAGCACTTGATGGAAATTAATGTATGAGAATTTTCATTTTCCTTTAGAAAAAACCTATGAAAATGATTATATAATATGGGCTATTTAAATCAAAAAAGTTATATAAGGAGTTTCCACATATATAGTTTATTCATATACTAAAGTTAACCATAGAAAGGTCACATAAAAACTATCAACAACATTAATGTCTAAGAAGGTTTTTGTTTAGAAATTGATTTTGATTCAACATAATAATTTAAAAAATTAATACCTAAAGAAAAAACAAAGAATAAGATTAAAAAATCAATAACAATAAAAAAAAATCAAACAAAAAGGTCATTCAAACACAAAAAAAATAATTATACCCACTTTTTTCAGATCATATATCTCTTTTGTTTGTTATTCATTTTGAGTGACTTAAAAAGTTATGGGTGTGAAATTTAAAGCTCTAAAAATGATCTTTGAAATGTAAAAACATTAAACCAACATATATATATATTTTAAGCTTTAAAACAAAGACTGATTTTTTATCCTTAAACCTTACATTTTTACCTCCTTCACTTCCATAAGCCATATCTTGTTCATTTAAAACCAATTCTAGTGATTTTTGTGATATTAAATGCACCAAAAAAAGGGTTAAAAAATCATTTCAATGTTCAAAGGCTATTAACCAATGTGAAAAAAATTATAAAACTTTATTTATAAAGGTTTTTCACATACTTGTTTACTTATCATATTAAAATTACAAAATACTCTTCTTTGTATAAACACACTCCAAACTTTTTATCCCATATTCTTACCTAAGAAGGAATTCCACTAGATTATAAAAAGACAACTTTTTCAATTTTAGTAACAATATTATACTCTATGTCTAGTTGTAATAGAACATGGATTTTTGTTCTTTAAATAATTTTAATAAAGAAAAGTCATTTCAATGTAATTTTATTTTCTATATGTCATTTTAGTAGAGAAAATTATGTGGCCACTTGGTTCTCCCCTCCTCAAGGAAGAAAAAATCAAATGATTTTAAACTATGAAGGAGGATTTAATGGCCATCAGATTGTGTTTTTTTTTTGCTTGGAGACGTAGTGGCTACTAGATTGTTTGATGTTGGACCATGAGGGATGACTTAGTGGCCATTAGTTCTCCAAACAAACAAAAAAAAATTAAAAAAATGCTTTCGCTTAGAAACTTGGTGGCCATTAGGTCGTTTAATGTTAGATTGTGAGGGACAACTTGGTGGCCATTAGGTCTCTAAGCGAATGTAAAAATAAAAAGAACGACCTTTCGCTTGGAGACCTAGTGGCCACTAGATTGTTTGACGTAGATTTCGAAGGATGACTTGGTCGCCACTAGGTCTCCAAGTAAAAAAAAAAGACAACAATAACAACCTAATGGCCAGTAGGTGTCCCTCAAAATCTAGCACCCAACGACTTGGTGGCCACTAGGTAGTCCTTGATCTTGGACTATAAAGGGGACTTAAGGACTTTCCATCCTAGACTGCCAAGGACCACTTGATGGACCACTTTAAAAAATTAACTTAACATTCAATTTTCTTTGATGCTCAAAAAGAACACTTTGAAAATTTGTTTTTCATTACATTATTTTTGTATTTTTCATTATCTTTTCTAATATAGTTGATCATGAAATGAACATTAGGTTTGGTTTGATGTTTTATGTGTAAATTTGAAGAATATTAAAGGAAAGGAATTTACCTCTTTGAATGCAGATTGAACACTTGATAATTTGTTGTGAAACTACAAAAGGCAAGCTCAAGTAGTTTTGTCAACAACCTTTGTTAAAAGTGTGTAATGTTATGCCTTCAAATATCAATCTCCTTTTGTTGTTATTGTCACATTTTTTATTAAAACCATTGCACAACAACCTCCATTGTGCACTTCAAAAAGTTATTCATATTGTATTGTGAAATTATTACCAAAAACAAAAACATCTTGGTCAAATTCACCTTTTCCATCTGCAATCAACAATTGTTGTTTACCTTTGTTATCCCCTACCCCCCTTACGCTAATGACGATGATAATAATGGTAGCAGACTTCTAATTTTGAATAGAACTTTTGAATTCTCTAATAAAATCCATGTGAAAAAACATGGGAATTAATTTAGGTTGGAATGCAGGAATTAATGACACAATGGTTGTTGATTCAATTGTGATGACAACATGCATGTCACCCTTCTCAAAAACCTCTTTTAGACTTTGATTCAATGTCAAAATTTTCCACCCTCACAAACATGCATTTTTGTGAATGTTACTCATGCATTTCTATATAAGGTGATTTCATCCTCAAAGTGATTGTGGGCAAAACTGCATGTTCAACAATCATAATGCAAATATGCATAACATGGATTTTCCATGCTCATATTTGCAATTTGATCAAAGGTGCCATACCTGTTGAACACATTTGCCTCAAATGTAATATCTCCAATTCTGAAATCCAAATCATCCACTATAACAACTAATCTAACTTCTTTCACTAGAACAACAACCATTGTGTAAAAAAAGGAAAAAACTTACCAAAATGAATTTGACAACAAACAAATGAAGTAGCACTTGGCAAAACAAAAAGTTGTAAAAACACATGGCAAAACATACATTTGTAAAAACACAAACTTATAAAAGAAACAAAAAAATATCAATAAATGGTGAAAACTTAAACTAAACACATTGTTCTTGCTATGAAAAAAAAAAGACAACAAACATACAATGTTATTTATATATGGGACAAAAGACCTAACTTAAACCCTAAACCTAACTCTCAACCTAAACCTAAACTTTTTTCTACTTTATATTGATTTTAAGTAATTTTGACTATGGTTGATTTCAACTTAACAATAAAAAATCATATCCATGGTTTGGCGACTAAATTATGGTCTAATATTGAATAAGACATCAATACCCTTGACATTTAATAAATTTTTGTTATTGACTTTTAATAAATTTTAATAGGTAAATATCTACCATAAACCATGGATATTAATGAGCCATGGTTTGGTGGCTAGATTGTGGTCTAATAATGAACAAAAGATCAATACTCTTGGCATTTTATGAATTTGAATTATGCACCTCATGCTTACATCTGAATTTTAAATATCTTAACCTAGACTTGAAAGATATTAATACATAAACTTTAAATTTTTCTCAATTATTTAACCATTATTTTCATTTCACTCAAATATATTATTATTATTTGTTAAATGTCAACTTTTTTATTATGTATATAAAAAATTTAAATACAAAAAAATCAAAATTGATTTTTTTCTTTTTTTGGTTAAATTTATTAAGTGTTCAATTTTAAACAAAATATTTTTTGTTCATTTAGTTAAGTTTTTAATATTAACTTTTTGTGTTGAAATTTTTCTATTCTCGAAGAAGGGATATAAATTTTTATAAAATATTTTCTTGAGAAAAAAATCTTCAAAAATCACCATATCACAAAAGAAAAAAAGAAAAAATACCCATTTGCGTCTTCGAAACACCCCATCCTAGAGTACCAAAAGAATAACTCCTTGGAAAATTAAAAAATTCCCACCTTCCTATTTCAAAAAACAACCCAACTTCTCCCTCTTATGCCATCCAAAGAAATGACCTTTTGGGTTAGTCCCCATCCCAAAAAAAATCACCTATCCCAAAAAAAAACCTCCTTTGGAAAGGGATGGAATTACCCCATCCTCCCCTCTTGACCTAAAAAAATAATTTTATATTAAAATTTATATTTATTTTAAAATTGATGTGTTTTATTTTAATCATTTCTTGCATAATTTTCCAAATCTCATTTTAATAAGATTTAAAGGAATTGAAACAAATTATTTGCATGTTTATCAAACAAATTTCATTAAAAAAATTAGTCATATGAATTGTTTTTTACATTTCATAGTGATATGAAACCTCGTGATACAAAGAGGCAAGTAAGAACTCAAAAAGAATAAAATGATATAGAGACATGGTTAAATCAATTACCCAACATTTGTATTTTGAGAAGAAACCCAACAAGTAGATGGGTATATTTCAAAACAACCCATTAATTGGAACGTTGCACCCAAAATTTACACATGCCCATCCATTAGCTTGGGCCAATAAAAAATTGACGCGCAAACCTATAACCTTATCCATTCAACCGACTTTTGATTCTTCGACTCCTATACCCCTTTAGAAGCTGTTCCCACAATGCTTATGTAAGACAAAGCCAACAAATATAAAATCCATTAGCAATTGTCACCATGACAAGTTTGGATGTCATCCACTTTATAATTTGAAAACATTCCATAATTACTTCACTATTTCATCCCTTTCATCAACCCACCTACATGCATATGAAAAAACAAATTAATATGTGCCCTTTCATAATTGAATTTTCATAATTTGATTGAATTCAATATAATTCAATTGAATTCAATTTGGATTCCATTCGATGTATTTGAATTCAATTTAAATTCAACTTGCATCATGCAAATTCATTTAATATAATTGTCATTCCAATGTAAATTAATTTCTACAAAATCAACTCACTTTTTCTTCAATTCATTGTGATTGGTAGTGCAAAATTGCATGGAATCAAATATTAGTTTATTTGCAATTTTGACTTTTCATGTTAAACAATTCAATGTTACCACTTGTTAGAGTTGTGAACATTATGAAAATTAAACAATATCAAATTCATTATAAAATGTATTGATATAAAGTGTGATTTAAGAGATTAAAATACATAAAGACATGTTCTTTTTGTATGAAACCAAATGTTGAAATTTAAGGAGTCTTTCACAATTTGCAATCATGATGGGCAAGTCACGAACAATTTTGTGCATGTATATGATTTTGAAATTATATTTCGTATAAGTGTAAATGTCATAATGAAATTCATTGACACTCCATTTAAGTGTGAAATCATGTAAATATATTTTGTGTCATGTAAAACAATGTCAATTACATTTCGATGATTTAACATGTGTGAAAACATCTCATCTTTTTTTTGTTTGGGAGGTTGGGGGGGGGGGGGGGGGGGGGGGGGGGGGGGGGGGTTTCTTATTTTTTTTTTTTTTTTTATTCTTCCACAAAAATAGCCCCAATCAACAAAACAAAAACAATTTGCTCTGCGGATT
>Ga0116227_10011758_pt1 | contig 14583 bp, 14 predicted proteins | sample S1TSphgellanicum_FD_89693 | JGI IMG/M metagenome (GOLD analysis project Ga0116227, IMG submission 89693) | Host-associated microbial communities from peat moss isolated from Minnesota, USA - S1T2_Fb - Sphagnum magellanicum MG | ecosystem: Host-associated > Plants > Peat moss > Unclassified... | reverse complement strand
CCTCCAGTAACCACCACAGCGACCGCCACCACCGCCGCGGTGATCACGCGTTAAGCGCTCAACGGCTGCGTAAGCGCAGCCGGCGGCGAATCGGGGGGGGTTGTTTGAGTGGTGGGTCGAGGGAGTCCACGGTTGCCCCGCAATAGGCTAGTGCCTACCGCGCAAAAGACTGATTAGGCCGTATCCGCGTCGCGACCATTGCCAGTGTCACAACGTCAACCGCGCGCAGCGAAATTCCAATGATCGACTGGTTGCCCTGAGAAGCGCCGCTGAGTATCAGCGGCGCGTGTTTGGTCAGGGTTAAGGGTCAGCAGGGGTGAGGGATCAAGGCGAAGGCGTAGGCGTCAAGGTGCTGATGTACTCAGTCACCGCGGCGATCTCGTCGTCAGTGATGTTTTGCACATTCCGATTCATCAACTTGTTCACTCGCAATTTGCTGCGGTAGTAATGCAACTGCAAGGCCACATAGCCTGGGTGCTGTCCGGCCAGCCGCGGAACCGTGTTGGTGCCTTCGGAAGTTTCGCCGTGACATTCGATACATTTAATAACCTTGCGCGGCTCGGGTACCCCATTTTCGTAGATCTCTTTGCCTTTCGCGACGAGAGCCGGGTTGTTTGACGGTCGGCCCGTCACCGGAGGCAGGCTGGAAAAGTACGTGGCGACACTTTGGATCTGTTCGTCGGTCAGGGCTCGGGATATTCCCCACATGAATGCCCGTGCATGGGGATCGCTGCGATAGCGCTGGCGCAAGAGCTTCAATTGCTCCTCGAGATAGATCGATTGTTGTCCAGCCAGGATAGGAAAGATCGGTGAAATGCTGATTCCATTGCCGCTGACACCGTGGCATTTCGAGCATGCGTAACTGACCAATTCTTGCCCCTGCAGCACCGATGGATCAGGCGGCAGTGAAATGTCTGCCGGACGAGCTGTGCCAACTGTGCAGGCAAGCGCGATCGCTGCTGCGAGGATCGAGGGCTTTGTGAGCTTGTTCATTAATAGTCCATCCATAGTCCCAATACCCAGGTGTTGTTGTTTCCCGCCTTGATATTGGTAAAGCCGGGGGAATTTGGGAACTGGGAGTTGCTGAGATTAAAGGGGCTCTGGTTGTTGGCCACCACCTGATAGACGTCGTATTGCAGGATGAGCCTGAAGTTCAGCCAGGGCACGTAATCCAGTTCAAAGGTCTCGTATTGGTTGGCCGGTGAGCCATTGCCCCCATTCGCCAGCGGATCGGACCTTCCTGTCGTCCGCGTGAAGCTCACCAGTCCGCCGTAGTGACGATTTCTAAAATACTCACCCGTAATCAAGAATTGCGTCAGCGTGTCGGTTGGATTGCTGTAGATCGGTGACGAAGCTCCTGTAAAGGTCGCCGCCACCAGTTGATCGCTGTTCTGCTGCCGCTCGTGGGTGACATGACCCAGTAAGCCAAAGATATTGTGTTGACCGTTGTATTGGTACTGCCAATCGACGCTAAGATCCGTGTAGCGATTGATGGCTCCGGGGTTGAAGGTCTGCGCGGGCGTATAGGTAATACCATTCCCGCCCGGTGCTGTTGCCGCTGCATTGGCTGCATTAGCTGCCAACTGCTGCTGCGCCGAGATGTAGCTGGCGGATGGAATCCAGTTGGCGTACAGCCCGCTGGCGCCGACTTCCGCCGAGTTATAACCCCAGTCGTACTCGTAAGCGATGCGCGCGTAGGGCGCAAAACGATCGAGGGCACCGCCATTGGCGGCAAGACTGACACTATCAACCACGGGTGAATTGCCGCCGGCAACCGCCGAATGATAGGCCGACAATTCGAAGTACAGCGAGTCGTTATAGAAGACATAGGCGCCGATACCGGCAACCACCCCTGGGCCCAATGCATTGAGGATGGGTCCGGTCGTGCTGGCGCCGGCGACGCCGCCGGTCGCCAAGGACACGGTATTGAAGTTCGGAATGGTGTAGCTTCCGATGCCGTTCCATACGTCTTGGAAGGTCAGATAGTTGTTGGCCGTGATCCCCCACAGCCACTTATTGTCCGCGGTGTGATCGCTGTATCGGATATCGATATTGTCGATACCGACGCTGCCGGCCTGCCCGTTGTAGGTCAGTTGCATCCAAGCCCCGACCTTATCCGAGACGGCCCCCGCGTAGGCCAGGCTGAACTGGTCAGGAAACTGGTAGGTATCGCTTTGCGCGTGGGCGGGATAAGGCTGACCGGTATCCGGCGGCGCCCGGTTGTAGTGACTATAGTTCAGCTGCGCGAGCACGGCGATTCCCGGCAGGTCGGTGAGCCACAGCGTGTTCTTTTTGTGGTCATCGATGTCGTTCACGAGCGGTGGCCGGGTGGTCAAGGTATAGCCGCTCAGCTTGAAACGGCGGCCGAAGGGCGTGAGCTCCGGCGGCAGCGTATGGCAGGCCTCGCAAGCCAGGCCCGTCTGGCGCGCGAATGGCGGTATCGCGCTGGCCGGCTGAGCCACCAGCATCAGCGCTGTTCCACCCAAGAGCCACAGCGCCGAAATGGCACCCAGTCGTAGCAACCTCACAACATCCACCCTTGTCCATGACAGGCAAGCGGTAGAAGGCCGGCAGGCAGTATGATTTTCATTGATCAAGTCCCCGTGTTCTCGTGTCAGCCAATCACCGAGACCACTCTTTACTTTGCTTTGCCGCCCAAAGACTTTGCTTTGCTGCCCAAAGACCGCTCTTGTGTGCGTGGATCTCGTGGAGCAAACTTGCTATGGGTGCACACGAAAGTAAAACGAGGAATTCAACGCACCCGCATTTGAATTCCTTATGCGTGGCGTCCATGCAACGAGGATAATCTTCGCAGTCAGTGCGGATAGGATCAGAATTATGATCAAGACTTCCTGCCTTTTGCTCTGTGTGCTCGTCGCTTCCGCGGCGCTTGGCGCCGAACAGCCCGATTCGTGTGCTGGGTTGGAGGGCTCTTTGCTCAGCCAATGCCGAATTAACCAGCAGACCTTTCGACAGCAGTTGCTGGAACTGCAGCTTCAACAGCAACAAGAGCGACAGAACCAGTTGGACAAGCAGCAGCGGGAAATGCAACAGCAACTGGAAAGCATGCGACTCCAAAATGAGAGTCTTCGTCAGCAATTGGAGCGTGATACACCGAGTCAAGCGGCGCGGCCGGTAGCGACCGAATATTCGAAGACCGCCGACGTCAAGAGTTGGAAGGCGGACAATCCCTGGTTTGGATCAGACTTTGGGAGAACTCAGTTCGCGATGCGCTACATCAAGCAACTCCAGCAGGAACGACCGGATCTGGGCGGCCGCGAACTACTCGATGCCCTGTCCGCCAAGGTCAATGAAACCTTCGGTGCCAAGCATTAGGCATCAGCCACCTTGGGCCAAAGCGACCCTGCCACTGCACCCAGGCTGATTACTGCGCACAACCACCCAAACGCATCTCCGATGGTGTCATAACCGGTCTCGCCGCCATGGCCGCTCAAGGGGAGATCGCCGGTCAGCACCGTGAAGGACCCCGTGGTTTTCGCCCGGGCAATCAGCCGGCCGTAGCGATCATTCAGTGTCAGCAGGCCGTTGCGTGCCGATCGTGCCATGGGTACGCCGTTCTCCACACTGCGAAGGATGGCGACGCGCGCGTGGCTCCAGTCGTCCTTGTCAAAATCCCAGGCTGGTACCGCTAACACTCTGGGTTTGGTCTGCACTTCGTCTTGGCGCAGCATCGCTTGGAAGTCCATGTCCTTGCAGATTTCAAGGCCGATGCCTTCGGCCAACACCTTCGGAACCGACCCTGGCGTGTATACCGAGGATTCGAGCACCGGCACCAGGCGTCGCTTCTCATAGACCATCGGTTGCGTTTCATGCGGGATGAATGCCCATGAAACATTTCGCTGCGTATGGTCGATGGTGGTGTTGAAGCCCGCCACCAGGATGGCGTGCGACCGATGCGATGCGGCTGCGAGCCGCGATTGCGCTTCCTCGCGCCATTGCGGGGCGATTTGCGCGATGTTCTCCGGCAGCACGATCAATTGAACCTGCGGATCGTTCAACTTCTCGATGGTGGCGACGTACGCGTCGATCGCGTTCAAAGCCGCTTCCCGATTATCGGATCTCAAGCGACCAACAGCATCGTCGCTCTCGATCAGTGCTACACGCAGGGTGCCGGACGGGGGTATGGATAGGCGCCAGTAACCATACGCGGCGTTCGCCACAAAGAACGCCATGGCAATCGCCACAGGCAACGGGCTGCGCGTGCGTGCGCTCAGCGCGATGCCCGCCGGCACGATGCTCAAAAGGAATGTGATACCGAGGAATCCCACGAGCGAGGCAACCTGGATGAACACCGGCATGCTGACTTCGGCGGCCGCAGGCGTACCTACCGTTCCTCCAGAGGCACTGAAAGACGCCAGAAAATCGAAGGTTGTCCACAATGTCGCGAAAGCGAAAATGGCGGCCACCGCTCCCATTGCTCGCTTCACGCGACGAGCAGCCATTACGGAGAGCGCGAATGTCAGTGACGGCGCACCGATGGAAAGCGCCAACACGGCAGGCGGCAGCAACCCACCGTAAGCCCGCAAGGTGGAGCTAGCGCCTAATAACATTGCACACGTGGAGACCGCGAACACCAGCCACCCTGTGGTATTCCCAAAGGCGAACCAGAGGACGGGAACGGGTGCCAGCCAAGCGAGCCACCAGTGATCGCCGATACCCATCGAAAAATAGAATCCGACGGCGCTCAGCAGCGCGCAAATCAAGCCTGTCATTGGATTCGCTCAGAGAGAAATGACGCCATGGCGCGTTCAGTCGTTCGCAGGTAAAGGCTGCGAAACTCTGCCTCTCCGCCGACAATACGCCCAGCGCGATACAGTGCGATCAGCCCCTGCGCGAGCGCTGCATTCGCGATCACGATCTCGATGGGCGAGCCCGCCTTCAGGACTCCCTGACGCATCAGTTGCTCGATCAATTCCAACTGCAGCGTCCCTGCTGGGGATCGCCGCGCGTTGAAATCATCCGGATATCGCCTGGCCTTGGCGGTACGAGTCATGAAGGCTGCCTCATAGCGGCGCGGTTTGCGCAGGGCAAATTCAAGATGTGCCAGGTTGATTTGCCGCAGCCATTCGAGCGGCTCGGCCGGCGGGATCGCCGCCACTTCTCGCGACCACTCTGCCAGCGCGTCAAGCACCAGCGCGTCAATCAACGCCTGCTTGTTCTCGTAATGCCGATAAATCGCCATTGCGGTGACGCCGACTTGCTTGGCCAAATCGCGCATCGATAGCGCCTCCGGCCCACCGCGCCCGAACATCGCGCGCGCGGTCTTGAGAATCTGCTCCGCGGTATTCATGTATACAGTGTATACATCAAGCTACTGAAATGCACGCAGTTGACCGAAAACTCGTCGATTGCTGCGCCGCGAGATTCCATGGCGTGACGCGAGTCCCGTTGGCCGCCGCACGAGCCGTTAGACTCCGCTGACGACTATGGCGCGACGCTTCTCTCGCTCTCTGCAAGACGTGTTGGCGCGAATTCCGATGGCACTGGTGGTTTGCTGTTTGAGCGTCGCGGGATGTGCCCCACGGGAAAGTTCTGCGTTGCGTATGGGCGCCACCATGTGGCCCGGATTCGAGCCCTTCTACGTCGCCCGCGAGCTGCATTTCTGGCGCGAGGACCAGATAAAACTCCTCGAATACACCTCGACCGCTGAACTCACGCGCGCATTTCGCAATGGCACCGTCGATGGCGGATTGCTCTCGCTCGACGAAGCGCTGCGGCTGATCGAGGACCAACAGGATGTCAAGGTCTTGGTGGTGACCGATATTTCCAACGGCGCGGACGTCATCATGGCGAAACCTGAATTTCACAGCATGAAGGACCTGCGGGGACATCGCATCGGAGCGGAGACGACGGGATTAGGTGCTTATGTGTTGTTCAGAGCTCTGGAACTGTCGGGACTCACGCCCGCAGATGTCGAGATCGTGCCCCTGGAATTTTCAGAACAGCAGCCCGCGTTCGACCGAGGATTGGTCGATGCAGTGGTGACCTACGAGCCCGTCCGTACACAGCTGAAGAACGCCGCAGCCAGGCAGATTTTCGACAGCACTCTCATTCCCGGTGAAATCGTCGACGTCTTGGTGGTCAGGACCACGTATCTGGCGAAGTCGCCGGACAATGCGCGCCTGCTCGTCCAAGCTTTTTATCATGCGCTGCGTTATGCACGGGAAAAACCGGACGACTTCGTGCGGATCGCGGCGGCACGTGAGAACGAAACGCCGCAGGAGTTCCGGCAATCGATGACCTTGCTGCGCGTTCCAGACGCGCAGCAAGGGCCCGCGATGCTCGCGGGTACACCGTCACCGTTGCAGAAGCAGGCGGAATCGCTCGCTGCGGTCATGATTCAAAAGAGGTTGCTGCTCAGGCCCGTGGACGTCGCATCGATGTTTGAGCCAGGGCACCGCGATCTGTGACCCACCGAGCGCGCCTCAGGGTACCGCTTCGAGTATTGGTACCCGGTCTTTTGCTCGTCTGCTCCGCGGCGGCCGCTGTCGCGGCGTGGAAGCTCAGTACGCGCTTCATCGTCAACCAAATCGAAGCAGAATCCATGGAGGAATCGAGGCAACGGATCACCGGGCTGCAATCGACCTTGGAGTACTTGTTTCGCAAGGAGGACTTGAGCGGCGTGCGAATGGAGGTCTCCGGTATGGCCACCCGTCCCGACGTGATCGCGGCCTTCGTCGTCAATGAGGCGGGCGTCATTCTCGCCGCGTCCCGATACGCAACCATCGGATCCACCGCCAGTGCGATGTTGCCGGAGATTCCCGAGGATTTGCGAAGTGAACACGCAGCCAGGATCGCGCTCGCGGAAGCTGGGGTTCCGGGGAGCTTGGTCGTGGCGCGGGATCGGAACACCTTGGTCGCCTACTATCCTTTGCGGGTGACAGCGGACCCTCACGCTCTACGGACCGTGAAATACGGTGCCCTGGTATTGGTCTCCGGCATGCACTTGGCCAAGGGTCGCGCGCTCGAGGCGGCCGGCCGTCAAACCTTGAGTTTCGTGCTGCTGTTCGCCGGGCTTGCCGCGTGCGGTTGGAGTTTCGTGCATTTCGGCGTGACCCGGCGGGTCGGGCGCCTGCTGACGGCGACGAGGCAGCTGGCCGGCGGCGATCTATCGATTCGCACCGGCATCAGCGGCAATGATGAACTCGGCCAGGTGGCCGCGGGAATTGACGCCATGGCGACCCAGCTCGGAGATGACTTACTGCGCCGCAAGCAGGTGGAACTCGAACTGCTTGCCACCAATGAACGGCTCGGCTCACTCAACGCCGAATTGATCGCCGCCACCAATCACGCCCGGGAAATGGCCGCTGCAGCCGACGTGGCGAATCGGGCCAAGAGTGAATTTCTGGCCAACATGAGCCATGAGATTCGCACGCCGATGAATGGCATCATCGGCGTCAGTGAGTTGATGATGGATGGCACGTTGGATAAGGTACAGCGCGACTACGCCGAGACCATCCGCGACAGCGGCCGCGCGTTGCTGACGGTCATCAACGACATACTCGATTTCTCGAAAATCGAGGCCGGCAAGGTCGAACTGGAATCCTCATCGATCTGCATTCGCAGTCTCCTCGACGATGTTTCGCGACTGGTAGCGATTGAGGCACACGCGAAAAATCTCGAAATCTGCGCCAACGTGCACGCCGCGGTTCCGGAGTGGGTGGTGGGCGACGCCGGACGCGTGCGCCAAATACTGCTGAACCTATGTGGTAATGCGGTCAAATTCACGCAGCGAGGCGAGGTCGAAGTCTCGGTGGGCGTTGTCGCATTGGATTCGGCCCAGGTGAAGCTGCGTTTCGAGGTCCGGGACAGCGGTATCGGCATTCCGACCGATCGGCTACATACCCTGTTCAAACCCTTCTCGCAGGTGAACGCCTCGACGACGCGCCGCTTCGGTGGTACGGGCCTAGGCCTGTCCATCGTCAAGCGCCTGTCGGAAATGATGGGGGGCGAATCCGGGGTGGTGAGCCAAGAAGGCTGCGGCTCGACCTTCTGGTTCAGCGCCCAATTCGGTATCGGCGGCTGGCCTGCAGCGCTCGCCCAGTGGTCTCCACCCACCCTTGAATTACTGAGCGGTCGCCGTGTGCTGGCGGTCGCCGAAAACCAAACCCTGCGCAAGATCATCAAGAGCCAGCTCGATCAATACCAAATCAACATCGAATGCGTGGCTTGCGCTGACGAAGCCTGGCGCCTGTTGATGGCGGCCCGTGAGGCCCGGCAGCCGTTTGAGGTGGCTTTGATCGATCAGCAACTCGTCGACTGCGACGGCCTCGAATTCGGCCAACGAATCGCCCAAGACGCGGCGCTCAAAGCGACCCCATTGATCATACTGAGATCGACTGGCTACGGCGACGAACAGCTGTTCAAGCAGGGCGGCTTCGCCGCGTTCTTGACCAAACCGGTGTCGCAACGCCGTCTGACCGAGTGTCTGCACGCGGCGATCTTCGGCGTTGCCACGGCCGTGCCAACCGCTACGCGGCCAAGCGCACCTCAAGACGGTACCGGATTTCGCATTCTATTGGTGGAAGACAACGCCGTGAATGAAAAGGTCGCTTGCCGCACGCTCGAGAAGCTCGGCTATCGCGTCGATGTCGCGAGAAATGGCCGAGAGGCCGTCGATGCGTGGGCTGCCGACCGTTTCGATCTCATTCTGATGGATTGCCAAATGCCCGTACTCGACGGTTATGAAGCTGCCCGCGAAATCCGCAACCGAGAATCGGCGGGGCAGCGCATCCCCATCGTTGCACTCACGGCTCACGCGATGAAGGGGCATGACCTGCAATGCAAGGCCGCCGGAATGGACGACTGCATCACCAAGCCGCTGGATCGCGAGCGTCTGGAGCGGTGTTTGAATCGGTATTTGCGCGATGGCCTCAGAGGGCGGCAGCGTCGCGGCCAGAACGTCAACTAGCGGATGCGCCCGAAGCTTGCCTTCAAGACCGGTGCGTGCCGTTTCAGATTCATTGATCCTCTCCTTGAGTTGATCTTGCGTCGCGCCGTTCCCGGCAGACCGCGACGAACCCCGCTGCCATGAAGGTTGTAATCCGGGCTTTCACCGCCGCGAGGTCTTCCGAGCGGCACAGGCCGCCGGACAGTCGATCGATACGATCGGTTTGTGCAATGGTGAGCATCATTGCAGCCGACACGAAGTGATATCCCCAAAATAGGTCTTCATCCGCGCAGTTTGGCAACGCCTTCTTCAATAGCTCGATGAGCCGGCGGACCAGCGGATCAAAGTGACGGTCCAGCAGTGCCGCGCCCCACTCAGGGGTGGTGCTCACCTGCGCGCCGAAGGCGCCGTAGTTGCGCGCTGGCTCTCCGCCCTCGATATAGCTATTCAGATCGGTATCCAGGAAAGCGTGCAGGGCGCCTTCCACGGTTAAGTTTCCGGCCGCTGTGGCTTCATAACGATCCAGTGCTTGCATGCGTATTTGGGTGTGCATCTGCGCTCGCCGCGCAAACACCGCCTCGAACAGGGCCTGCTTGCTGTCGAAATAATAGCCGAGCAAGGAGGAATGCACGCCGGCACGCGCCGCGACATCGCGAAAACTGACGCCGTACAAGCCTCTCTTCGCGAACAGGTATTCGGCAGCGTCGAGAATCTCTCCGAGACTTCTGTCGCGCTGCTCCTTCTTTGAAATGCGCTTCCTGGCGCCCTCGATTGGCTGAGTCATATGGCGACTAGATAGTGGGCCTGTTTGTAGGCCCCGTCAACGTTCGTTCTAATTAGAACGAACGTTTTTCGGCGGAAGCCGGATAGGGTGTCCCACGACAACGGTGAATCTTCTTGAAACTGTGCGTTTGCTCCTGTTTGGTCGCTTGAGTTTCTGGATGATGGTGCGTCGTCAAGGGATTTTCCCGATGCACCAGTCATCCCCCCAGTCGAAAATCGTCCTCCAGTTGTTTGCAGCCCTGTCCGTGGTCGGATGGTATCCACGGGCATTTGACCGGCGGCGAAAGTTGGACCTGCAGAACTTGGCTGACGATGAAGCCATGTTGCTGGACGCGCATGGCTCCATGCGTGCCGGTAATCCGGACCGCAGCTGGAGAGTGATCACGCAGTGGCTCAACGCGCGCGGCGATGAGGCCCAAGACTACGCATGGGTGGCTGCTCGGATTGCGAACTGGGACGATGCCGGCTGTGTCAGCCGCCTCTATCAAGAGCGCGTTGCGCGACTGCTGATGCTCAAGCGCACAGACGAGGTGCTCGATGTCGCGGTACGGCGATTGGCCTCTGATGCGCATTTCCGTCCCAAGTCCGCGGCGGACACTTTGAAACTCGCGCAATTGGCGGCGCAAGGCGGCCGCCTGCCGCGCTTGTCGGAGGTTCTGCTGGAGGATTTCGCGGTGCGTTTCAAGGGTGATCCTCGAGTCGCTGTCGCAGAAGCACTGAAGCGACACCTAATCGCGGTTGCCCACGCGCAGGCGAGGCGCAAATCGGCCTAATTGGGCCGCGGCGCAAGTTGCATCAGAAATCCCAGCCCCACCAACACCAACAAGTAGTAAACGGCCACGCCGTAGCTCGGTGTGGACGGCAAATCCTGGGTGAACACGCGATAGGCCGCTCCGGCCGCCACCAACAAGAACAGCGGTTGACCGAAGAGTGCCGCCAGCAGTATCGCGGCAACCGTTAGCGCAATCCGCTCGTTCTTGTCGAGCGCTGCTATGGTTTGGCCGCCATCCAGTACCCAGACGGGGATCAAATTCAGTAGATTCAGCATGGCCGTCAAGCTTGCCAGACCCACCCAAAAGCCATCGCCCGTTTGCCACCACACTATTGCGCAAACCCCTGCACCAACCGCGCCCGCGCAGGGGCCGGCAAGACTGACATAGGAGCGCGTCTCCGTGGTCACGCCCATCGCCGACCAACGCACATAGGCGCCGATGCCTGGCAGGAACACCGGCATCTCGGCTGGCAGTCCACGGCGCCTGATTTCGACGTAATGTCCCATCTCATGCAGCAAGATCAGAAGCGCAAAGGCGATGCCGAAGCGGATGCCGTACAGCGCCCAGTAGATTGCGACGAAAGAGCCCAAGCTCAACAAGAATTTCAGCTTGAACAGGGAGAGGAGGAACTTCCCTTTGGCGAGCAGCGCCAGTAGCGGTGCGAACGGACCCAATCGCCGCGTCCATGACGGCGTCGATGATCCGATCGCGCGTGACGGTTGGGCCTTGTTCGTGGCCACATTGGCGAGACGCTCGATGTTGGCGCGTATCCATCCCGCTTGGCTTGCTTCCGGAGGCACTTTTTGAAGCGCCCGCATCCACAGGTCTCTGGCTTCCATATATTCCTGGCGCTGTTCGAGTTGTCGCGCGGCAAGGGCGATTTCCTCGAGCTCGGACCCATACACCAGCGCGTGACAGTGGGCGCATTCGAGCGCGTCTGCAGGCAACGCGCTCGAGCAACGCGCGCACTCAGCGGGCGGCGGTACCGGCACTTAGAGCGCCAACTGAGGGGCCGCTCAAGGGGCCGACAATATCGGCGCGCTTGCCGCCCGTGAGTCTCCATGCGATGCGGATCCCCACGAACAAAATGACCAAGCCGATCAGACCGTGAACGGGATCGGCAAAGTTCAGGAACGGCGACGCCAGCCCCAACATCGTCAGTGCGACGATCACTTTAACGGCACCGGGTTTAGCGGCACTCTGCACTTGCGCTACCTGCGCCGTGGGTTCGCCTCGGTGCTTCATTTGCTGCGCAATGTAAATGGGGACCGCCGACAGCGATACAGCCAGGTAGGTCAGCAGCACGGCGGCAATTTGATAGCGCCGGCCCCGCACGCCGCCGGAGCCTAAGATGATGGCCTTGCCGACAATGAAGCCCACAGCCAATGACACGAAGCCAATCACCAACCCGGTGCCGATCGCAAACCCCACGTACAGTGCCAGCCCGAGTATCGCTCCGCCGATGCCCAACAGCAGCCCGCGGATGAAGGCTACATGCGAATCGGCGGGAAACCGCGATTTGATTGTCTGCGTGCACGCCGCGCAAACCACCACGCCGTTGACTTTATAATAGCTGCCGCTGATGGCTTTGCCGCAGACCTTGCAAGGTTGCGCGCCGCCGCCATACTCAGCCGTCGAGAATTGCGGCACTCCGCCGCCGAGGTTGTCGTCCATGAGCACCAACATAGCATGAATGACATACAGTATTCATTGATGCCGCGAACTGAATGGACGTCAAGCCGCCTGATGGCGAGAATTCGTCCATGGGGCGATATCGATTCACTGCCTATGTCAACGATGCCAATCCGCGCTACGTGGTGATGTGGGATTTGCAATGGAAGCCGCTGCACTCGCAACGCTTGGAACCGAATGCAGATCTGCGTATCGCCATGGACTCCGCCATCCAGGCGCTGGTTGCCCAAGCGTGGGCTGTGGAGGGAAGCCCCGATTACGGTTTCGTGTTTCTTCGTCGCGGCAGGGAGCGTCGCTTGCTCATGCTGACGCCGCGCGATCCCGAAAATAGAGCGCCGCAATCCTTTTCACCTTTTCCTCGCTGAGGTCGCACTCAAGAGGCAATGAGCGATGATAAGCTTGTGCCCTCATGGCCATTCAAGGGGAGCGCGATGGCGTCGGCGGAGGGCGTGCTGCTCGAAACGCACACACTGGTAAAGGCCTTCAATGGCTTCGTTGCCGTCGACGGCGTTTCGCTGCAAGTCCGCCGCGGCGAAATTCATGCGATCATCGGTCCCAACGGCGCCGGCAAAACCACCTTCTTCAATTTGCTGACCAAGTTCTTGCAGCCGACCTCCGGCAGCATTTTTTACAAGGGCAAGGAAATCACCCGTGAGAAACCGGCGGACATCGCGCGACGCGGCGTGGTACGTTCGTTTCAAATCTGCGCGGTGTTCCCGCATCTGACGGCGATGGAAAATGTGCGCATCGCCCTGCAGCGTCCCTTGGGCACCTCGCATTACTTCTGGCGTTCGGGAAAAACTCTCAAGATCCTGGATGCCCGTGCGCTGCAGTTGCTGGCCGAGGTTAGGCTGGATGCGTGGGCGCAAACTCTCGCCGCCGACCTGCCCTATGGCCGCAAGCGCGCGTTGGAATTGGCAACCACCTTGGCACTGGAGCCCGAGCTCATGCTGCTCGATGAGCCTACGCAGGGGATGGGCCATGAGGACGTTGCGCACGTGACTCACCTCATCAAGCAGGTTGCCGCCAACCGCACCGTTTTGATGGTGGAACACAACATGAGCGTGATCTCTTCCATCGCCGACACCATCTCGGTGTTGCAGCGGGGGCGCGTCATCGCCGCGGGACCCTATGCGGAGGTGTCCAAGAATCCACAGGTGATCGAAGCCTACATGGGCACCGCGTGATGGCCCAACCGGTACTCGCGCTCGACAACCTGCAGGCTTGGTATGGAGAATCGCACATTCTTCACGGTGTCGAACTCGCCGTGCAGGAGGGTGAGGTGGTGACGCTGCTCGGCCGCAACGGCGCCGGTCGCACCACGACTTTGCGGGCCATCATGGGATTGGTGGGCGCGCGTTCCGGTTCAATCAGGGTGAATGGCGTCGAAACCGGCCGCTTGGCGCCGCATCGCATCGCGCGCCTGGGCGTCGGCTACTGTCCGGAGGAGCGCGGTATTTTTGCCTCGCTCTCGACCGAAGAGAACCTGTTGTTGCCGCCCAGGCTGAAAGGCGCGAGCGCCATGCAGCTTGAGGAGATTTACGCTATTTTCCCCAACCTGTTGGAGCGCGCCTTGAGTCCCGGGACGCGGCTCTCGGGCGGCGAACAGCAAATGTTGGCGGTGGCGCGGATCTTGCGCACCGGCGCGCGGCTGTTGCTGCTGGATGAGATTTCCGAAGGTTTGGCGCCCGTCATCGTGCAGAAATTGGGCGAGGTAATCCGCATGCTGAAGGCCAAGGGGTTCACCGTGGTGTTGGTGGAGCAGAATTTTCGTTTCGCGGCGCCGCTCGCCGATCGCTTCTATGTGATGGAGCACGGCCGGATCGTCAAGCATTTCTCGCAGGCGCAGCTGCCGTCGCAATTGGGCTTGCTGCAGGAATTTTTGGGCGTTTAGATTTCAACTCAAAAGGACAATGACATGATGCGCAAATCAACGGGCTTGGCGCTCGCGGGGCTGTTGGGTGTTTATGCCTCCTCGGAGGCTCATGCCGCAGCCGATCAGGTGGTCATCGGCGACATCGACGACATGTCGGGCGTTTACGCCGACGCGCTCGGACCGGCTGGACTCGACGCGATCAATTTTGCGATTCAGGATTTCGGCGGCACGGTGCTCGGCAAGAAAATCGTCGTGCTGAGCGTCGATCATCAGAACAAGCCGGACATCGGTGCATCGAAATTCCGCGAATGGGCCGACCAGAATGGCCTGACCATGGTGCTCGGTGGCTCCAATACCGGCGTCAGCATCGCCATGTCGAAGGTCGCGGCAGCGAAGAAGATACCCTTCATCGCCATCGGTGCGGGCGGCGCCTCACTGACCGGCGTCGATTGCACGCCCTACACGGTGCACTATGCCTACGACACGACCGCGTTGGGCAATGGCACGGCCAGCGCGCTGATCAAAGAGGGCGGCAAGACCTGGTTCTT
>Ga0116227_10011756_pt1 | contig 14585 bp, 11 predicted proteins | sample S1TSphgellanicum_FD_89693 | JGI IMG/M metagenome (GOLD analysis project Ga0116227, IMG submission 89693) | Host-associated microbial communities from peat moss isolated from Minnesota, USA - S1T2_Fb - Sphagnum magellanicum MG | ecosystem: Host-associated > Plants > Peat moss > Unclassified... | reverse complement strand
CCAGGTTGGTGGCCATATCGGCCAGGCGGAATTGCAGACCCTGGAAGTCCCTTAAGGGCCGGCCGAACTGGCGGCGGCTTTGCAGGTAGGCCTGGGCGGTCTCCAGGGCGAGACTCGCGCCGCCCAAGGAACAGGCGGCGATGTTCAGCCGGCCTCCATCCAGGCCCATCATGGCGATGCGAAAACCTTCGCCCTCGGCGCCCAGACGATGGCTGACAGGGACCTTCACCCCGTCAAAATGCACCATGGCGGTGGGCTGACTTATCCAGCCCATCTTGCGCTCCGGCGCGCCGAAGGAGAGGCCGGGCGTCCCCTTATCCACTACCAGGGCCGAGACCCCGCCCGCGCCCTCCCCGCCCGTGCGGGCCATGACCACATAGACGTCCGACACGCCGGCCCCGGAAATGAAGGCCTTGGCGCCGTTCAGCACATAGTCGTCGCCCTCGCGCCGGGCGGTCGTGGTGAGGGATGCCGCGTCGGACCCCGATCCCGGCTCGGTGAGGCAGTAGGAGGCGATGAGCTCCATGGGCGTCAGGCGGGGCAGATAGGCCCGGCGCAGGTCGTCCGACCCGAACCGGTCGATCATCCAGGAGGCCATGTTGTGGATGGAGAGGAACGCGGCGGTGGAGACATCGCCGTGGCTCAGGGCCTCGAAGACCAGGGTCGCGTCCAGTCGGCTGAGGGCCGATCCGCCCACGTCCTCGCGCACATAGATTCCCGCCAGCCCCAGTCCCGCGGCCTTGCGCAGAGTCTCCACGGGAAAGATGGCCTCGGCGTCCCAGCGCGCGGAATGGGGCGCAAGCTCGGCGGCGGCGAAGGCGCGGGCGGTCTCGAAGATCGCGGCCTGATCGTCAGTAAGATTAAAGTCCAAGGTTTACGTCCTAAGCCATGGTCGGGATGACGAAAGCGCTATCCTCAGCTAAGCCCTCGGGCCAGCGGGCGGTGACCGTCTTGATCTTGGTGTAGAACTTCACCCCCTCCACCCCGTGCTGATTGGTGTCGCCAAAGGCGCTGCGCTTCCAGCCGCCGAAGGTGTGATAGGCCACGGGGACGGGGATGGGCACATTGATCCCCACCATGCCCACATTCACCCGGGCCGCGAAGTCCCGCGCCGCGCGTCCATCGCGGGTATAGATGGCGACGCCATTGCCATAGGGGTGGTCCGAGGCGAGGCCGAGGGCCTCACTGAAGGTCTCGGCCCGGACGATCTGCAGGACGGGGCCGAAGATCTCCTCCTGGTACGTCGTCATGGTCGGCGTCACATGATCGAAGAGGGTGGGCCCGACGAAAAAGCCATCCTCATAGCCCTGCAGCGCGAAACCCCGGCCATCGATAACCAGTTCGGCGCCCTCGTCCACGCCCATCTGGATATAGGCCTCCACCCGGGCCTTATGGGCGGCGGTGACCACGGGGCCATATTGGGCGGCCGGATCGGAAGAGATTCCGACATTCAGGGTCTCGATCTCGGCGAGCAGCTTCTCGCGTACGGCGATGGCGGTCGCCTCGCCCACGGGAACCACCACGGGCAGGGCCATGCAGCGCTCGCCCGCGGAGCCGTAAGCCGCGCCGATCAGGTCCTTCACCGCCTGATCCAGATCCGCGTCGGGGAGGATGACGCCGTGGTTCTTGGCCCCGCCCATGGCCTGGACCCGCTTTCCGTGGGCCGCGCCCGTGGCATAGACATGTTGCGCCACATCGGAGGAGCCCACGAAGCTTACGGCCCGGATGAGGGGGTGGGTCAGGATGGCGTCCACCGCGACCTTGTCGCCATGCACGACATTGAGCACACCCGCCGGCGCGCCGGCCTCCATCATCAGCTCGGCCAGGCAGACCGGGAGGCTCGGGTCTTTCTCCGAGGGCTTCAATATAAAGCTGTTGCCCACGGCGACGGCGATACCGAACATCCACATCGGGATCATTCCCGGGAAGTTGAACGGGGTGATCCCGGCGCAGACGCCCAGGGGCTGGCGCATGGAATAGACATCGATGCCGGGCCCGGCGCCCTCGGTATAGTCACCCTTCAGAAGGTGCGGGACGCCACATGCGAATTCGATCACCTCCAGGCCCCTTTGAACATCGCCCCGGGAATCGGCCAGCACCTTGCCGTGCTCGCAGGAGAGCAGCGCCGCCAGTTCATCCATCCGCGCCTCGACTAGGCGCTTGAATTCGAACATGACCCGGGCGCGCCGCTGAGGATTGACCGCGGCCCAGCCGATTTGCGCCCTGGCGGCGGCCTGGACGGCCTTATCGATCAGCGCGACGTCGGCGAAGGGAACCCGGGCCTGGATCTCGCCGGTGTTGGGATTGAAGACATCGCCGAAACGCCCGGCGCCGCCCACGGTGGCGCCGTCGATGAAATGGTCGATCTGGCGCATGGCGCCCTCCCAAGGGTCGTTTCGTTTCCCGCCTCTCTCTAGAACCGCGCGCTCGCACTTGAAAGGCGCGCGCCTTTGCCGTCGCCGCGCCCGCGCTTATAAGCGGCGGCTTCCCTCCCGCGGCGTCGGGAGACAACGGATTTGACTTTAAGGACTTTAAGGAATGGGCCAGGGGCCGGCGGTGGCGATCATCATGGGCAGCCGCTCGGACTGGCCCACCATGAAGGGGGCGGCTGAGGTCCTGGAGGCTCTGGGCGTCGCCTACGAGACCCGAATCGTCTCGGCGCACCGCACGCCCGAAAGACTGTATGCCTTCGCCAAGGGGGCCAAGGCGGCGGGGTTTCAGGTGATCATCGCAGGCGCTGGCGGGGCCGCGCACCTGCCGGGTATGACCGCCTCGCTCACAGACCTGCCGGTGCTGGGCGTGCCGGTGGAGTCCAAGGCCCTGGCCGGAATGGATTCCCTGCTCTCCATCGTGCAGATGCCGGCGGGCGTTCCCGTGGCGACCCTGGCCATCGGCGCGGCCGGCGCGCGCAACGCCGGGCTTCTGGCCGCCCGAATCCTGGCCTTGGGGGACAGCGCGCTTGCCGCGAAGATCGCGGCGCATCGCGAGAGCCTCGCCGCGGGCGTTCCCGAGACCGTGGAGGCAGAGACTGGGCCACTGACTGGGGCACGGATCGGGGAGCAGGCGTGAGTCGGCGACCTGACATAACCTTTCCCCTGGCTCCCGGCGCTACGATCGGCATCTTGGGCGGCGGCCAATTGGGGCGAATGCTGAGCCTGGCCGCGGCGCGGCTTGGCTTTGACGTGATGATCCTGACACCCGAAAAGAACGCTCCGGCCAGCCGCGTGGCGGCCCGGACCCTGGTGGCGGCCTATGACGATCCGGCCGCCTTGGACAAGCTCGCCAAGGCCTGCGCGGTGATCACCTTCGAGTTCGAGAACGTCCCGGCGGCGGCGCTCGAGCGGCTGGCCGCGCGGGGCGCGCTGACGGCGCCGAACGCCAAGGCCTTGGCGGTGTCCCAAGACCGGTTGGTGGAAAAGACCTTTCTCAATGGCGCGGGCCTTCCCACGGTGGGATTCACCGCCGTGGATCGCGAGGCGGATCTGGTGGCGGCCCTCAAGCGGCTCGGCGCGCCTCTGCTCCTGAAGTCACGACGCGGGGGCTATGACGGCAAGGGTCAGATCTGGGTGCGGCGCGCGTCGGAGGCGGCGGACGCCCTGGCCGCCATCGGCGGCGGCCCCGCCATAGCCGAAACCCCCGCCGACTTTCGCCGGGAGCTCGCGATCATCGGCGCCCGGGGCCGCGACGGGGAGATCGCCCTCTATCCCCTCACCGAGAGCCACCACGAAAACGGCATCTTGCGGCGCACGACGGCGCCGGCCCGAGGCGCTGAAAAGGCTTTCGCCGAGGCCGAGCGGATCGCCGCCACCCTGCTGACGGCTCTGGATTATGTGGGTGTTGTGGGGGTCGAGCTGTTCGAGCGCGATGATGGACGGCTGCTGGTCAATGAGTTCGCCCCGCGGGTGCACAATACCGGCCATTGGACCCTCGACGGCTGCGACGTGGACCAGTTCGAGCAGCATATCCGCGCCGTCGCCGGCTGGCCGCTCGGTCCCACCCGCGCCGAACGCGCCGTGGAAATGATCAATCTGCTGGGCGATGAAGCGAATGCCTGGGCCAAGTTCGCGGCGGAGGCTGAGTCGCGATTGTGGCTCTATGGAAAGACCAGCGCTACGCCGGGCCGGAAAATGGGCCACGTCAACAAACTCACACGGTCAAACTCAGGCTAACATATTACGGTTTTGCAATATAGTGGCAATTTCGATACTGTCGTGCGGCTTTTTTGAACATGCCGCCTTAGTCTAGCCCTGGAATCTTCAAGAACCTTTCATCCACGACAGGCGCATGTGGGTATAGCTTGACCCTGTCATTCCGGGGTCTGACAGTCGCCACCTTGGCCATATAGGCGGGCGGCGCGAGCTGCCCGGCCAACGAATCGGGGGTCTCTCATGGGTCGCTCTTCCTTGCTCGCTCAGGCGGGTCGTTTCACTCTGGCTGTGGCGGCGCTCGGCCTTTCAGCGGCGGGCGCAAATGCGGCTGACTCGGCGGCGCCCAGCGCCACGGACGCCACGACCATCGCGGGCGTCGTCGTGAAGGGTGAATCCGTCACCACGGCGCCGCGCGTCGTGCCCATCACCACGGCCTATTCGGAAAGCACCATCACCGCCCAGGACATCAAGAGCCTGTCGCCGGTGGAAAGCCTGCAGACGATGCTGCAGAATCAGCCCTCCGTCTTCGCCTTCGAGACCGGACCCAATGGCGTGGGCGCCAATATCTTTTTCCGGGCCTTCAATTCTGGCCAGTTCGCCGAAACCTTCGACGGCGTGGCGATCAATGATATTTTCAATGGCGGGGTCACCGGCCAAGCGTCGACGTTCAACAGTGTACTGTTCATTCCCGCCAATGTGGACAGCGTGGTTCTGACCCGGGGGATCAACAATCCGGCCGTAAACTCCTACAACTCACTCGGCGGCACCATCAACTTCCTGCCCAAACGGCCCTCCGAGGATTTCGGCGGCAGCTTTGGCGGCAGCTATGGCAGCTTCAATTCCTATACGACGCAGGCCTCCCTCGACACGGGCGACTTCCACGGCCTGCAGCAGCTCATCCAATACGACCATCGCGAGAGCGACGGGTGGCTGGCGAATACGGAAGATCGCAACACCAACGTCTATTATTCAGCGCTTTACGACGCGCCGAACGGCAATCAGCTAAGCCTTGTGGCCGTCTACAACCTGAATAACGGGCACGAGCCCCTGGAGATGCCGACCTCGATCCTTCAGCAGGACGGGGGTTTTTATCAGTTCCCGGTCAATGTGGCGAATGAGAAGGCCAGCGACGACGAATATATGGTCATTCTCGGCTACAACGCGAGGCTGGCGCCCAACATCACCTTCGATAATAAGCTCTTCGGAGGGGGCCAGAACTTCCTGCGCACGTCCTACGCGAATCCGGCGGACGTGACATCCGCCTATGAGCTGCCAGGACAGGCCGCCAACTATGATTACTGGATCTATTTCCCCTACGGACCTACCTATAATCCAAAGACGGCATTCGGCCCCAAGGTGAACGGCGTCTATCCGGGAAACGCCTATCACTTCTATGGCTATACGAATTTCGCCATCGGCTATACGCCGCAGATCACCATAGACCTGCCACACAACACCATCATCGCCGGCGGCAACATCACCTATGGCGAGCTGCACTCACGCGAATATTGGTATGGCGCGCTCAACATGCCGGTGACGCCCGGCTATAACGACGCCTGGGACGAGCATGATCGCCGGCTGTTCGTCTCCGGCTACATCCAGGATACGATCAAACTGTTCGATGACGCCCTGTCGATCACGCCAGGGGTCAAGTATCAGTTCGCCAGCACCGTCGATACGGACGACGTCGGCTTCTTCTATCCCTATGGGGGCACCGACCGGGATAAGGAAGACTACTTCTCGCCCACCATTGGCCTGAACTACAAACTGAACAGTCACCTCGCGTTCAACTTTGCCTTTGGCCAGAACATCAAGTTCCCCGACATCTCGGCCTATTACAATCAGGTGCCGGGCACGACGGCCTCAACGCCCCTCACGCCGCCGCCGATCACCATCAAGCCCGAGCACGTGAACGACTATGAGCTGGGCGCCAAATATCAGGACGGCGGTTTCGCGGCGTCGCTCGACCTTTATCGTGAAGACTTCAGCAGCATCTTCATCGACAGTTTCAACCCCACGACCTACGAGACAAATGTCACCAATGGCGGCACCGCGCGCTATCAAGGGGTCGAAGTGCAGCTGTCCGACGAGGTCAAGCTGGATGGCCTGGGCAACCTGACGGGCTACGTCAACTATGCCTATAACGAGGCGGTCTACACCTCGAAGTTCACCGCCGACGCGCTGGGGAGCGGATTGAGCGATGCCGACACCACTGTTCTGCCGGGCGAACCCGTACCGGACGTGCCGCGGGAATTGATCACGTTCGGCGGCGTCTGGAATTATGACGGCTTCCGGCTTGACGCCCAGGGGCGGCTCATCGGCCACCAATACATCACTGACGACGATACGGGCCTGCCCGACAGTCGGACCATTCCCACTCACTTCATCATGGACGCTGGCCTCGCCAAAACATTCCCGCTGAAGAACGTCGGAATGTGGGGAAAGAGCGTCACCTTCTCGATCAAGGTGAATAATCTGTTCGACAAGTACTATTACGCCCAGGCCTATACCTCGAAAGGGGTCGAATATGCGTCTCCAGGCGCGCCCCGCAGCGTGCTGGGCCGGATCGAGGTCGCGTTCTAAGGCCTGCTACGGCGTGGCGTCACCGTAGCGGTCCCAGTGGTCGGCCAGCTCCAGGACCACGGGGCTGGCGACCCTGTAGGCGGCCTCCAGAGATGGGATGAAGGCGGAAAGGTGGGTGGCGCTATTGTCCGACGCTTCCGCCGCGAGCAGTCCCGCGGCCGAGTCGCCGGCGCCGGGAGCTGAGAAGTTGGACGCGGTGCGAAGGACGAGGGTCCTGTCTGTACGCACCAAGCCGCTTTGGGCGAGGCGGCTGAGGGCGTTCAGGACGCCGTGATCCTCCATGGCCGTCGTCACGGCCCGACCCTTGCCCCCCGTCCAATAGCGCATCCAGTCCTCCGAAGACTTTGTCATCATCCAGCCGACCCACCACGTGCTTGAGGAGATTTCATCGCCCTTCATCACATGCGGCGGCTTCAGCGCGGCGGCATGGCCGCCATAGCTGGCGCGAATTCCCTTCAGGGAGGGCGTATCGTCCAGCTTGATGTCGGCGGTGAGCCGATAGGCCCAGTCCACCAGGCCCGGATTGAGGTGATAGGCGTTGGGACTGAAGATTCCGGCCGGTGGCGGAGGCGTCTGAAATGGACGGCTGCGGGTGAGCGGGACGAGGCCGGTGGTCCAGCCGGTGGAAATTTCACGGGCGTCGATCTCATGCGTCAGGTCCCGGTCCACCACCCATTCGGCCCAGGCCGCGGACCCCACGGTTCCAAGATCCGGGTCGATCCCGGCGATGCCGGCGATGAGCCAGTAGGCCTTGCGGAGATCAAATCTGGGATCGAGGCCGAGGGCCATGATGGAGGCGGACGAATTTATCGCCCCGCTGCCGACCACGACGCCGAGGACCTGTTTGTCGGCATTATAGCGCAAGGGGCGCGGCCCGTTGGGAAATGGCAAGGTCTCCGTCAGCGGCAGACGCTCCACCCAGTTCTGGAACTCCCCCGGGGTGTCGCCCGCGTCCGCGCCGAGCTCGAAGGTGGTGACCACCACCACGCGGACGGGAATTCTGGCCGGCTGGCTTTGCGCCATGGCGGCGCTCGCTCCCAGCGCCAGGAGCATGAGTCCCATTCTGGCGATCCGTGTGATCATCAGGTTTCGCATGCGCGAGGGCTCCCAAATATCATGAGTTTGACCAGGGGCTGGCTTCAAACTTCCTGAACTCGCCTTCCAGACGCCATTGCAGGCGGGCCTTTTCGCTGGCCTTCAGAAGAGCCGCGCAGGCCCCTGACCCGCCGTGCGCGCAGGCTGGATTCACGCGATAGGGGGCCGTCGCGACCCACAGGCTCCGGCCGGGCAGAAAACTGTACTCAAGGCTGTTGCGGCTCAGGGTCTTCAGATCGGCGTAGGAGAGGCGGTAGGTCTGGACCGCCCGGACAAATTCATGGGTCAGGTCGATCCGCGAGACACCTTCATCATCGGTTGACAGCGCCACGGGAACGCCCGCCGCGCGATAGTCCGGGAAGGGATGATCCTCGCCCCGTACCCCCAGGATCAGATCATTGCTGGTCAGATTGATCTCCACCAGGACCTTTTTGGCCGCCATCTCGGAAAGCAAACCCGGCGCCCCAGACTCATGGCGCAGATCAACGCCGTGACCGATTCGCCGGGCCCCGGCGATTTCGACGGCGTCGCGAATATGGTGGGTCAGATCCTCCGGCGGGACCAGAGCCGGACTGAGTTCACCGGCGTGCAGCGTCAGGCGCACCATGGGATAGCGGCGGCCCATATAGGCCAGCATCGCCATCTGCTTGGCATAGTCCCGCAGGGTGGTGGGATCATCCTCCGGCGCCACCAGGTTCACGCCCACCACCTGTGGGTCCGTGGCGGCGAGAGCGTAGCCGAACTGGATCTGAGCGAAGACCTCGGCCGGGGGGAAGATGCGGATCACCTGGGCGATATAGCGGATTTGCACGCCACAGCCGGGTTCGGCCCCCGCCCCGCCGCAGCGCATGATCCGCCGGGCGGCCAGGTCGTTCGCCGCGATCTCAGCCGTGGTTTTAGCCACCAGTGGCGTCAGGCGCGGCGCGAACTGGGCGTAGAGCCCGTCCGGATCATCGCGCCAGAGCGCAGCCCGCGCGACGGATCGGGCCGTTGCCATGCCGGGAGAGTCCATCAATTCCAGATAGTCAACATGATCAGCGGCGGCGCGATTGGCGACCTCGGCGATCATCTCCGGTGTGTGGCCCACCAGGGCGGCGCCGAAGCGGTTGAAGCTCCCGAAGAAGTGGTCATGTCCCGAGACGCCCGCCTTCGGAGAGAAATCGCGCATGGAAAAGGCGTCGATGAGATCGGGGTAGAGCGTGGGTGATTGCGTCAGGGCTTCTCCCAGAGCCGGCATGCCATGCTCCCCGTCACAGGGCGGGACCGTGAGTGTCAGGGTCGAAAGCAGCACGCACAATCCACCCTCGACGCCCCATCTGATGGCGCTCTCCGCGGAGACCGCGCCGGCCAGATGATTGTGCAGGTCCCCGCCCTTGGGGAACTCGCGCATGAAGACCGCGAGCGCCGCGGGGCTGTCGTGGATAGTGTCGAGATAGTGGGCCGTGCGGGCCTCTGGATTCAGAGCCGGGGTGGCGCCCTGAACGCTGACGCCCGCGGCCAGCAGGACCAGACATAGAAAACCGGCGCGCGATCTGAATCTCACCGTAACCATGTCCCCGAGCATAGGCGACGGCGGAAGGTGACGCGACGCCCAGGCCTCGCCGCACCGCCCGGTCTCCTCTATTAACGTGTCCATGAACGGTGGGGATAGCCGCGGGAGACCCGGAACCGTGAGGCGCACGGCCGAAGCCCTCTTCGCCCAGGCCTTCGCCCAGCATCAGGCCGGGGTCTTGGAGGACGCCGAGCGCCTTTACCGGCGGGTGCTGGCCATGGCGCCGAACCATCCTGACAGCCTGCATCTGCTGGGTCTCGTCCGCGCCCAGTCAGACGCGGTCGAGGAGGCCGTCGCCCTGATGGGCCGGGCCGTCGCCTTGAAGCCGGATTTCGCCCTGGCGCACTATAATCTCGGCAATGCGCTGCGCCGTCTGGGGCGGGACGAGGCGGCGGCGGAGGCCTATCGCGAGGCGATCCGCCTCAAGCCGGACTCACCAGGGGCTTTGGTCAATCTCGGGGTGACCCTGCGCGGTCTCGGGCGCCACGAGGACGCCCTGCAGGCCTATGGCCGGGCCCTGGCGTATCGGCCGGATGACGCCCAGACCCACTATAATCTCGGCATCGCCCTCCAGGGACTCGGCCGGCTGGAGGACTCTATCCGCGCCTATGGCCGCGCCGTGGCCCTGAAGCCCGATCACGCCGACGCCTGGGCCAATCTGGCCGCGGCGCTCATTGGGCTGGGCCGAGGGCCGGAGGCGCTGGAACCTTGCCAAAGGCGCGTGGCCCTGGAACCAGACGCCGCCGAGGCCCACGCCAGCCTGGCGGCCATATGGCTCGAACTCGGCCGTCCCGAAGAGGCGGAACAGGCCAGCCGGCGGGCTGTCGCCCTCGCCCCGGCCGATGCGGGCGCCTGGGTCAATCTGGCCATATCACTGCAAGAATTGGGCCGGGGCGCCGAGGCCAGGGCGGCGGTGGACCAGGCTTTGGCGATCAATCCTGGCTTCGCGCCGGCCTGGTCGGTGCGCGGCGATTTGAAGACATTCACGCGGGACGATCCCGATCTCGCCGCCTTAGGTGGCCTTTTGGCGTCGGCCAACGCGACAGACGCCAGCGAGGAAGACCGCCTCGACCTGGAATTTACGCTCGGCAAGGCCTTGATGGATGTCGGCGACGTGGATGGCGCCTTCGCCCACCTGAACGCCGCGAACCGGCTCAAGCGGGCCGCCCTCACCTGCGATGTGGGCCAGGATGCCGGTGAATTCGCCGCCATTGCGAAGGCCCTGGACGGCGCGCCGCTGGGCCACCCGGCCCAGGGCGGCGATCCTTCAGACAGGCCCGTGTTCATCATCGGCATGCCCCGCTCCGGCACGACCCTCGTCGAGCAGATTCTGGCCTCCCACCCTCGGGTCCATGGCGCGGGGGAACTGCCGATCCTGGAGGCCATTCTCATAGACCGCCTCGGGCCTTCCCTCTCTTCCACCGCGCGCGCCGAGCGGCTGGCGGGCCTGAGCCAGGGCGATATCGCCGCCATGGGATCGATCTACGTCCGCAAGCTTGCCGAGATCGCGCCGGGCGCCGCCCGCGTCACGGATAAAATGCCCTCCAATTTCCGCTGGGCCGGGCTGATCCGTCTGATCCTGCCAAACGCCCGGATCATCCATTGCCGGCGCGACCCCGTCGACACTTGTCTCTCCTGCTACACGCGCAAGTTCTCCAAGGGACAGCCCTTCGCCTATGACCTGCGAGACCTGGGCCTCTATTACCGCGCCTATGATGGCCTGATGGACCACTGGCGCGAGCTGCTGCCCGCTGATCGCTTCATGGAGGTCGAATACGAAGCGGTCGTGGATGATCTGGAGGGCGAAGCCCGCCGGTTGGTCGCCTTCTGCGGCCTGGACTGGGACGAGGCCTGTTTGTCATTTTACCAGACGCCCCGTGCTGTCCGCACCGCCAGCGTCAACCAGGTCCGCAAGCCGCTCTACCGCAGCAGCGTCGCGCGATGGAAAGCTTACGAAGCCCACCTCGGGCCATTGCTGGAGGCTTTAGGCGGCCCGCCCGTAGCGTAATCGCCCGAGGAAACCGGCGGCGCGTTCGGCCATCTCGGACGGCTTGCCAAGGCCAGATTTCCAACGCTCGAAGGCCATGACGCTCGCGATCCGGCTCTCCAGATGCGCCTCGGCGGCCACCCTGCCCGACGCCAGGCGGATGGCGAGCGTCGTGACCAGGATCTCGGCCAGGAGGAGGCGCTTGGTGTAATGGTTCTCGTCGGTGGCCACGTCGCCTGCCCAACGCCAGAAGGTATCAGCACTGGCCCAGGCCAGGCGCAGGCCCAGTGGCGCATTGGGCGCGAGAGCCAAAAAGCCGGTCCAACGCCGGGTCGCGGCCTCCTGCGCCATGGCCGCCTCCAGCCAAGCGAGGACGGCGGCGGAGATTCGCTCGCGCACCTTGAGCCCCGCGGCGTTGGTGGCGTCCAGAGCCGTGATCGCGGCCGCGTCGAGACGTTGGGCGTAAAGGGCGGCGAGGTCACGCGGACCCTGGGGCATAAGAAGCTCCACGTCCGCCGCGTCGAGACCCGTCTTGGCCCCAGCCGCCGTCATGAGACGCGTGGACCAGCCCAGGCGCGGAATGAGAGGAAGCGCGGCATCCAGTACGGCTTGCTCGGTCTGGCTCGCCCAATCACCTGTCTCGGTCATACAGGCCTCATACACCCAGCCCGCCCGATGGACAAAAGACCCTTGGCCTGCTATGCGCCCCGCTCGCTCTTGGACCTGCCCGCCTGGAGATAAGGTTTTTGTGACCTTTTCGCGGGGCTTGTCCGAAAGAGATCTTGGTCTTGGAGGACGAGTGGTTCAGATTTTCGTTCGCGACAATAATGTCGATCAGGCGCTCAAAGCCCTGAAGAAAAAGATGCAACGCGAAGGCGCGTTCCGCGAAATGAAGCGGCACGTCCATTACGAAAAACCCTCGGAAAAGCGCGCCCGCCAGAAGGCGGAAGCCGTGCGTCGCGCCCGCAAGCTCGCCCGTAAGCGCGCCCAGCGCGAAGGCCTGATCGCCGCCCCGAAGAAGGTGGTGCGGGGCGCTCCCTAGGCTCTGGCCGCGTCTCGCACGCGCGCGACGCTACTTACGATCACATCGGAAAAACGCGGCCCGAGCAGAGACGCATGGGTCGCGCCATCAACCTCGATCACATTCCCAGCTCGCGGCCCCATGCGGGAGGCCGCGCCTTGACGCCCCGCCAGGATCGCCATGACGGGCATGTCGTCGCCGAGAGCGCCAACCCCCAGAGCCTGCTGGGCCGAGGGAATCCAGGCCTCCACCTCCAGGGCGGCCCCGTGATTGTGCCGAGGATCGCCGAAGGCCCAGCGCTTTTCCATATCCGCCGCGCCTTTGACACCGATGGCATTGCCAACGCCCAGAGCCGCTAGGGGCCGAAGGAGACCCAGCCATGCCCCCGTCGCCGCCGCCCGGCAGAGAAGGGCGAAGGCCCCGACCGCGCGCGCGAGACTGGGAGATTGGGTCGCTTCAGGCCGCGAGGCGTCCACCAGAACGAAACCCGCCAGACGCCCGGCATGGCGCGCGGCGAACAGCGGCGCATGAAGCCCCGCCATGGAATGTCCGCAATAGATGAAAGGGCCCTCTTCCCCCAGAACCTTCAGCAGGTCCTCAAGATCCGCGGCGATGGCCGTGGCGTCCCGGGGCGGAGGGGCGGGGTCGGAGAAGCCAAGGCCGCCCCGGTCATAGGCCATCGAGCGAAAACCCGCCTCCGCGAGGCCGGCCTGGACCGTCTCCCAATCCGCCGAAAATCCGAACGCGCCCGCCTCAAGCACCACCAGGGGCGTGGCGTCCGAGGGCCCGGCGAAACGAACATGCAGGCGACGCCCGTCGGCGATCTCCACCAAGCGACCGCGCGGCGCGGGAGCGGCGGACAGCACAGACATCGGCCTCCTCTTTTTGGCTTGGGTAACAACCGTAGGCTTACGCCGACTTAGGAACGCGCCCCGCCATGCGGAAGTGTCCTGGGCGCCACGATCACACCGATCGACTGAACCCAATGCAAGCTAAGCCGTTATGGCTTGGCTGAAGGAGACGGATAGATGAGCATCACCCCCGCCAAATCCCCGTGGTTACGCATCGAAGCGGTGTTCCTTATCGTGCTAGGCATAGCCGCATTGATCATGCCGCTCTTCGCGGGGGTGGCGATCACACTGACCCTGGGGCTTATCCTCACCGCCGCCGGCGTCATCGGCCTGATCAGCGCCTTCGCCGGACGCCATCACGTTCACCTCGGTTGGAGCCTCGCCTCGGCGATCCTGGCTCTGCTGCTGGGTCTCTTCTTGCTGATCTACCCCCTGGCTGCCGCCGTCGTCTTGGCCGTGCTGATTGGCGCTTATCTTCTGTTTGACGGCGTGACGATTATCGGCCTTGCGGTCACTCGCCGCAATCGCGGCGATAGGCCCTGGGGCTGGCTCCTGGCCGCTGGCGTCGCCGACTTGGTCCTGGCCATCTTCCTGATTACCTTGGGCGCCCTGGGCGCGGCCAGCCTGATCGGCGTGGTTCTGGGCATCGATCTGATATTCGCGGGAGCGGCGCTGTTCATCACGCACGCAAGCGGCCCGCGGCTTGCGCCGTCGAGCTTGATCTAAAGCGCCTTCACAATCCCCTCGACCATCTTCTTGGCGTCGGCGAAGAGCATCATGGTGTTGTCGCGGAAGAACAGCTCGTTCTCCACGCCGGCGTAGCCGGAGGCCATGGAGCGCTTGATGAAGAGGACGGTCTGGGCTTTTTCCACGTCCAGGATCGGCATGCCGAAGATGGCGCTTTTGGGGTCGGTCTTGGCGGCGGGGTTGGTGACGTCATTGGCGCCGATCACGAAAGCCACATCAGCCGTGGCGAATTCGGCATTGATGTCGTCGAGCTCGAAGACCTCGTCATAGGGCACGTTGGCCTCGGCCAGGAGAACGTTCATGTGGCCAGGCATGCGGCCGGCCACGGGGTGGATGGCGTATTTCACCTCGACCCCGTTTTCCTTGAGCTTATCGGCCATTTCCCGCAGGGCGTGCTGGGCCTGGGCCACCGCCATGCCATAGCCGGGCACGATGATGACCTTGGAGGCGTTCTTCATGATGAAGGCGGCGTCGTCTGCCGAGCCCTGTTTCACAGGCCGGGTTTCGACCTTGCCGCCACCAGCCGCCGCGGACGTATCCCCGCCGAAACCGCCGAGTATGACGCTGATGAAGCTACGATTCATCGCCTTGCACATGATGT
>Ga0116227_10011755_pt1 | contig 14585 bp, 10 predicted proteins | sample S1TSphgellanicum_FD_89693 | JGI IMG/M metagenome (GOLD analysis project Ga0116227, IMG submission 89693) | Host-associated microbial communities from peat moss isolated from Minnesota, USA - S1T2_Fb - Sphagnum magellanicum MG | ecosystem: Host-associated > Plants > Peat moss > Unclassified... | reverse complement strand
TTGTATTGAAAGCTATCCAAATGAAAGGATGAAAAAATCCATTAGTCGTAAGTTAGTCATAGAGTAGTTGCAAGCGGCTTCAAATGCAAAAAGTAGTTGTAGATATAACCAACAATAGTTGTAGGCGTCAAATAGTCGCAACTAGTTGCAAATTGGTTGGTTACAAAATCCCAATTTTCTTCTAGTATAGTACATTATAGGAATATAACCATTCTTTTTTGCAAGTTTTTTTTTTGGGTCATTTCCATAAGTGGTCTATAGATGTGCACAATTTTAATTTAAACAAATGGATTGGATTAGGTGGAATTTTTAAAAACCCTAGCCCGAACCATTATTGATGTAAATTGTAAAGGTTTGATACTATTTGTATTGCTCGACAAACACAATGAATCCAATCGTTCATCTCATGTTGTCATGACTATCTAATTCATGCTCTAAGTAAATGAGAATTTCCAAGGTAGTCATTAATGGCCAATGGAAGGGCAAAACTAATGTAAGTTGAACTATTTTTGGAAGTAAAAGAGAAAGGAAATTTATGTGCAAGTGAGACCAAAGTTGATTTGTGATGCAAGTGCTTTGGCATAGTAACTAGAAAAATAAAACACTCTAGGACTTCAAGTGGGACGAATGTTTCTTGGAGGCAAAGAGTGGCAACTTTTCGTCTCTGTTGTGTTTTAACAAGATTTTAAACTTTGCAAGAACATGCTTCAATTTTGATGGTATGTTATTTTGAACAAATGTCACACCATGTGCTTTTTGAAAATCTTGTAACTTGTCAATAGGCATTCTATGTGTAGTGAATCAAATTGAAGTCTGCACATTCTTGCCATTCTACAACACATTAAAGCTTTTAGGTTTTTGGAAGTGTTATATCACCTTGATGGGAAACTTTAGGAACCGGCAAAGAAGAGCTAGGTTAAGTCAACCATGTCTTGCAAGAATAGTAGCAAAATTTACCTTAAATGAAATTGCATTTTCAGAGAAAAAGACAAAAGGGAAAAGTATGACAACAATGATTTAAGGAGAAGGCAAGGAACTTGGCTAGAACTACAATAGATTTAGCATCCTCTAATGGAACAACACTAGAAGAAGATACACCTAGTTGTGGAAAGTGTAAGGCTTAGTGCAAAAGCTTGCAACTCTCATAAACTCTAAGCTTGGGACTTTTCTTTTTGAACTTAGTAGATAGTTGGTCATGGAAAAGTTGTTGGGTAGCAAGATGATAAAACCCCATCTCCCAAATTATTATCTTCCTCCTACGGAAGCAAAGGCTCAACATGCCCTTGTCCAAGGGTTGAAAATTGAACTTGACTATGTGAAAGGGGTGTAATCCAAGGAAAAATAACATGTAAGGGCATTTTGCTTAATGTTGTGGTTAGTAGAGAAGTTGTCGGTATTAAAGCATTAGGCAAAGTCCTTAATACAGATCCAACGAACATTTCTACTGTTATATAGAGACGAAAACAAGTTGAAGCATCTGGTTCATCATAGTGGGCTCTCTTTACTAAAAAACAATGGGCAAATTATCTTGATGAAAACACTATTTCATACATGATAGATTGGTGGAGAAGTGAAGCAAGGGTTAATCCTAATAGGATCGATGTCACAAGTAAACACATTGTCACTAAGGTGTACGAAAAACATGCCACACATTTATTGTTTGAAACCCAAGTGAGAAATACATACTCCTTTTCATTCAATTAATCTTTGAAAACTGAACTAAGATGTTTGTGAATTTTTCTAGATTGTAGGAATGTGCAATGACCATGATGAATTTCTTTAAATAAAAGGAATTTGTCATGTAGGTAGTATTAGTAGTTTGAATCCCTTGATTTTCACAAAGTTTATGCACCCAAAGCAAATTAACTAATCTTTGTCTACATCAAATGCACTATATGTGAATTTTTGTAATTTTTGTTCTTTAATTTGTAGACTTCCAAATATGTGCATTGAGGTTTGTAGACCATAGAAAATGTGATTAATTTGAATCTTCTTTTTGTTTTGGACTTTGCATATGTTTGAATCTTTTTTGTCATTGTTGTATGTACTTGAATGTGTAATTTATACATGGTTGTTACAACATATAAGTAAACTCTACAATGAATGTTAGAGCTACTATATGTTATCTCACTTTTTCTATGTTGTTTTTATATATTTTGAAATACAATGAGCAATATCATTCCAACATTTTAATTATAATTTGTGTAAAGTGGCAAAGGTATGATATATATATTATAATCTAAAGTGTGTTTTTTGTTTTGTTGTAAGTACAATGTGCATTTTTTCTACAACATTATACATTATGTGTAGACCATGTGTGACATCAAGGCTAGGTATTATATGTAGTACTAGTATACATAATGTATTGTATTTATTAAAATTTAAGAATATATGTGTATTTTTTGCATATTATTATATGCATTTTGAATATCGTGTTTATTCATTACAATGCATGTATACATACATGGTAGATTTTATTTTCATAATAAATAATTTGTAGTAGGTTTGTATATTCTTTGGACTTGAATGTGCATTTTCAATAATATTTATATAGTAAATACATTAGTAATGTGTACTAATGATGTGAATTGGATTACAAACTACCAAATTGACAATGAAATCCAATCTATGCACCAAGGCATTCATTCCAAGTAATAATCTTCGTCCACATTATGTACATGCTTAACCCTACTTATAGTGAGACTAACACTTAACCGAGTGCAAATAAGATACGTGAGCCACACATGCCTACCTTTTGACTACTTGTGTGATTATTTTGTGGGAAATATTCTTAGAATATTCTTGAAATAATCTTCAAAAAAAAAAATTATTTTTAAAAAAATTAATAATATTTTATTAAGGTTTATGTTAAAACTTTGGCCAAAAAAATCATTTTCAAAAACATTCATATCCATTTACAAGTCCTTTTACTGTTTAAAAGTAAGCATTGTAGTGCTTAATGAATGTTTTTGTTAATTTTTTACTCATTGGACCAATTTCAAATTAATTCACATGTTCCCATGATATATTAAAAATACAACTATATAAACTAATCTTATAATTTCAACATCAAATTAAACTACAACTTTAAAACATGAAAAAACCAAGCAAGCATTACACTTGTTATGGTACGTGTTATTATGATTACACCCATCCTAGAATGATCAAAGAATCTCACTTTTTATGTGCGCAATGACAAGGAGCATGACACACTTTTTATATAACATTGTTTGTTGTTACATTGGGAATGGCTTATGGGGCAAGGTGTAAAGCCTCAAGAACATTGGGTGTTCTCTGACGATTGTGTTGGCTAGATCAAAGGTGCTAGGTGCATGTTCTTTGTGGCTAGGTATCCCAGTTTAACAAGAGGTTGCAAAATGAGATGGGGATTCTTTGGCACAAGCCATGGAAAAGGTAAGTGGAAGTTAAATAATTGCTCAAAATTTTGTGTGTTTTTATTTGAATTGAATTTTTTTATATTTATCATTTTTAAAACCCATTTGCCACTACTTATTCCATTATGGAAATCTTGCAAGAGAGTGGGATGGGGCAGGAGTTGTCGTGAAAAGAATATTAAGACGAAAACAATTGTAGAATCCTAAAAGAATACTACAATTTGCTATAAAGGTGGCTTCTTTCCTTGATGATACTCTATCTATTTGAGTTCCTACTTTTTATTCCCAAACTAAATCAAACATTTTTCAGAAGTTTTGGCACATTCATTGATGATGTAAATAGGTCAAACCTTCATGGATGTGACGATATCCCTAGATCTTCAAAATTCCACTCCATTTACTTAGTATCTACTTTTGATCCTACATTGTTGATGGCGTGAGATCTTACATGTTTATATCCTCCTTATGTGATGGAGGAGTGGGAAACATGTCAAAATAGGTTTCATGTTCTCCCATAGGTTTCATGTTCTCCCATGGTGAATGATTAAGCTCAAACCCAGCAACACCATGCTGGTGAAAGAACAAATGCAAGAGTTTGAAAAGCAAGAAGAGTGGGAGTTTGAAAGAGATTTTGAAAAACTTTCTAATATGTTGTAGACTAGAAACAACTTTGCAGTTATAGTTATTGAAGGGAATGTAGGAGTTGATTTCTACAGCCTACAATGTCAACAACCAAAACACATGGTTAGTGAATCTTTTTCTTAATTATGTTTGGGGTTGTGAATTTGGAGCGGGTGACTATGTAGTGGTTGGGATTTATTACCAAAAATGGGCGAAGGGTAATCAATCCTATGTTTATATGGACACTCCAACATAACATATATATATGTTCATTTGGTCAAAGCTATTAAGTTCCCCATGACACCACAAGATCATTGAGTCAAAGGAGATGATCCAATTTACAAATTTTTTTAAAAACATGAAGTTATGATATACTCTACATTGAGAGAGGATGATTACATGTTTATAATGTTCTTAATTATTGTAAATTGGGTTTATAAGCTCTTTTGTTTCTTGTTAAATTCTAATCTAATTCAAGGCCTTTTGCTTTTATCATGGGTCATCCATGGGGCCTCTGGAAATGTCACAACTCTAAATGCATTATTGTTTCATGTTATTGATTAGATTATATTTATATCAACTTTGTAAAGTTGGCATAAATTGATCCAATAGCTAAAGTATAACCAACTGTGGGAATCGGTGTGTCAACATTGATATTGAAAAATTATGGTGGTGGGATAAGCTTTCTTTAGATAATTGTTCTTGAAAACTTGGTCGGTTGTATTTAATTCATGAGTCATCAATGATGCACCCCCAAGCTCCTTGATAGATTCAACTGTGAATCCAAGGTGAAAACAGTGGAAGGATGAGGAGTTAAGGTACACTTTCTGGCTTGTAACACTTCGAGGGTAGAAGGGCATGCTGAAGCTCTAGGATAGGGACTAAGGAGAATGACAAGCGGGCCAATTATTCACATAGACCTGCACAAACCAAACAACAAGTTGGTTAATGCATAGTTGGAACACTTTTGGTGCACGGATGAACCATGGGCAAACACAAACTCACAAGATTCACCACGGCCCAAACTTGGGGGAAATCACCACCTTCCCCTTTATAGTATTCTTTGTGCTTAGCCACGAGGCTAGCACCCAAATGTCATTTTGTCCCGAAATTCTCGAAATTGGGATTCCCGTGACTTTGAAGGTTCATAACTTTGTGTGCAGACCTCCAATTGAAGTGAGGTTGACGGCAAAGTTGTAGCCCTCATTGAGAGCTTTTCAAAATTATGTGGCACGCCACCTGCATGCAAGGAAATTATGGCGATTCCTGACTTTTAGTGGTCGGGAGTCAAATTGGCAATTCTTTTGGCCATAACTTATGTTGTAAGTACCCAAATGGGTCATGCAAGCCCATTGTAGAAATCTACGTTTCAAGATCTTTCCAATGGTATAAGGAACTCTTCAATCCAATGAGATTTGACCCTTGAAATTGCCCTCTAAAAATTTGGGAGCCCATCGGGACTCCAACTCCCAAAGTGGGAGCCCACTTGGGAGTGTGTGGGTTCATTCCTTTAGTCTCCTACATTCTCGGGAGCATGAAATGTGACTCCCGGGTTTCATTCTTGGCTTGCACCTTTGCAAGCCTTCGCTTTGGTCACAAGCCCAAGGCTAGGGTTGCAACAATCAAGTTTCTCAACCCAATTTTTAATATTTGTTAATCATAAAACACATAAAACACATATGGAAGGATTGATTTTCACTTTAAATATGTTTATAGTACCCATGGCTTTGACTACATACATACAATTAGTTCTTCAAACAAAATTTTGTAAAATTTTAGTTATAAAAAACATGACAATTGTATGTTACATACATTTTGCATATATTTCCTACCCACTATAATGCATGCATATAGACACGTGGCATATTTAATTTATAATTTGAATACTTTGTAATAGGGTTGTGTAGATTTTATGTATTTTTACAAATTTTTTGAACTTTTCAGTTAACAAATATCATGACTTTGTTGCATCATCAAACATTATAATATAGGGTTTAATAAAAGTATATTGACATCATTGACATGACAACCATGAAGAGGAGCTTTTGGAAGTAAGAATAGGGTCAAATTAAAGCAAAGGAGGTGTAGGTTTTGAGCATTTATAATGCCCAACAGTTGGGCTGAAATAGTTGGACTTATATTTTTTGAATTGTTGTTTAAATGTTTGGAAATAATTTTAAATTCATGTGTGAAAGTAGTAGCTTTAAAATGCTTTATTGGCAACTATGTTTTGACATTGTAGTATTACATAAGTGCCCTTCACACACTTTACACAAATACTTATGACATATAGAATTTGCAATAGATGGATATTTTGAAATGTAGCAATAGATAGATTCCATGGAAAGTTTGCACTTTATGTATTACAAATTTGAGCTTGTATTTTGCATGTGTAACTAAATTTCAATCCAACAGATATCCCAATTCAACACAATTGTTCAATGAAATAGGCACCATCTTGGATAGATATTCATTTTATTACTTTGTAAAAAGAATACTGAAAAAATATTCTTCTATTGTATTTGAAAATATTGTACAAAAATTCCTAATGGTATAATGAGTACATGTATCTTCAACTGAGTTACAAGGCTAGTACTTCAACCTCATATACCAAGTTTTTGCCATTAATTGACTTGAAGATGTTCAAATTCAAGATATTAAATTGCCAAATTAAGAGAATGGGCTATCAAGAAGCCCAAATGCACCCCCTAGAGCATGAAAGTTCTTTCTATCATATAATTACCACCAATCATTACTTGGGATTTTTTGCAACACAAATTAATCAACTTGTGCATTAGTTTCAAATATTAGATATGAAATATTTGCAAAACCATATGGGACCAAATGTAGATCTAAGCTTCAATTAGCAAAACTGCAAGTGTCATGGGGAATCAAACAAAAAATAAAAACTAGAACCATTTGTGGAAGCAAAAAAAAATCTCAAAGTTGAGTTCAACCTTTCATTTGAGGTTGCAAATGGCACTTGCACAAGGAGATAATGAGTTTTTGCAAACTTGTTTTTTTTTTTTACACAATTGTGTCAATACACTAAACAACACCCCAAAAAATTTCAAGTAACCAAAACTTGCAAGAACCACAACTTTACAAATCCTAGGCTATCAAAAATAACATTTGTGCACAAGTTTGAACAAGGTGAATAATGTTAGAAATTCCTTTTTGTCAAAAAAACTAGGATGAAATGCTTGTAGAAAAAGGAAGTTCATTTCTTTCCTATATGTGGAGGAAGTTTAATTCCTATTTTCCTCTACAATTTACATCACCACAAAGGTAGGAAAAAGTCAAAACTAGATGTTCCTAGTCAATGAAGTTGATTCCATAATCCTGTTAAATCCAAGTGGCAAATAATATATTACTTGTGGGCGTATACAAGGTACTTTATGTATAAAACACAGAAATTCAAATCAATGCACAAGTTTTAATTGAACTACTAGTGGTAGAAGTAGGACCTACCCATGTAAGCTCCTCCATGGCACTTATTTTGTGGAATGTGAAAAATACCACCTACACAAATACACATACATTAGTCTCAACCTAAAATGTAATGACACAAATGAATGTAACAAAAGAAAGGAATGAAGAAACATACGTGGTATATGTGCCTAACATTATTTTCAATTTGGATAGGGATGTCAAACAAGTTTGCATCATAGCATTGATGGTTTAAAAATCTAGAAATATTGTTGCACACAATTCCATTTAAGCACAAAGCCCTTTCATCATCTATTAGGTTCTCCATGGTTCATCAGCATCCAAAACCATGCTATATGCTAGTCTTTTGCAATCTTCATACACCTTGTTACAATATACCATTTTTGCATTTGTCACGATCTCACCAATAAATTCAAACATAAAAGAACCAGCTGCAAAGTCTTCCATTGTTTGGACGCCCCATCCCTTTCTAGATACAATCATAAACACCTAGCAAAAATTGAAATCAATGAAATCATGAGCATCTAATACATATTTAATTTTAATTTCAACATACAAATGTTCATAATAATATAAACAAAGACAAAATTGAGATAAAAAACCAATTCATATATGAAACATGAATTAAGTGAAGGATGAAATAGAAAACTTGTAATTTGTGATTGATCCCTCTTTGCACAACTCTGTTCACACAATCTTTAGAACAACCACATTTTCTAGAACATTCTTGTAAGAAGCTTCAGTATTTCTGAACCTATGATTTTAGAGCATCGACACCCCATGGCAGGCTTCATGCACTTTAACAATCACAACATGTTACATGCAACATGGTAACATTGTAAACATATAGTTGATCAAAGCAACAAACATGTACCTTCTTCAAAAATCTTGGGCGCAAATGCCCACATTCAAAATAAATATGTTGGCCTCCACTTTTGCATGCACAAGTGCAATGCATAATGGGATCCAAACAATTAAGTTAGTGTAGTTTGCAACAAGCTTTTGATCAATTGAAAATCTAGTTTCCAAATTTAAGTGTGCATTATAATGAACAATGGGTTTTGTGATGTACACAAAGTCAAAAGCAAATGAAACATTTGTCCTATCATTGACTCAAGGTATGGGTATTCCTTACACTCACTTGAAATGTCTTGGCAAAACTCATGCGGGTCCTCACCCTATCCAAACCACTACATTGCAATTTAAACCACAACTAAGATTATCATTTTCCAATACTCCTTTCGTATAGAGTCATGAAAACAAAGAAAACAAAATAGATTTGAAAATAAATTGTGGTGTAGCACCCCACAATGATTAAAAAACAAGTTTAGGCAAAGTGAAAACTTAATGCCCATACATATTAGTGCAAGCCCTATGGAGTCTACACTTTCAAACTTAAGTTATTTACCAAATGTGAATTATTTCTTGCCTTTCTTCACAAGTTTGTTTTGTACCTGCATATTTACAATTTTTTTTTTTGAACCATGATTTGTAAATCTAGTCTTAGGAGTCAGAGATATTCTTGTGATTCTTGGCTCAAACTTGTGCTTGTGGTCATTGAAATCATCCACAAAAGCGGCCAATCAATGGGTCAAAGCCTTAGGTGTAAAAATTAAAGGATTTGCTGACAATTTTTGGTGGCAAATTAGTATGCCATGTGTCTCTATGAATTATAGCTTTTTTCTAAAATAATAACCTTGGCAACTTTGAAGTACATTTGGATGGGGTCTTTTGATTTTCAAATCTTGTTGGGATCTTTTGTCCCTCCTTAGGTAATGTAACTTCCGTTGATTATACCTTATTTGCAGAGGGAACAAGCTTTGTTCACTTCATTGGGGAATCATATTAAGTACCTCCAATTGAAGTATGGGTTTCAACACCGTGCTTTCTTTTTGGTGTCCTTTTAAAAACATTCATCTCATGGATTAAAGTAGCCAGAGGATCTTCATGTACTTCTTTTGAGTTTTCGTGAGATATATCTTATGATCCATTCAATTTTTGACCAAGATTATTAATCTTTTCACTTGAAACCAAAACATTTTCACCCAATGCAACCCCCACCAAACCTACACACTCTTCATCCCCATCATTTCCTTCAACAAGTTCTTACTAACAAAGTGTTTTTGACCACACCTTGTTTACATTGTTTCATTTCAAGAGAAGGGTTAGATATGCATGAACCTACCCTCTTGTCATAAAGTGACTCCTTAACTTGGTTAGTTTCACCCGTGCTGAGGGTCTCAAGTCTCTTGTTGGTCCCAAGTCGGGACCAAATCACTCAAGTTGCGGAATTGGGAAAGGCTTGGGGCACGCTCCAAGCTCTCAGCACTAAAAGGGGTAGAGGGGCGTGCTAAAGCTCCGAGATTGGACTAGGAAGAGGGATAAGCTATTCACTCACTCGAACCTGCATCAAACCAACCAACAAGTTGGTTAATTCGCATTCTGGAGCACCCTTGGTGTTAAGACAAGCCACGGGCAACACTAGACTCACTTGACTCACCACGGCCTGGACTCGGATGAAGCCACCACCTTCCCCCATATAATATTCTCTGCGTTTCACCGTTGCATTTGCATCTGAATGGCACTTTTCCCGGGACTCCCAAAGTGGAGTCCTAACACTATCCCGGTTTGGACTCCCGGGACTTTGGGTGCTCATAACTTCTCGCCCTAACCTCTAATTGGGACGAGGTCTGAAGCAAACTTGTAGCCCTCATTAAGGGCTTTCCAACGGTGTGTTGCACTCTACCTGCACATACCGGGATCAAGTCGATTCCCGACTTTTTGTGGTTAGGAGTCAAACTACCAGTTTGATTCCCGACCTTTCTTTTGACCATAACTTGTGATACAAATGTCCAAATGGCTCATGTGAGGCCATTTTGGACATGTACACTTCCAGACCTTTCCAACGGTATAAAGAACACTTCAATGCGAGGTGTTTTGACCCCTACAATTGAACTCTGAAGTTTTGGGAGTCCTAAAGGATTCCGAAGTCCCATTTTCGGGAGTGTGAGTGGCAACCTCACACTCCCCTCAAAATGGGGTTGTGACATTTTTAATAACAAAGTGTTTTTGACCACACCTTGTTTACATTGTTTCATTTCAAGAAAAGGGTTAGACATGCATGAACCTGCCCTCTTGTCCTGAAATGACTCCTTAACTTGGTTAGTTTCACCCATGTTGAGGGTCCTAGTATAGTGCATGTAGAAGTTCGTTCCATATATGTCTTTGTGAAAAACCTTGCACAATAGAGCACAATATACAACATTGTTCAACTCATAAAACAACAATGTCTACATGTACCATACATAAGATATGTATAGTATTCCACAAATGTAGCACTGCCTACTTCAAATATGTTTAATACATCAAATATACAAATTACCCTGACATCAAATGTGCATAATATGGCAATAGTATAAAATGTACATTATAACACAACAAAAAAAGTACAAGTTTAGGGTCCAACTACGCTATAGGAACCACATGTGCCCCTTTAGACAATTGTTTTATTATTAGGATATTTTTAGAATTTTAAAAATATGTCTTTCAAATAAAATTAAAGATCTTTAATAATAATATTATGTGAAGGTGTATATTAAAAAAATCCCAAAATTTTTCATCAAAAAATATTTTCAAATTGTGCTTTTAATGTCAGAACTACTTTTAAGTAATGGTTACAAGACGTTGAAATCCTTATATGTATTTTTCATTCATTAAATTGATTCCAAATTTTTATGATATGTACATAATGTACTCACAATAACATTTTGTAAAAAAAATTCTATTTATTATTATCATGTTTTTTTATAATTTAAAGTTTAAAAAATTAAACAGTGGTTACAATTGTTAATGGTACATGTTAATATGATTACACCCTATACAAACATCTACGAAAGCAACAAAAGTAACAACATAAAATTTATTAGGATTATCAACAAATGTGAAAACTACATAAAAAATAACTGAAAATTTGTTAAAAGTATGAACAATTACAAAAACAACATAAGAACCATGTGTTAGTTCAGTATGAACACTTGTAAATACAACATAAAGAAAAACAAACAATGTTTTCAAAGTGACTACAATTGCCAAAAAAAATATTAAGAATAACATTTGCAAGTATGAACAACAAACTTTGATACTAATCTTTATGAAAAACCATGGTGTGCATAGTGATAGATATGTTCAATAGATACATAGAAGGTAAATTGATGGTGTATAAACTCATACACTATACATCAATGTAATCAATTCAAAATTTGAACTTGTATAAGTTGTTGTTTATTGTATAAACACAAGATATATTGGACAACAAAGACCAACTATAAAAGGAACCATGAGTGTAGGCAATATGCAAATTACATTAAGTTCAAAATTTTGTATTTTGTTGTTAATCAAATAGAATGTATCCAAGGGCATACCTATGTAGCAAATGGATCAAATGGAAAATACAACAACAAATGTATCCACTGCTAAAACACCTGAAACAAATCACCACAACAAATGAAATAGACTCAACAGACCTCCACAGTAGAGTGTAATACTCAATTGATGTAATAAATATAGTAGCATCAACAAAAAATGACTTGATCACAAGGGAATGTAAGAAAAATACAAAATTTACCAACATTGGGACAATCTACCAATGCAATTTGCTTACGCAAATTGAGATGTTGCAACCAAGCCTCCTCACAACCTTTAGATACTTTTTTTTCTAGTAGCTCTTTGTTGAATTATTTGAAACCAAAACTTTTTTACCACTCAAAGGACATATTTGTCCTACAATGAATATTTTCACACTTGCTACTTTGCTTGAAGTGTATCAAAACACACCAAGGGTGATATAGATGTCTACACAAAAAAACTACGATATCATTGTGTGGGAATCCACACAAACAAACAACACATGGTGCAATCTTTAAAAAACTAGGCCCAATGTCAAACTTCATATTTGAGTTGCATAAGGGATGAAGGTGCATTGTTGATCCATTACCTTTTTTTATGAGAGTAACAAGCTGCTCCCCCAAAGAATTGTATTACAAGTCACAAAACACCCTCCTTTGTTTTAACTCTCTAAGTTCGATTTCTTTAAGGTCCAATTCAACCCCCATTTTTTGTATTATGTTTCATGCTTAATAATTAGGTTTTGAAAGCATTTTTCTTAGATTCTTTGAGCTATCAATGCATCTGACTCCAACTTAAGCTTTTTATTGATCAGTTTAGGTGATGATACCTTTATTAGTTGGACCAAATCATAGGCATTTTCAATAGCAAAGTTGAAACAAAGAGTTGACGCGTGTTGTCGATCCTTAGCTTCTAAGACCTTGTCTTCTCCTTCTCCTCCATCAAAAAAACTTGTACTAATTTCATTAACATTATGACAGTTCGCAGTTGGTCAATTAGCTTTTATTTCTCCTTCTATGCTCATTCAAAATTATTTTTTGAAGCTTCTAGTTCCATAAAAACAAGCTACAACAACTAACCACCTCACTTTGTAATTTCAAAGTCCATTGTTTTGAAGCTTGTTATTGTTCAGGTACACACAAGTTTGTGGGAGTTTCAAGCTTTGTGTCATTGGCCTCAAGATTTTTTTCAACTTATGGTTCCCCTTTCAACCAAAGGACTTTATTAACTTTCATCAAGTCCTTTATTTGAACCTCCATGTTGTTCATTCATTTAAAATACTTTCAACGTTGATTCGTATTGGTTTTTTCAACGAATGCAACCCAACTTATTACTTAATTGACCTTTTCTGCAACAATGCCCAATGCAAATTCCTTTGCAATCAATTTTGAATAATGCATCTTTGCTTTCCCATAGCATAGAGGCCAAATCTTTTCCACCTTTGCCTTGATGTCAAGATCTTGGCATTTTGTTTACCAAAACCTTGATCGTTGAATCGCCTTGCTAAAGGTCTAAACAAGTTTCTGCATAAGCAGGTCACGACCAACCTTCAATCTATGAGGGTTTATGCCTGAACTGTTCAACCCGATTTTCATGAAGTATGCGAAATCCCTTTTTAGTGGGGGTTTTTGAAGCCTCTTCATTTGAATTTCTATCTTTGCAACGAGGTCTTTCGACTTAGTGATAGAGTTTGAGTGCTTTGTGTCAAATGTGTCTTTGCTTTCATTATACCTTGCCTCATTAACTTAAGACTTGTCAACCTCATGACCCCAAAATCTTGTTTTTGTAGCTAAACTAACCATTGTTTACATAAAATAAAAAATGACACAATGTTTGATCACTATAACAGCTAAAAAAACTCAAATAGTTGAACAAAGAATAAAAAAACACGTCATTTCAGCAATGCACAACAACCCAAAAACTTAAACAACAAGAAATCAAACAACTTTCGAGGTGGTGGTAAAATGAAAGAAGCGACCCCTAAGTGATAGGCCTACACAAACCTACACAACCAAACCATCGTGTAGATGAACAATTACCCACAATAAATGTGATGTGAAAAGGTAACTAAACCAATAGCATTTCAACATTTGTCTTACTACCTTTAATGGGAAACCATTTTAAGAAATGTTTTATGATTACTATTATCATCAATGACCTTTGCCAATAATGCACAAATTATTTGAAGATGAGGATAAGCCCCATTATTAGTTTACTAATTGTGTCCCCTTGTTTTGAATTTTAAGTTTAAATATAAAGATAATATGGATAACTTAGTACCATTGGATCATCATCCATGGACCAAAATAGTTTTGGCCAAAAGGGCCAATAGTGTACAAAACTTTGCAACTTGAATACTTTTAACATCCATTGTTTTCAAAAAAATCATTTACATCATAGCATGCAAACACCTTTAGTGTGTTTCTATGAGGTGTTGGGTTCAATTCTTAATGGATGCATGCCTTAATATATCTTGTACAAATGCAATTTACGAACATGTACATCATGGTGAATACACAAACATGTACATCATGCTTAAATGGTGTCAAAACATTTTTGTCGACAAAATCAGGGAAGAATTTTTTTTTTTTTTTTTTTTTTTCATGTAATTTTTTTATTACATTTTTTTACAAAAATTTAATTTGTGAATACATGATCCAGAAAAAAATTATATGATAATGTGGCGCATTTTTCCATTTCATGTAAACTTGGGAC
>Ga0116227_10011754_pt1 | contig 14586 bp, 6 predicted proteins | sample S1TSphgellanicum_FD_89693 | JGI IMG/M metagenome (GOLD analysis project Ga0116227, IMG submission 89693) | Host-associated microbial communities from peat moss isolated from Minnesota, USA - S1T2_Fb - Sphagnum magellanicum MG | ecosystem: Host-associated > Plants > Peat moss > Unclassified... | reverse complement strand
TATGCTGCAAGATCTGCATACATCATTGAGCGTGCAATTCTTACACCTTTGAACGAAGATGTGGATGCATTCAATAAACTCATCAATGACAAATATGCATTCACAAAGCACGATGGCTCGCCCACACAGCACCGCGTGTATTACAGCACGGATTCTGTGGTGCATGGGGAGCAACATGGCATTTACCCCACTGAGTTCTTGAACACACTCAGTTTTTCAAGCGTACCACCCCATGAACTGCACTTGCAGGAGGGTTGTCCCATCATATTATTACGCAACATGACCAGCGGCCTGGCTAATGGTACCATGCTCATTGTCATTCAATTCATGCAGCATGTCATTGAAGCAGAAGTGGCAACAGTCCTACAAAAGGCCAACGAGTGTTAATTCCACGGCTAAGCATCACACCTTCAAACATAGAACAAATGCCTTTCACTCTGCGCCGTCACCAGTTCCCTGTGCGCCCTGCATTTGCCATGACCATCAATAAGGCGCAAGGGCAGACATTGAAGATGGTTGGCATTTTTTTGCCCAAGCCTATATTTACACATGGCCAGTTGTATGTGGCCATGTCGCGCATTAGGTGCCCCGAGGGGGTGAAACTGCTGGTTACAGATGGGTGGAAGGATGCTCATGAAGATGCACCTGCTGGTGTGTACACTCGCAATGTTGTTTACACAGAGGTGTTGTAGCATGATTGTGCAGACAGTAGGGCTGGAGTGGCATAGCCGCGGGTTACCCACTAGTGTATCATGATCAGAAAGCAAATTACAATGGAAAGTTGTTCCAACAGATTTTATCATAAAAATGTCTAAACAAAAGGTTTTCACTGTCGTTGGTGAATTATTGAAAAATAGGACCTAGTTACTTTTTAGTTGTCATTAGTAGCATCCTACTTATTTTAAATCTTCTCTATCTACAAGAATTAAGAATTTTTTGGTAACCCAATATTTGACCATAAAGTTTTTGAAAAAATTGGTCTATTTGTCAATTTTGAATATGTCACCTATACCTTCTTTCATTTGTGGCTAATCACATTCTACTACTCTCCTAGAAAATAATCAAAAAGTCTCTAAAAATTTGATATTACATAATTTGAAATTGTCTTTAATTTATTTGAACAAGTGTAATATCCTTGCCCAAAGGGCAAATTTTCAAATTGAGCAAAATTTGTCTCCCCCACCCTCCTCTCTGCATTTTTTTCATCTTATGATCATCATTATATAGTAAATCTCATTTTTTATTTTGATATAAATAACATTAACATGAAATGGCACATGTTAATTTGTTTTTTTCATATTATGTAGGTGGGTGAGGGAAAGGAGTGAAAAAGTTGGGCTTGAAAATGAGATAGGTCAGCATGGAAGAGAGATAAGAATGGCACAGACAAACAACAAAAAAAAAGTTCATATCTTCATTGATTAATTAGGTTGATCCATATCCAAGCAAAGAAGAATGAGCACACCTAAAATTTGAGAGTTCAAAAATTAGAGAACCCATGGTTCACTTAAAAAGCCAGGAAAAAGAAAAGCATTCACATGTAGTAAAGTTATCCATAAAGTGAGTAAGACCCTCGCTTTCACCAAGATTAAGGATGATAGTGAAAATGGCAAAAGTGGCTACACCAAAAGGAAATTAACACAAGAGTTTGCTCCTAAACATGGGATTGCTTGGGTTTCCTTCTGGCTCCTATGTTTGGTGGGTCCAGGAGCCATTTCGTTTGTTTCCATTTGAAGGTATTCCAAAGAGAATTTGTTTTCTTATTAGAGGTTTGCAATTTAGAGGTCCACCCAATGGAGTAAAATTGGAGGTTTGCCAACTTTGTTATATCTGCGTGGGGTTTACAATTCGGAGGTCTACCAATGGAGGAGAATCAGAGGTTGGCCAAAATTATTATTTGTGTGTGGGAAAGAAATTGATGTGTGTGAAGGTTCGCTGATGGAATAGAATCAAAGGTCAAAATTGTTCAGTGGAACATTGGAACAAAATTGGAGAAATTGTTTGGTGCAGGAAAATTGGAGGTCCCAGAAATTAGTGTGGGGCATAATTGGAAATTAGTGTGAGCAGAATTGTGTGTCTTCTTTATGTGCCCTATTTCTCTTGCTATCTTGATTTTTTATTTTGCTTTTGCTGATGATGGTGTGTGAGGAAGCTTGGTTTTTAGTATTTTTGCATTTGCACCAAAGTGGGAATTTGTGGTTTGTATTTTCTCGCCTCATGAAAAAAATTCCTAATTTCTTTTCAATATTTCCATGGACTCTATTGGTTTAGTTCTCACACTGTGGTTGATTTTGCAATTTGCTAAACAATGGAGAGGTCTTATCATCAAGCAAGCAAAATGAAACAATCTTTCATGTTTTATTATCTTGTTGGATTGCTAGAATTTTTAGGACTCATTTGCAAAGAAAGCAATCACAATCTTTCTTTCCGGAGGGTGGGGGATCTAATTGTATGTTGCTTATCTGTCAGCAATTACATAGAACATTACATCCTTGGATGTTGGGCTGGACCAAAAAAAACAATAGAAACATCTGATTTAAGCTTTTTTTTGGCTTTGTGACCATGAAATTTCAATTTGCAATTTGTGATTGTTTTCAACCCCAAAAAAATGTTATTAATTTGTGGGTAAATGCATGGTGTGTTGCACATGATTTTAGGCAAAATTAGAACTATACATTAGAAAAAATCTTGTTATATGTAATGAAACATTTGCAATTATGTGCAATTAATATGCAAATAATATACATACGAGTTAATATAACTAATATACATAAGCTAATACATGTTTCATATATCTATGTCAATATATTTAATGGTGTTCATATGGGTTCACATATCTATTATATACATAAATTAATATACCCAATATATTTAAGCTACCTAGGGTAGTATACCTAGTACACCTCTAAGTAATATACCTATGTTATGGAAGCTTATGCTAGTATATTTAACCTAAGCTAATATAACTAGACATAATATTAACCTAGGATAGGTATCATAGAGGTAGTTTAAGTTAACATATAACTAGTATACTTATGCTGCTTGGACCTATATATGTTAATATACCAAACCTAGGTGAATATTCTAACATAAGTAATAAAAGTACTAGCTTGGGCTAGTATCATACCTAAACTATTATACTTAAGTTGGTTGTGATAGTATATCTAGTGCATACCCATGTTACCTAGGCACATATGCAAGTATACCTAACCTAGGCTAACTACTAGCATAAGGTAGCTGATATTATAATACTATTTTAAAATAATTATTAAAGGTAATAATGGTTATTAACAAGTGAGATAATAATAATAGTAGTAATAATAATAACAAAATAAATTGTCTAAATTACTAACTACAATAATAATGGTTATATTTATTTTATGATTATAATAACATTAGTATGTAATAATAAATATGAAAATAACTAATCAATAAAGTAGGTTAAATATAAATAAGTATTAGGTGATAATTGCAATTGGGTTGGTCACGTGTACAACTAAAAAGTTTAATCCATATTTTTTATATTTCATTCATCTTGTGTAAAATATATAAATAGATGGACTAAAAGTAATCCAAATGCAAATGTCATTAAATTGGTAAACCAATAAAAGAGTTTTGACTTTAAAAGCTAAACTTAAATAAAATAAGATTATCATAAACTTACATAATTAACCTAGGCCTACTAAAAGGGATGTTATTTCATGAGCGGATGAATGTGAACTATGAATCAATGAACAAAAGAATCTAAGCTTAAAAGAATATTTTGAAAAATATTTTTTGACAAATGCTACTAATGTGGAAAAATATTTTTCCACGTGGCTTGGCCATGTGGCATTCTATGAATCCAATTTGCATTAATTGAAATGACTCCAATGTGTGTGATATCCCATTAAATACATTACAATATTATTATTTTTTGTGAGCTTGAAAGGATCAATCAAAGTAACATTGTTTAAGGTGTGTTTGGTTGCAACATGTGACCATATCCATATCCATAACATTTTTTCAAACACCACCAAATTTAAGTTTATATTCATTTATAGATGGAAGAAAGTTGAAAAATGTAGATGCAAAATACCAGGGAAAGGTTGGATACTTGGCATCTTCAAATTACTTGCAAGATTACAAGATATATGGAACAAAAATAAAAATCACTACTACTAAATGTGGGTGTAGTTCATTCGTCCTAGTTCACTAAACTAATGAATTCACTACTTTCCAACTAGTCCCCATTTATTAAGACTAGCGAATTCACTCAAAATCTAATGAAATCACTTGGCATACAAGGACACATTTTTGTTATGGTGAATGTTTGTCCCAAAATTTCTAAACAACTTGTGACATCCTCTTAGAAACAATATTCCATGGCCAACAAACCCAACAAACCAAAACTTCAAAACACACTTTCATTGATAGTGTGACTACTTATTAAGATTCAAAGGGGAAAGAAGAATAAACAAATCAATTTTTGAGAAGAATTGGCCAAAAAACACTTCCAACAGAAAGGAAGATCGCATGTACTTTCTTACAACAAAAAGATGGAAGAATTGGCTCCAACTAATAATATTACCACAAACAATTTGGAAAAGTTGAACTCCCCCACATACTTGAAAAATGTGATGTCAAATTTGGATGACAAAAAAGTTTCCATACAATTGGGTACACCAAGGTTTGCCATGGGTTCAAATGATGGGAACCCAACATTAATGGAACCTTGCTCTATTGAATACATCTACATCTACAACAACACATTTTGGGTTTTGCAAGCGGGGTTTATGATTATGTATTAATTAGAAAAGACATTTGCAACTAATGAATATTGAGTTGTTAAATCCATGTTGTTTCACCCATTTAGTCATAAAGGACATATAGTTGCAAAGCTTAGTCATCTTATCAACTAAGATTTTTTTAAAATATATAATATTGAAATTCTATGTAATCATTGACCTTGGTATGACATGTAAAATGCATGCCATGTCAACCTAGTCATTTTAATTAAAAGTTATATAAGATGCCTTGATATATGGATGACATGTGTCAAAGACCTATAAACACATGTTCAATTATGAATCATCACATATGAACAAAAGTCAACCTAGCATAATTTGAGTAGCCTAGTTAACCTGTAGTACTTGACTTAGGTTAGGTGGTCTAGGTTAAAGACTAACCCTTGGCCTCTTAGCTTAAATAGCCTAGACTAAGTTAGTTAACCTAGGTTAAGTGGCCTAAGTATCATAAATTGCAAGAACAGGGACTTGAACCCCTCACCTCCACTTTGGGGTTCAAATCTTCATCCATTGCATTACCACACTTTTTATACTAAGTTTATTAAACACAAAATTATAAAGATCAATTTTTAACATTAAATTAAGTTAAGCCACCATAGGTTGACAAAGGTCAACCTACCTACTATTTACTAAATAGCCTATGTTAACCTAGGCTTCCCTAAGTTGATTTAGGATTAGTTAGGTCAACCTATATTATTTACAAGTTTAGCTTAGGTTAATTTATGCCTCCTTATGCTAAAAGTAAATTAACTTAATTTAACCTAACAAAGACAACTTAGGCTAGGCTAGATTTAAATTAGGTAGAACTAGACTAAACTAAGTTAATCTAAACATGGTTAAATTATAAATTAAACAAAATACAACTATTTAAACTAAATATGGCTAATTAAACATAATTACTTTGGTTAAACATGGTTAAATACCTTTGAACAGATTTATTTTAAGTAAACATTGTTGAAAATCATCAATGAATAACTTAATTTGTATAATTTATATTTTAAATAATATTTTAAACCAAACATGGTTAAAGTAACATAAATGAAATCAAAAATAATTTTTATGTTAAACATGGTTAAACAATGATAAATTAAGCTAAATTTAAATGTTTTGCTTATATTTGGCTAAATTTGGAAATTTGGAAATTAAAATTCACTATTGAAACAATACATGGTTAAATATAATTAAATTGTGATAAAATTACAAATTAAATTAAGTTATTTAAATTAAAATTAGTTAATAAAATGATTGGTCCTATGTTTTTTAGTTATTTTTGTTAGTTGCATAAGTCATGTGATTGAATACTAATTACTAAAGACATTCTTAATCATTTTAAAAATCTTGTTAGACATTGTAGTTACATAGAACAAGTTATAAAAGACATGTTTTGGTATTATGAACATTTTTCACTAATCAATAAATGCAATTTTATTGAAATTAGTGCGATGAGTCATGAAGTTGATTACTAATTGTAACACCTTGTTAACACATGGCATGCCACATCATCATCACTAAAAATTGAGTTGTTGTGAATTATTATTAGTCACAAAAATAAATGATAGTTTTTAATTCTTAAATTTAAAACATTCAAATATATTGATACAATTTTTAAAATAATAATATATTTACCCAAAAAATAAACAAGTTGCCATATTGACTATAGTTGTAAAGCCATGATGCCATGTGGTGTTTTGATGTCCGTTATAATTACATAGTATTTTTTGGTGACCAAGTAGTTATAAACATAGTAAAAAAAACAATAGGCATTTTTTTAACAAGTCACAAAACCCAAGATGTGTTGTTGTGTCATTGTTTGATGAGAATTTAAAGGAATCACACATGTTCGATGAGGCATGAATAAAAAAAGAAACTATGGAACATAAGAAAAAAAATTAAAAACCATACAAAAACCTAAAACAAAATTTAATGTTTTTATAGTTTTAGGGCTTTTTTTTTTAACCTTAATTTTTTATTATTAATGGGTAACTTAATTTGAAATCAACTTATCTAAAGGGCCTCCTATCAATTCCTAGTTATTTGGTGTTAGTTGTAATTGTTTATTACTTTCTAATTACATGGGAAGTGAAGCCACTAGATTAATTAATTAATTATACATAAAGGTGATGGGAACTAACTTGTCACCACACTCTTGTTAACTTAGGGCAAGACTTGGATAACCTTCACAAAAATAGGAGTAAATTGGATTTCATGTGAATATAGGTGATGGGGAACCCCTTGGGAGGATTCTCAGTATCTCCTATGGGTGTTATTTAAAGGGGTATTCTTTTCCTTTCAAATTTTAAAGAAAGAAAGTGAGTGTGTGTGTTTAGAAGAAGTTGATATACAAATTCCCAAAGGAAGAATTACAAGCACTTATGTGCATGGGGAAGAAACATGGTGTACCTTAGGGATTTGTAATGAAAACTATGGATTTTGAATGAAAATAACTACCTTCCACTTTGTACGGCTTTATTATAGTTCTTTAAGCTTCAAAAGTTAGTTGTGTAAATTTTATGTTATTTGGAAGTTGTTTGTAGAAAGAAAAAAACACTTGGGAGGTGGACAAAACAATGGCAAAGGGTGGCAGTAGGCAATTTAAGGTATTTATACAAATGGCAAGGCCTACAACACCTTTTTTTAGGTTTTTGCATCATTTTCAAGGATGTTATTTTGTGAGCAGGTGAACATGAACAATGAGTATGTTCCATGAGTAGAAAAAAATATTTTGATTAAATTTCATCCATGTCATAAAATATATTCTCTGATAGATTTTAATGACATGGACGAATATTCCTTTACACAATAAAATATTATTCCATGTCACCAATGTGTCCATGTCACATTCAATGGCTTTAAATTGCTAGATTTAAAAAGGTTGGAATGTTTGTGAATTTCCATATCCTATAATCATTAGTAGAAAATGGTAGTTTTGTAATTGATCCTTGCAATTAATTTTTAGTCGCAAATGATATTTGCAATTAAAATTTTAATAGTCATGTTGAACAAATTGCATGTGACACGAGTCACAAATGATAATGAATTTTGGATGAAAAAAAAATCAATGAAATACAACTTCATCCTTTAATTGGCCATATACATATTGTCATATACAATTAAGATGTGAATTTTTTAATGAATAATGGGAGTACGTGATGTTTTATCACATGTCCCAACTTTTAATAATTCTAAATATTTTAATAATAATTTTGAAATAATTTTAAACATCTAGTTTTTATGCTTGAATGGTTTTAAATTGTGACACGTGATGTAATAGAAATTCATCATGTGGCATATCAATTGAATTTTTTGAAAATAAATTCAAATTAATATCTAAATATGTAGGTCAAACTAAATAGGTAGGTAGTCCTAAGTACTTATGACATATGCAAACTTTAGACACCATCTTTTAATGGATGGAATTCACCCATAATTTTTAATTAATTCTTAGTTAAGTTCAAGTAAACCCCTAGTTAAGTCCTAGTTAAGCTTTAGTTAACTTTGAATTAACTCCCAGTTAACTCACAATTAACTTTCAATTAATTCCTAGCTAACTTCTAATTAACTCCCAATCAATTTTGAATTAAGTTTCAATTAAGTTTTAATTAATTCATAATTGACTTTCAATTATAAAGGTTATCAAGAAGCTTCTTTACTTGATGCACACATAGAAGCCTCCTTATAAACTTCCTTAAACTAGGTCCCCAAAGGGATATAAATATAAATAGGACCCCTCATTTTTTTTTAGTTTATTCAACATTAGTATTAGGCAGAATTTTACACCATAGCCTTGTCATGTTTTTTTTCATGTTCATATATATATTGCATAATGCATAATAATAATTTGTTTTCACATTTTTGTTGCACATTTCATGTCCTTGTTCTTAGTTCTTGTGTTCTTGTTTTTTAATCACATAATCTTGTCTTGTTTTTTCTTTGAAAATTAGACATAGACCTTTCCTTTAGCCTTTGTTTTTGTGGTTTTTTGTGTCCTTGACATTTTGAATAGACTCAATTAGGTCTATGTCTATTTTTTCATCTATAAATAATTTAGGAATTAGATTCCTTTAGGAGTTGAATGTGGATTACCCTTATTTTTCAAAGAAAAAGTTTTCAAAAAGTCATGGATTATCCACTTTTTGTTGATTGAGGTTGTGGATTACCCACTCTTATTGGTGTCATATTTCACGATGTTCATAACCATGTCTACGTTTAAAGAAGAAATGGTTGCATCTATGGAAAAACTTTTGTTGCTCTTAAGCATATGGAATAAAAAAATCAACCTCCTAATGAATTTGATGGGACGCATTCCAAATTTCAAGGTTTCTTTAACCATGTGCGACTAGTCATTTAATTGCACCCCCATCATTATCCAAATGGCCCAACCCAAGTTGGCCTTATTAGCACATTGTTATGAGTCACAACTTTAGCATGGTTTACACCTTTGTTAAAATGACAATCTCCATTATCAAATGATTTCGAAGCATTTGTGGAAGAATTTAGCACCACCTTCAAAGATTCTAACAAAGAATGCACATCAACTCGCAAATTGTAAGCTCTTTGTTAGGGACCATGCCCAATTGTTATGTATGCATCAAATTTCAAGCAATTGGTTTATGACATATTATGGGATGAAAAAACATTCATGAGTTAGTTTCAATATGGACTACGCAACGAAATGAAGGATTTATTGTTCATCATGCCAAATTCGTCCACATTGAATTAAGCAATTGTTAAAGTTATTCATTATGATAATAGGTTTTTTGAACGTCGACAAAATAAGCATTAGGAGTTGCCAATAGTTCCAATGAATTTTGCACCTACTATGCCATCTCTATCAACAACATCTACATTAAAGGATTATCCATGTAAATTGATTAGACATGATTCGAACCACTCGTGGAACAAAAAAACAATGACAACGTGTGAACAAACTATGCATATATTGTGGAGAACTAAATCACATCGCTACCAACTACCCCAAGAAACAATTATCACATACAACTTGAGCCATTTCCATTCACATGCCACCTTTTAAAAACTCAAGAAATGAAGACATCCAATTTCAATATGGATTGTGAAATTAGATTTGGATGCATCATGTGTTCAAAATGGTAATGTTTACCTTTAAACCTAGCACCTTCTTTCTTATTGTTAATCATGATCAAATATGGCAAATCCATGATGATGGAGACTAAAACATTACTTGATTTTAGTGCATTTGTGTGTTTCATTAATAAGGAGCTAGTGTGATGACATAAAATGATTTTCGTGGAAAAAAACATGCTCATAGCTATGGAGGTCATCGATGGTTGAAGTTTTTTTCCGAAACCTATGACACATGAAACCAAGGCTTTAGATATTATTATGAAACACATACAAGCAAGGTGTCATAGATGTTAATGCCATGGGGTCATTCTTTTGAATGTTCTTGCATGACTTGTATTGAACTTATACCTAACTCTTAATTTAGATTCACTTTTAGTTAACTTTTAGTCAAGTATTAGTTCACTTCTACTTATTTTTAGCTAAGTTCTAAGTAAGTTTTAGTTAAGTTCGAGCTATCTCCCAATTAACTTTGAATTAAGTCCTTGTTAACTTCTAATTAATTCATAATTAAGTCTTAATTAAACTCTTAATTAATTCCTAGTTAACTTTTAATTAAGTCCTAGTTAACTTTTAATTAAGTTCTAATTAACCTTAGTTAACTTCCAATTGACTCCTAATTAAGTCTAAATTAACTTTTAGTGAAGTTTAAGTTAACTCATAATTAATTCACAATTAGGAAGGTTTTTAAGAAGATTCTTTATTCAATGCACACATAAAAGCCCCCTTGGAAGTTTTTTTGAGCTAGGTCCCCAAAGTAGTATAAGTAAAAGTACGACCCTTCATTTCTTTCAATATGTTCAATGTTAGTCTTAGGCATGATTTTGCACCATAATCTTGTCATATTCTTTTCATGTTCATATTTGCATATGTTAGCATAATAAAAATCCATTTTCATGTTTGTCTTACACATTTCGTGTTATTATTTTTAGTTTTTGTGTTCTTATTTTTGAATCACATGATCTTGTTTTGTTCTTTGTATGAAAGTTAAACTTAGACCTCTTTTTTAACCTTTGTACTTGTGGTTTTTCATGTTTTTGACAATTTGAACAGATTCCATTGGGTATACATCTATTTTTGCATTTATAGTCATTTAGGAATTAGATTCCTTTTGGAGTTGAACATGGATTAACCCTCTTCTTCAAAGGAAAAGTTTTCAAAAAATCAAAGATTACCCACTTCTTATTGATTAAGGTTATGGATTACCCACCTCTTATTGGTGTCATATTTCATGGTGTTCAAAATCATGTCTACATCCATGGAAGACGTTCTTGTTGTCCTTAAAAATTAAACAAGAAAATCAAGCACTTCGTGAATCTATTTTTCATTTATAAACTAATCAAGTTTTGACTCCTTTAAGATGTGTTTCAACAACACAACCTCAACCAAAAGAACCACGGATCAACCTACCTAACAAGTTTGATGACATGTGTTCAAAGTTTCTAAGTGCATTTGGTCATCCAACTTTATCCTCATTGGTATCCAACTAGCCTAGTTTAAGTTAGATTCATTGGCACCTTGTTATTACGCACGACCCTTGCTTGGTTCGCACGTCTAGCGTCAAGATATCATCTATTTGTCAAGGATCACATTTAGTTGCAGTATATGCATTGAAGTTTAAATAATTGATTTGTGATATTTCATGGGGTGAAGCAACACTCATAAGTTTGCTCCAGTTTGGTTACAAGGTGATGTGAAAGACTTACTACTTACCTTGCCAAACCCTTCAACATTAAGTTAGGCCATTGCACAACTTGTTCAATGTGATAACAAGCTTTTTGAACGTCAATAAGAAAGGCACCACAAATGTACACATTGACAACACAAAGGAGTTTCGCACCATAATAACACAAAATATTTTTTTACATGCAATGCCAGCCTAGGCTTCGACAACCTTACTAAAGGACGACCCCATCTAATTTGATAAGACAAGATTCAAGCCCTTCACAATGCACGAAAAACAACTTTGATGTACAAACAATCTTTGTTTGTATTGGAGAACTAAATCATGTTGTTCATGAATGTCTAAAAAAACGTGGACAACATGTAGCATGCGCCATCTCTGTTACCAACTCATAATTAGAAGAGTCGAAAAACAAACATGACTAATTTAAGTAAAGATTACAAGGTTGGACCTTGATGCATCATGTAATGAGAATGGTCCCAACACATTCTCCAACCCAGCACCATGTTTCTTAATACCAATCATTATCAAATGTAATAAGCTTGTGACAATAGAGGCCCAAACATTCCTTGATTCTAACACATTAACATGTTTTATGGACAAGGAGTTGGTCCAACAATATAAGTTTGCTTTAATGGAAAAAAAACACTTTAATGTTAATTGAAGTCAATAATGATTAGAGCCTTTCATTAGGCCTAATCACACATGAAACCAAGCCATTAAATGTTACCATCGGTTCTCACACCAACAAGGTTATCCTCAATGTCATTTCATTTTTAAGAAGTCTTATCATTGGATTGTTTTGGCTTGTTCTACATAATCCGCAAATGGATTGGCATATAAAGAGTCTTCATTTTGAAACACCATAACACAAAGCCTTGAAGTATGAAACCCTCATTAGAAGTATGCAAAGTCTGAAGCATAAGGAAGACTTAGATGGTACAAAAAGGGCTTGGAGCCTTAAGCTTTTGTTTGTTGGAGCAAAAGCTTTCATGAAAGCTACCACAAGAGGAGATGCATTTTTATTTATGTTTTTCCCTCACCAAATGTTGACCCACGTCCACATGAAATTCCTTCCTAGTACCAAGAATTTAAGGATGTGTTTGAAAAGAAAAATATGGACACCTTACCCAAGCATCGACCATACGACTACACCATTGATCTTATGGAGGGAATGCAACCTCCATTCAAACCCATCTATAATTTGTCACAAGATGAACTTGTAGCACTTTGTAAATACTTCAATGAGAACCTTAAGAAGAGGTTCATTTAACATTCAAAGTCTTTAGCCAGTGCCCTCTTTGTCAAAAAGAAATATGGTTTTTTGTGAATGTGTGTTGATTATTGTGGACTAAATTGATTCACCATCGATACCATTTACCTTTAATCTTAGGGTTGTTGGACCAGCTTAATTTGCCAAGGTGTACACCAAGTTTGATGTACATGGAACACAAAACTTGGTGTGCATTCAAGAAGGTGATGAATGGAAGACAATGTTCAAAACCCGTTACAACCATTTTGAATATGTTGTGATGTCATTTGGCTTTACTAACACACTTGTTATTTTCCAACATCTGATGAACAATGTTTTTAGAGAATACTTGGATGATTTTGTGGTTTGTTACATCGATGACATCCTCATTTTCTCAAAGAACATGAAAGATTATTAACACCGTGTACAACTAGTTTTGGAGAAGCTTTAGGACATTAGACTTTACACCAAATTAAGGAAATGTGAATTCCATTAATCTGAAGTGGAATTCTTAGGTTATGTCATTTCTAAAGATGGCATTCACATTGATCCTTATAAGGTTCAAACCATTATTGATTGGGCTACTCTAACTTATGTTCAAGATGTCTAATGTTTTTTTGGACTTGTCAAATTTTATAAACATTTCATTGCCCACTTTTTTTCAATAGTGACCTTTTTTACTCAGTTGATTAAGAAGGATCGACCTTTTTCTTAGGGAGTTAAAATTAATAATTTTTTTAATCTTTGAAAGCTTCTTTCACCACTTCTCCATTCTTGATTCGTGTAGACCCTTCCAAACCTTTTGTTTTGGAAATGGACACTTTCGACTTTATAATAAGCATCGTGCTCTCACAACTTGGAAAAGACAATCTTCTTCATCCTGTTATTTTTTGTTCTTGTAAGTCTTTTCGTATGGAAATTAATTACAAGATTCATGATTAAAAAAAAAAACCATCATGGATGTTTTTGAAGAATGGCATCATTTGTTCAAAGGAGCTCAATATGAAATCATTGTGTATTCAGACCATAAAAACTTATAATATTTCATAACAACTCATGTTTTAAATCAACACCAAGCTTAGTGGGCATTATTGTCCTTGTCTCCATTCCAATTTGTCATCACATATTGCCCTGGGTGCCAATGAAAGAAACTTAATGCATTGTTTTGTTGCTTATACTTCACACCTAAAGAAAAAGATGCAACCTATGAACAACAATGTGATGTCATTTTCAAGCTTAAACATCTTCGAATTCGGGCATTGTCAATAATTCTAAATGACATAGCCCTTATTTGTCAAATTCATGAAGATTTGAAGAAGGACCTTCTTACTATTAGCATTTAAGGGCAATTAAGGAATCATCATCAAGTCCAAGATTTTTCCAATGATCATGATAAGTCCAAGGTTCAAAATGGTCTACTTTACATGATGGTCTTTTGTATGTTCCTGATGACCTTGTGCGACTTCAAATTTTCCAAGTTAGACACCTTGCTTTGGTTGCATGCCATTTTGGATTCAACAAAACCATGGAGTTAGTGTTTCGAGATTATTAGTGGCCATATTTTTAGAAGTATGTGAAGGAGTTTGTCAAATCTTGCAATGTTTATTGTGAGCTCTACCGACATGGCCATGGCTAGTAGTCTCAATATTTAAAAATCGGGTTAGGAATTTGTGAGTGTGATGAAGTTATTAGGGGGGTTTAACAACTTTGTGTTAGAATAGGGGTTGATGAGTGTGCACAAGGTGTGAGGGGGGGGGGGTTTA
>Ga0116227_10011752_pt1 | contig 14587 bp, 11 predicted proteins | sample S1TSphgellanicum_FD_89693 | JGI IMG/M metagenome (GOLD analysis project Ga0116227, IMG submission 89693) | Host-associated microbial communities from peat moss isolated from Minnesota, USA - S1T2_Fb - Sphagnum magellanicum MG | ecosystem: Host-associated > Plants > Peat moss > Unclassified... | reverse complement strand
TTTTTTTTTTTTTATTATTTTTGTTTTTTTTTTTTTGTTTTTTTTTTTTTTTTTTTGAAAGTTTTATTTTGCTTGTTTCAAACCCAAATGAAAGTCTATAAATGGTTGTAAGGGCACTAGCTGAAGGGCTACCTAGACTCTTGGAACCTCCAAGGCTAAGAGTGATGGGAAAGTGAACACGTGTTTTTTAAAAAGTTACGGGTACCCTCGCCAACATATTTTCCCAAGGTATGCAAAACAAAACAACCATGTGAACCCAACTACCCTCCCAAAAGAAAACTTCAAACATGAAGTGTTTGTGTGCCACTTTGTGTATTTTTAATTTGTGTTTAATACTTGTCATGGCCAGCATACTTTATTGAAAATTCTTTTGCCAATTGGTGGGGGAAAAAAATCTGGTGTGACACATATGAAGGATTTTTGTGTAGGGTAAGGACACTCTTGAAATAAGGGCCCTAATTAGCTAAAAGCCAAGCTAGAGCCACATTTTAGGAATGCCTTCACCCATGTACCTTATATGATGGAAAGTCATGTCTTCAATTTGAATCATGGTGTAGATTATGTAATAATAACAATACAAAATGAAATGTGAATTTGAAAAACGAAATATGTGTTTGAAAATGAAATGTGCCTCTACATTTCAAGGAGGCATTATTATCATATTTATCATACCTTTGTTTTTAACTAAAAAAATTTAAACTAGGGCTCTACATAAATAGATTGTGCCAAAGTCACCAACTTTTTAAAAAATTCTGAAATGTACATACTTAGAGAATACGTTCCAGCACATTGCCAAAATACAGCACGATTCTTAAAAAATTTCAACTTTCCTCCATCATCATCTGTAGCCAAATTTGGCTAATTCCTCTTGTGGATGATTGCCAATGTGGCTACGTCACAAAATTGGAAGAAAATACCATGGTTGTAATACTAAATTTTGACAAGGTGCAATTATTGTTGCAAGTTAGGCTCTGAGGATGAAGTGAAATCAATTTCAATCCTAAATTAATGGATGAAAATATTAATTTCATCAAAATATTCATTCTTGGAATTGTTGTGTGTGTATTAGAGGGTGGCATCTCTTTAAAAGTAAGTGATTGGATTCCCTCCAAATGTTATCCCTTAAGTTGCCTCACCTCATTAGGTGCTTTGAATCTTTATTCCTAACTTTGTTGGTCACCATTTTTGGCCTAGGCTACGCTAATAGAAGAGGCATGAATAATGTCGACATAGTTTACTAGACTTCAAATGAAATATTTCAAAGCAAAAATCATTGTAATATTATTCTTTAATTTGCTCTGCCCATAGGGAAGAGACTAGCACATTGGTCTAAGATTTGGGAATAAAATTTTGGCTCAAACTTGACACAATGTTAGAGTGACATATGAAGCAATATGTGTGCATATGATGGACGCGTATGTTCCATAAATTTGGATGCATCTCAAAATATGAAGTTCTCAATCCAGTAAGGGAAGTTTTTAGTTTGAGCTTTGTACCCGCATGAGCTGCTTGCTTCCAACAGCACAAAAAAATCTGCCCAAATTTAGGAAATTATAATATGGATGATTTCAGACATAATCACAAATTCTAATTAAATCCCCTTGGTGCATACTTTTGTGTACTTAGTAAATTCATTAAAACTTGTGACTGTACACTGGAAAATTCAGACCTTCACACACTTTACACTCCCTAATTAGGGTTTTTGTAAAGAGTCTGGTTTGGGTCAGATTTGATGTCACTAAAGGCAATGGGTCTGCCTGGAGGAACCAGAATGTACATTGTCCCTCTTCATACAGTAGACACGAACCTTATTAACTCTTCCTGCTACTACTGCTGGTCAAGAAATTGGTTGCAGTATAAATGGGTCAAAATACTTAAGCAAATGTCATCACACGAACAATACACATTTGAAACTCCTCTTGGGAACTAATGTAACCTAAAAGAAAGGATGTCAATTGTTTCCCTTTTTTCACTTAGGAGCATTACTAACATATTGAACTAACCTAAAACTGCATAAACAAGAACATCTTATATTATGATGGTTTCAACAATGTAGTGTTTAGATATTTATTGTCTATTTAATCAAATTTTAATTACGTGCTCTAAGGGATCAACACATTGTGATTTCACTCTCAATGAGCCATTGGTCATCTTTCTACCAATGCTAGAAGTTACAAATTTTGTCCCCAACCCCAACTCTCGTGAAATTATCTCTCATAGGGATAAGATGAAACATATCCTCATACATAGTGAAGCACATGAAGTTGAACAAAACAAAGAGCTTAAGACATTCTAACACAATGAATAACTTGAAACTTCACAATTCTCATGAAATTGTTTCCCATAGAAGTAATTTGAAACATATCCTCATACATAGTGAAGTTCAAGAAGTTAGATAAAGAATAAACAATGATCCAAACATATTGTCAAAAGAATTTCCCATAACATACTAGATTCCATACTTGAACCAAATTTCCTTTTGGAGTTCTCACTCTTGTAGGTATTGTTTCACAAAACACCAAAAACAATCTATCTCCCAATCAATTAAACATTTCCTGACTTGAATTGCCACTTTGACCACTTTTGAAACCTCTAAGATGTTTTATCATTTCCCTTATTATTACTTCTACACCAAAGTCCCTCCTCTAAAGTTTATGGTGTAGAAAAATTGCATAATTCCAAAGGAAGAACAACACATTCATAATTGAGTACTCTTCGCAAATTGTCCATCCAAAAATCCACAAAACTACTTAGTAATTTCTATGTCAAAAGGAAAATCACTTAGTTCAGTCGTTCTACCCGATGCATTAATCATGCCCCAATTTATACAACAAACCCCTTGAGTTCCATAACTTGCATTGTCCAAACAACAATGCAAAACACACCCCTAAATATCTCCGACATCAAGAACAAGAATACATCACCCAATGCCAAACATTGTTACAACTTACAACCAAAAATCACCATAAACAACGTTATTGTTCTTAACCAAAAAAAAACTGTCATTCACAAGATCTTTCCTTTCATCACCACCAACTACTAAAAGTTTTGTCACCTTTTGACTTTCAAAAGTTGATGTATTGTTTCATCCAATTAAAATTTCATCAACCCTATTTATAATTCACATTTAGAACATCTCCAAAGGTGCTCAGTATGTGATCTACACAATGAAATTGGATGAAGAAAAGTTAATTTATGTGATTTTGGGTCAACTAAATGGTTTTGGCTCAACATAATTGCCCAATTCACAATGGTTAGTGAATGGTGCAATAATATTGTTCACTTGCATAAAAGAATATAATAAATATGATTTAACTATTGTTTAGTGTTTCTAATTGGTCCATCATTGACACGCTCCCAAGTCACGGGGTGAAACCCACTTGAGGGTTTCACAAAATCAAGTTGCGAAAAGTTGAGACTTGGAGGCACGCTCCCGACTTCCAACTCTAAAAAGGGGTAGAGGGTCGAGTTGGGAGCCCAGGGATTAGACTAGGAAGAGGGACTAACTTATCTCGTGTGAATCTGCATCCAAAAAACCAACCACAAGAGGTTAGTTTAGCATTCGGGACACCCTTTGGTGTTGGGACTTGCCACGGGCACTTGGACACACAAGACTCACCACGGCCTGGACTCGGGGGAAGCCACCACTTTCCCCCATATAGTATTCTCTGCGGATGGTCGCCGAGGCTACATCCAAATGACACATTTTGTTAGGACTCCCGAAATGGAGTCCCGAAATGGTCCTGGCTGGACTCCCGGAACTTTGAACGGTCATAACTCCTCGTCCCAACCTCGGATCGGGACGAGTCTTGAATCAAAGTTGTAGCCCTCGTTGAGAGCTTTCCAACGCCGTGTCGCACTCTTCAAGGAGACGTCAGGAAAAGGTCGATTTCCGACTTTTAGTGGTCGGGAGTCAAACTATCAGTTTGACTCCCGACCCTTCTTTTGCCCATAACTTGGGCTGCAGATGTCCGAATGACCAATGCGAGGTCATTTTCGATATCTACGTTTCAAGACCTTTCCAATGACACCAAGAACGCTTCAATGCGAGGTGTTTTGGGCCTTGCTGTTGAGCTCTAAACATTTGGGAGTCCCGGAGGACTTTAAACCTCCAACTTTTCCAAGTGTTGGGCTTCACCCCCACACTTGGCCAAAGTGGGGTTACGACAATCATAATGATTGGTCCAAATGTTTTACTATTAGTTATTCCCCACATATTTGTTGTCCCTATTTTAGTTTTATGGGTGGGCTTCAGTGATTTTTTCTTGGGCAATTTATAGCCATTTCTCAACATGCCAAGGGAACTAACAATTTTGTAGTGCAATTTTTTTGAAAAAAAGGCTCAAAATAATTAGATCCGACAACAAAGTGCTATTGTTTTCGCCATTTCACTCCTATTAGGTCTACGGTTGTAGCCATCTTGATGGCTGAATAGGAATACAAGATTGCCACATCCAATGGTGGATGTTATTCCTCTTACCAACAAGCATTTTAATTATGACAAAGGTTGCCATCACCAAGACAACTTTTTGTTTTCATTGTCTCTTCTTCACTTTAACACAAGCATTTGCCAATTATGAGCATGTCATTTTGAAAGGTTGTTCACTTAACTCTCGCCTTTTAATCTTTCATTTTTCAAAAGTCATTCTAGTCTTTAAGATTTATGAGCAATGGGCAACATGGCTTCAATGCTTACAAATTACAACTTGCCATTGAAGGTTGTTGTTTCAACCTTCAATGCTTGTGTTTGTAATGTGCATGGTGCAAGGACCATTGACAATTTGAGGTTCATGATTCAACATTTGAAAATCAAAACGTCATTTGACGTTTATTGCTCAATTTTGAAGCAACAAGTTGGATAGTAAAGTATTGCATCATTTAAGGTTCAACATTAATATTTGCAAATTATGATCTTGAAATGTGGCTTATGATGGCAAATCACAATTGTTAATCCAACTTGGGGAATTGAGATGTTGCAATTGGTCAACAACAACAACAACAATGAGCAATGTGTGTGCATCATGATTCATCACTAATAAGATAAGTATTGATTTTCAACTTTTAAAAAAATAGATTTTTTTGTTGTGAAATCTACATTGTGCAACTTGGGTCTTACATTATGCAATTAGACTCCAAAATCCAACGTGCATTGTGCACTATGTAGTCAAAAAATCGTCTAAGTTTTAGACTATAGTTTTAGACCACAATCCTTAAAGTTTGGATTTTGATGAACTTATTGTTCAATGCTGATGTTTTGTGTTATTTGTTGATGATTGTTGATTAAGGGTTTGGCGTCTAAATTTTGAATCGTGTTATGTTTTCTTGAGCTTTTGTTTCTCTCACCATTTTGTTGGTGGTAGATTGGTAGTTTTGGCATTTCCAAGTTTCCATGACTCCTTTACAACCACCTACAATTTCAAATACAAGTTTTTTTGGGGAGCTTTAGTGCATGAAAATTCTAACCTTGTGTCTTTTTCCTCATGTAATGTTATGTTTATCAACTTTGTTTTCGTGAAAAGAACTTCTTGTTGAAGTGTCTAAGCAAGAAAAATGTCTCAAAAAGAAAAAGTATGAAAATTTTCATCAAAATTTTCAAGATGTCTAGTCTGCTAAGTTGCCATGGGCTAAATTAATGACTAGAAGTGATGGTGTTGTTAACTAAGTGTGTTGCACAATGTGCACAACCATTGAAGGTAGGGAAAGATTATTAGCAACCAAGTTGGATTCCTTATATAAACACGCAAGGGAAAAAAAGGCCAAAGCAAATTACCTTGGGATGGCAAAGGGTACAATCTAATATTGTAAGAATTCTATGCACCAAAAAAATGAAACATTGTATGCTACTAGTCTTCATAGCAATGTGGTTCATCAATTGGATTTGGGAGAAATTGGGGAGAAGAAAAAGAAAAGGGTCTAGTTTGTTCTCGTATTTTATTTGTTGAGGGAAGGTTGTCCCTTGATGGACTATGAGTCTCTCAAGGATTTGTTCTACTTTTTCAAAGTCCAGAACATGCCTAAGAAGCATTGGTTTAATAACTTGGGTTGGAAGATGGCGGAAAATATTCATGATGTGGTATTCGAACACATAAAAAAAGTGATAATCTCCTTTCCTTGCTTTTTCAACTAATGAAATCACTAAATCTCACACTAAGTTTTAAAATTTCTATCCATGGGTATGTACTTGAAAATCAGTGAAAAATACTTGTTTTATTGAACTCGGAGAAGGTCATTGATGGTGTGACTACTAAAAACGTCTACAATGTGATGTTGTAAATTTTATTGATCCAAGGGGGGCTTATGGAAGCTAAGATTGGAAAAAATTAGCTTCCATTGGAATGAATGGTGGGTCTATGTTTGTTGGATGCAAATCTAGTGTGTAAGTGCAAATGAAAGAAAAATTGGCTCCTTATTTGGTGGTAGTGCATTTTTGTGCACATTGTACAAATTTGGCCATTCAAACTTTTTTATCTTTGTCCATAGTGCACTGTTTGGAAGATTTGTTGTAATCCTTTCATTTCTTATTTTGCAAGAAGTCCCAAGAAAGTGCTTGAATTGCAAAAGTTTGCAACTCTCTTGGACACCAAAGGTGACAAAATCTTGCAAAATATTAAAACCTGTTAGATTTCCATGTTGTATCCATGCAAGTAGGTTGTTGTTGAATACAAGACCTTCATTGCAAAGATGTCAAAGGATTAGATTGACAATGAAGCTACAAGATCCAATTTGCAAAAGTAGTTGGATTTGGAACTCATTATTGTGCTCCATTACATCTTACCACTTCTTGAGTTGGTTCACACCTTGATCAAGTATGTTCAAGGGAGGGATGTATAGATTTATGATTTTGTTGAAATAATTAAGATGTGTAGAGCTAAATTATATGAGCTTTACATTGATCCTAAATGCAAATTCAAGGATGAAGCTTTTAATGCATTCCATATCCTTTGGGTTGGAAAGCACGATGGGTTACTTTTGCCTTTCATTAAGTCCCTCACCATTGATGATGATTAGTGTGCTACAAAGTTCAATGGTCACATTCTTTTGGTTCATTCTTAGGATCAGATACTGGGGTTGCTTTACTTGTGAACCCTACCTTGTTTTTTAGCATTTGTGATTCTATTCAATTGTGGTGCTCTGAAATAACTCATGCACTTTCAAGTGAACTAGACATGTGCTTCCCAAATTAAGAGTTGATGAATGTTTTGGGGGTGGTCTATCCACATTATTCAGTTGTTATAGATTCTGAGGCAAAATTTCCTCTACACTTGGAGGTCATCATGTCCTTTTACTATGTGCCACATAAAACTTTTAATTTTGAGTTGGTGGTTGCTCCACTTGACAAGTTGAAGCTTGAATCTCAAGCTTCTTTGTTCAAAGCAATCGTACTCCATAATGTTTCTAAGAAAGATGGCAAAGAGTGCAACCATTTGATACGCATGCGGTTGCTTATATCAAGCTTTAAAGTGCTCACTTTGGGCATATTTAAGTATGTGAAGCTTGCCAAACTTGCTATGTCCTAGGTTTTGGGATCTATTGAGGATGAATGTTGCTTCAGTTCTTTGTCTTTCATGAAGGGCAAACTTCATAATTGTTTCACCACCCATCTTAATGTGTGTGTGAGAATGTTTTCATAAGACTTCTACAACCTTGAGTCTTTTCCTTAAACCAAGGCCATAGCTACCTAGAGGCATTCATGATAAGAAAACCCATTATAATATTAGTGCTTGAAGTTTACACTTTTGACATTTTTGTGCAAGTTTTGTTTGGTAGTGGCAAATTGTCAGAATGACATTGAAGGTAGTTTTTGTTTCACAAATCGAAGATCAATATTGGGAACATCAACTTGTGCACATTATAGTTACAATGTGCAACTAATAAATTTTCCATGCTTTCAATGGTCATTTTATTTGGGTTTTATAATTTTGGTAAATTGATGAGGTATGTCACTTGACTATTATCCAATTTGCAATTTAGTATTTTATGTGAAATTTGGACTTTAACTAACATTTTTTGTGTTTATTTTAGCAAGTGACTTATGTTGCAAAGGGCAAGGTCATTTTAAACCCGAGTTCAATTCCCCCCAAAGTCATCTATTTAACTTTTCTATTTGATTCATCATTGTTTAATGTATGTGATTTTGATGTGTTGTAACTTGTAAGTGTTTAGGTAGCAAAATCTCAATTCAAGACTCACAAATCTTCAATAAATTTGAAACTTCATAAGTATTATCCTCAATATACACATGATGAACTTTTTGAAATAGCCAATAAAAGCTGAACATTTAAAAAATTAATCATCAAACCCTTAGATGCTCATTTACAGGAAGTAGCCACAACCATTCTTGTGATTTTAAGAAAGTGCCATTTTTTGACACCTATACACATGCACTAACCGTTTTGTCTCCACTGCCATATGAAGCGCGGGCCATCTCACCCACATTTCTCAACCCAAAAAAAATACACTGGTGGGCTTGCAAAAAAGAAGATACCTTTGCAAGAAGATACCTTACTCCTTGGTTAGATTCGACAACAAACTGTCGAATAATTAATTAAAATTATAATTATAACTTCGACACTTGGTTTTCTAATTCTGAAATTTTGTGCAGGTAATGATTATATCAAATAACAAATGCACTCGTGTTGTGCCTTAAATTCTTGTACTTTAAACGTCTGCAATTCAAACCCAACAGTGTAAAACTTGCATATACTTAATTTTATAAATGATTTTGGCACAAGTAATAAATACTTTTTTCAAAAATTCGACAAAACGAAAAATAAATTTAATTTATGCAGAAACCGTTCATGTACTAGGGTACTAATAAACTTGGATGGGGAAAAATGATTTCTCCAGTCTCACATACTGAGCACTGCTGGAGATCTGCACCAACACTCAGTATGTGACCCTGTACTGGATGGAAATCTTGGATGTGGTTCATCAATCTAATCCAAGGAATCCACTGGAAGACTGCTGGGACCCTGGAAAAGAGTACAGCTTTTCAGAGCTCTGGAGGAGCTTTAGAACAGTCTAATAAACACCAGTCAAATCGTATTTATTGACGGCTCCCAGTTTCTCATTGACTAGATAGTTTGATTGGTCCAACTGGGTTGCTATTAGTAATATCCCACATACTTGCAGTCCCAATTTTAGTTTTATGGGTGGGGTTGGAAAAAAAGTTAGTAACTAAAACTTGGATGTGAGAAATAGTTTTGCAAGCAGCGTTTTGGACATGCTCCAAGGGTAGAACAATGAGAGCAGGTCCAGAGGGTATTTATTCTCTTGTTGAAGGGCATGGAAATGAGGGTTTTAGCCTGAGTTCCCAAGCCCAAAAAACAACAGAATATCCAATGTGACATGTTTTTAACCTACTTAAAAACCTGACCTAGTTTGAAATTATGCAAGAAAGTTATGCTTGGTAAGGTGTGCCTTTATCAACAAGGAAGGTTCTGCTTGGGAAGTAAGCTTTAAATACAAAGGAGAAATTAGGTCAGTTTTTTCAGGCCGTACCTTAGAAGCTTTGCCACTACCAGTAGGCTGGAACCTAACTATATGATTTTGTAGGATGTTGAGATTTGCAAAAAAAAATAAAAATTTTGAAGAGCAAGATTTTCTGAGACAATTATTTCTTTTCTTTCTAACTTTCTTAGTCACTACATAATACCTCCTTTCCTAATGGCTACTTCCATTTTTAAACTATTATGCTCCATTTCCCTACCCACCAACATGGATACGAAAAAAACCAATTAATATGTGTCTTTTCATCTTCATGAAATTTATATTAATATAGATTAAATCTGACATTGACATAAATAATGATGAATTATTGAAAACCATATGAAAACATAAGAGAAAAATAGAATAGTTGATGGTCATTGGTAGTGCAGAGTAGTGCAGAGCCCAAATTAATTGTTCGACAAACATGTGTTGAAGCTGCCCATGTACTATGGTCAGCACAGGATCAAATCCAAATTCCAGGTATTTGGGCTCAGATTGTCATGGATTTTGGTACACATGGGATGATGTGATCCTGGTCAGGTGCACCATCCATTGGATGACTCCATTGTGGATGGATGAACCACAAGTGAGTTTTGAAGGCGGAACTGTAAGCTGAGTAAGTCTTAGCTGTTGAGCAACCACCAAAGGTTAGGGCAAGCTAGGGAATTGGGTCAATTTAGGTGAGGGAAAAAGGTTTAAGAAATTCTTTTAAACTAAGGGGCAAATTGTTGGAGTCAAAGGGGAGCATTTCTAGAGCTATAGAAATATCTAAATTGTCTTCTAAAAAGTTATGTTTTCTAAAGTGAATATTAAAAATTTGATGTTGAAGTTCTTAAATTATTTATTCCCAAAAGGACCTTAAAGAATGATCTCCTAGAAAGGTCCTTAATCTCCTAGAAATATCCTTAATCTTGCAAATGCAGAGTATGAAATATGTCTACTCACATTTAAATCCTACCTTTGTGTTACAAAAGCTATAACGTTAATAAACTTCAAGTTGATTCAAGTTATTTGGCAATTATCTCATTTAAAATGAATTCGAGTCTTATTTCCATTTGCTTGTTGAATTTCAATCCTATTCATGGGAAAATTCATGAGAAGTCCTCAATACCAATTTGAAAGGGCCAATTATGCTCAAATCCAATAATGAACATATGATCCCAAAGTCAAAAGAATGGTACATTATCATCTATGCTATAAATATGTGTCATGGTTTTCTCTTTTAATCTTACATATCAAGAAAAAAAATGTATACTTCAAGACTTCACACAATTGTGTAGGCCCAAGAATTTCATGGGCACGCAAAAGATGATTATATGGAAATTGTTCAAGGAAGTATTGACATTTTTTGAGCAATAAGTACAAGGTGCCATATCCATCACAAACTAGAATATGCTTTGGACATTCATAGATCAAATGTGACATTAAATGTAACCATGGAAGACCTTACCTTGAAGTTACCATCTCATACTTCAAAGCTTTTCAACCATGTCATATAACTTGTTTCAAGCACTCCAAAAGAGAGAAAAGAAAACATCTCAAACTTCAATGGATGCTTCATTGGAACTTGGAGCACCTTGGAAATTTAAGAAAACTTATTAATAATGTTGAGATGATGTTGAACAATAACATCATATACTTCAACTTCAATTTAAGCATCAGATTTTATCCACAAGAAACGTGAACATAAGTAACCTTGAATTGAATGAAGTTTGACAAATTCCTAGCGTGAATGTAACACAACATACAAGTTCACAATTAAAATTGTAATTTATGCTTGAAGGACATCTATCTGTGAAGCAAGGTAGTTTGTTTGTTTTGTTTTGTTTGTATTTATGAGATCCACTGAACTGGTTTGCTTCAGATCAAGTTCTTGGTCTCTTTGGAAAGCTCTTGAGGAGGAGGGGTGTATCAGCTTGGTTTCATGGCATTTGGACTTGCAGTGTAAAAGTTCTTGAATATTGAATGATTTCCTCACTGAAAATTAAACTAAATTCTAGCTAAAAATTTCAGAGGAATTGGAATGTGCCTTTGGTGTTGTTGGAAAGATGTTGATGAGCAGGATTTAATGGAATTTATTTGATAAGATTTGGATTCAAAATGTGGGAGATAGTGATTTTAAAGTGATTTCTGCTGCTGAAAATTCAAATAAATTCCAAAAAATCAGGTTTTGGAAGGAAAAATCAGTTGAGGACGTGGGAACACTTGGCCCAATGGCCCATGCCACACTAGTAGCTATTGATATAATGTTTGGCATGATTTGTACAACTCGATGGTAAATTTTGGATGATTGGAATTTGGGAACATGGAAAATTAACTAATGAAAACAAATGAGTCAAAATCAATATATAAAGTGGTTCTCAAGGTGGCCATGTGGAAACCTTGAGCATAACCTATGGGTATTATCAAAATGTAACCCAGTACATTGGTGATTGGGGGCATTATTTTGATATGGGAATGATAATAGGTCAAGGGGGTTTTTTTTTCTGAAAATTTTGATATTGACACCCTACATGGTGCCAAAAAAAAAAGCCAAAAGACCTTGCCCATCTAGTTATGGAAAAAAAGTGGACACTAGTACTAACTATCCATAAGGATTTACATAACCCTTTAAAACACATTTCTGGGAACAGAGTATTTTTTTCCCCAATTTTGTGATATAAAAAAGTTGGCACAATTTTAAAAATTTCCAAAAATATTAGAAAAATTAGCAACTGACTCATATTTGTAATCAAAAAAAAATTCCAAAGTTTCCAATTTTTTTTAATAAAACAGCAAAAAAGTTCATGGAAAAAAAGAAGAAGAAAAACAAAGACTGGTTCAACTTGGGAACGGTTCAAATTTCATTTTGATTAACTTGGTCTTTGGTGAGAGAGAAAGGTGCACAGTACATAGCAAGTGGGGAATTACGGGTTCAAATAATTGTGTGTCCTAGCCATTAGCCACCCGAACCTTAGAGGTACAGCATGAACCTCCATCCCTGGTCTGAAATCAGAAGTACTACAAGGGACATATTTCAGGCCGTTTATTTCAGAAAACCCTAAGTCCTTTCAGAGATTGTAACAATGGATTAGCAGACTCCGTGCTGTGCTTCGCAATTAAGTACTAGCGAAAGTAACAGGTTTATATACGTTTCTTTATCAACCTTTCATGAGCACACCAACAAACAAAACTACAAATCCATATATGAGAACTCAGTGTATTCAAGAAGCATGACAATTTGCCAGGCAGAATCAAAAGTGGTTCGTGAAGTATTATTATTATTATTCACAGGCTCCTTTTCTCATAGTAAAGGGCATAAGGGATTCTTGCAAGCAAGCACCTGTGAAAGAGCATTCATTCTTGCAAGCACCTGTGAGAGAGAGAGAGAGAGAGCATTCGTTTTCATAGCAAAATTGGGTCAAAGAGTAGTTTTCAATCAACCTTGAACTTGGCAACTTTTCCGTATTGTAGGTACAATTAGCTCCTTTCCACAAACCTATCTTTGTGTATCATATAGTACCTTGGCAACTTTGACATATGTTTGTTGAATAGTTAATTGATTAATTTAATTTTGAGAAATAGAATATTCTTGAAGATTCAATATTTTTATTCAAAATTTTGATTTTTCTGAAAATTTGTGAAAAATATGAAGTCGACATGTTGAAAATCATCATAATTATCTTAGGCTAACACTCTGAATAATTTCACTAACTCATGTGACAATATCATAGTAGATCATCATGGAAAATTCAATAATTTCAAATTTCAAAAAATGAATTATTTTTTTGAAGAATTATTTTTTTCATTTTGTCAATGTGGAAACTGACCTTAGGCTATGGTATAGACCTAAGATTGGAACTGGTATAAAACTAATATAAAGGTGCATTCACACCTAATGTTAAGACAGTGTTAAGTGAAAATCTAGGTGGTATCTTAGGTGGCACCCAATGTTAAATGGGTGATTATTTAATATGAAGTGAATGTTAACTTCACATAAAATCTTTGTGGTGAGTAGGTTTAGGTTCTAAATGACTAGCTTGATGTTAGGGGAACTTAATACTAGAGTCCTTAACACCGAGTGGGAATGGTTGGTACCATAAGGCTGGTATTACCACATGTCCATAGCAGGCTGGTACTGGTAACAAGGCTGGTATTGCCTCAGGTCACACCAGCCTTGATACCACTCTTGGTCTAGTATATATAGGTCTAGGGGAAAGCCTATACACCAGACCAACACTGGACAAAACCAGCCAAATTCTGCAGGGGACATATCTCTTGGGCAGGTTGAAAACAATCTAACCTGACCAAAGACACAAGGTTATGCATTGCTGTATAAATACTCCACTCATAAATCATTCACATACTGCAATGCAGTACCTTGACAGCTTCAACACATGTCTCTCACATAATTAATTAATTAATTTTGAAATTTTAGTTTGGACGAAGAGAATATTCTCGAAGATTCGTACTTATCTCCTTCACAATTTTTTTTGTTATTTGAAGAAACCTTTTATGGTGCAAATTTCAACATTTTGGAAGAATTAATGTCGAAGCTGCCAACATAATACGGTATGTCACTTTGGATTCCACTTGGCCATGCATGTAACCATGTTGGAATAACTAAGTTTTCCAATGTCATCCTTGGGTTGAGACTTGAGACCATTCGACTTTGGTACCAACAGTCAATTCACCAGCAGTTCTTCAAGGCTGTTTGATAAGGGCTTGGCTTCATTTTCAGTCATGCCTACTATGGAGGACAATCACCCATTTTGTGGCTCGGTACCAAGGCAAAGTTATTAAGCCAGTGCCTATATGCTTGGTAATCAACAGTACATAAGTAGATTTACTTCAGGGGGAATGGGATGGATAATAATTGTGGAGTTCAAATAGAGCATGATTTGGAAAAAGAGTGCTTGAAAGACCCAAGCTTTTGAGGGCATAGCCAGGTAACCCTATAGGGACTGACCTTCGATCCTCTCTACTACCAAATGGTCTACAGTCTATACCAGTGTTGGGCAGCTCTTTGACTTTGTTGGAACCTCCAGTTCTGGGGTTTTTTTTTTTTTTTTTTTAAAAAAAAAAAAAACCCATTTCCATTTTTTTGAAAATTTAAAAA
>Ga0116227_10011749_pt1 | contig 14588 bp, 14 predicted proteins | sample S1TSphgellanicum_FD_89693 | JGI IMG/M metagenome (GOLD analysis project Ga0116227, IMG submission 89693) | Host-associated microbial communities from peat moss isolated from Minnesota, USA - S1T2_Fb - Sphagnum magellanicum MG | ecosystem: Host-associated > Plants > Peat moss > Unclassified... | reverse complement strand
ATCGGGCCGCACAATCAATGATGATGGCCGCCGGCGCCGTGTACGTGACCATGTTCGAGTTCTTCCGTCGTTGCCTCGCGCACACTCACGATCTCGACCTTGAAATTCAAGGTTTTATCGGCAAGAGGGTGATTCGCATCGAGCGTCACCATGTCGCCGACCACCGCCATGACCGTGAAGAGTCGCATCCCGTGTTCGGTGCGACCTTGGAACTGCATGCCTTTCTTGATCTCTCCGGCCCCTTGTAGTGAGCGCTTCGGAATGCGCTGTATGAGGGCCGCATCGTGAGTGCCGTAGCCATCGGCGGGAGCCACGGACACCTCGACGATGTCGCCACTGTGCTTGCCCTCGAGAGCCTTCTCCAGGCCGGAAACCAGATTGCCGTGACCTTGGATGTAGGCGAGCGGTTCCCCGCCGGCCGAACTGTCGATGACCGCGCCGTCGTCATCTTTCAGGGTGTAGTGAATGAGTACGACCCGGTCTGCGGTAATGTCCACTTGCAAATCTCCTAATTGATCAATCGCGCCTCGAGATCGTAGGCGCCGGCCGCCGTGATCTTCACGTTTGCGAAAGAGCCCACCTCGAGCCCTCCGGCACCTCGAATTCTGACCGTACCGTCGATTTCAGGGGCGTCGCTGGAGGAACGCGCGATGGCGATGTCGCCGTCCAGGCCGTCTATGAGCACCTGCATCTTGCGGCCGATTTTTTGGGCCAGCCGCGCGGCGCTGATCTCGGCGCTCAATTCCATGAAGCGGGCGCGGCGTTCCTGCTTGAGTTCGTCGGGCACCGCGGGTTGGCGCAGGGCGTTGGCCGCCGCACCTTCCACCGGCGAGTACTCGAAGCATCCGACGCGATCGAGCTGCGCGGCTCGCAGCCAGTCGAGCAACTCTTCGAAATCCTGTTCGGTTTCGCCGGGAAAGCCGACGATGAAGGTGCTGCGCAGCGTGATGTCCGGCGCGACTCGACGCCAGGCGGCAATCCGCGCCAGCGTGTCCTCGGCGGCCGCGGGGCGCTTCATCAGTTTGAGAATTCGGGCGCTGGCGTGTTGAAACGGGATGTCGAGGTAGGGCAGGACCCGGCCCTCGGCCATGAGTTCGATCACCTCGTCGACGTGAGGGTAGGGATACACATAGTGCAAGCGAATCCAGACGCCGAGTTCCCCGAGGGCTCGCGCAAGATCGTAGAAGCGGGCGCGGCGCTCCTGGTCACGCCAGGGCTGCGCAGCGTACTTGAGGTCGACTCCGTAGGCGCTCGTGTCCTGCGAGATCACCAGGATCTCCTTGACGCCGGCACGTGCGAGCTGCTCCGCCTCGCGCAGCACGTCGCCGATCGGCCGGCTCACCAGATCGCCGCGCATCGAGGGAATGATGCAGAAGGTGCAGCGATGGTTGCAGCCTTCGGAAATCTTGAGGTACGCATAATGGCGCGGCGTCAGCCGGATGCCCTGTGCGGGAACGAGATCGAGAAACGGTTCGTGCTTGGGTGGCAGGTATTCGTGCACCGAGGCTACGACTTCCTCGTAGCGCTGCGGCCCGGTGATTTTGAGCACTTGTGGATGACGCTCGAGGATTTTCCGCGGTTGGGCGCCGAGGCAGCCGGTGACGATCACCTTGCCGTTCTGCGCCAGCGCCTCGCCGATCGCCTCCAGGGATTCGTCGACCGCGGCGTCGATGAAGCCGCAGGTATTGACCACGACGAGGTCGGCCGCACGATAGCTCGCCGCAACCTCGTAGCCTTCCGCGCGCAGGCGCGTGAGAATGCGTTCCGAGTCGACCAGGGCTTTGGGGCAGCCCAAACTAACAAAGCCCACTTTCGGGGTTTTGCGATTGACGGTTTTCAAGATAGTGAAACTTTGGCGGGAGTTGCGGGGATTCTACTCCTAAAGGGGGTGGAACCGTGAACTGGGCCTTGAGATTAGGTCAAGTGACGGGTTTAGAGTTTGGGAGATTTATTGGGTTCGGGGTTTGCGACTTTCGAGCAGGGTCTGAATTCTGGTTAAAGAGGCGAGGTACATTTCGGTGAGCGCCTTGGCTTCTTGCTCTTCGAGCCCCTCGGCCAAGACATTGGCGAGAGTGTCGATGGCGACGCGGACGGTCATCGACTCCGCATCGGTCAGCTTCTCGCCGCTGATGGTGATTTCGGCTTCATCTTGCATGGTGGTGGTCGCGCCTTGTGAGGGACAGGAGGGTCGCAGGGACAGGAGAGTCGCAGCGACAGGATAGCGAGAGTGACGGCGTTGCAGGGATTTTTTCCGGCCGCCGCTAGTCGTGCGTGCGGCGGCTGAGCCGCGGCCGCCACACGGCGAGCAGGATGTTGACGATCGACAGCGACATCAGCAGCCACAAAGTGCCCCATTCGCTGTGCAGCACTTCCGCCAATTGCGCGGGGTCGCCCGCTCCGGCGGCGGCGGCCGCCGATAGCTCGGCGGCGTGACGCGCGCCGGCGCCGACCGTTATCAATGTGCCCTCGAACATGCTGATGCCGAGCAGGGCCTTCACCCAGGCCCAAGCCGCATTCGCGTAGGCTCGATTGGCGGCAATCGCCAAGAGCCCGCTGATCAACACAATGGCCAAGGACGGCACCAACAGCCACTTGGCGATCGCAGCAATCCCCTGGCGCACGGCGGCGTAGGCGACCAGCGATTGCGTCGGCGCCGTCGCGACCAGGACGATGTAGGCCGCGAACGACCCGAGGACGCCGACCGCGCCGATCTCATGCAGCGCTTTGAGAATTTTGCTCAGCATTCTCTGTACCGGAGTCGCACTACCGACTCACTCCTCCTCGCTCCGCCCAAGCTCCCATTCGCGAACACGCAGCAATTCGTCAATGCAATCTATAACATCGCGGTCCATCTGCGGAGCACCCTGCATATAGGGAGAGTCCATGGGCCGCAAAATAGGGATGCCTACGAGAAATGGGTCTCCTTGGAGTTCACCGAAGCCCAATGAATGCGTCGTCGACACGCAAGAATATCTAGTCAATTCAATGGTGTACGACATACTTTGGGTTATGACATACGGATCCAATCGACGACTAGTTCCTAACTGGAAACAACTCGGCGTTATAGGATGGCGATTTTAGACTCCCCTGGACTGCCCATCTATTATGCAGGCGCCTCCCACCCCGGTCGATGAGACCCAGAGACTTCGCTCGCTGATCGCGCTCGGCGTTCTGGACACGATGCCGGAAGACCGTTTCGACCGGATCACTCGGCTCGCATGTCGAGCATTCGCCGTACCGATGGCGCTGGTTTCGCTCGTCGATCGCGACCGAACGTGGTTCAAGTCGAAGCAAGGGTTTGATGGCTGCGAGTCGAGCCGCAGGACCTCATTTTGCGGTCACGCCATTCTTCACGAGGGACCGCTGGTCATCGCCGATACGCTGCTGGATCCACGGTTTGCCGACAATCCATTCGTCGAGAACGACCCCCGGGTCCGATTCTATGCGGGTCAACCCGTCCACGGGGTAGACGGTATGCGCGTCGGCACGCTTTGCCTCATCGACCAGCAACCTCGGCAGTTGTTGGAAGGGGACCTCACTCTGCTGACCGACCTCGCCGGAATGATCGATCGGGAGTTCTCGCTCGTCGCGCGCGCCTCCACCGATGAGTTGACCAGTCTCGCGAACCGTCGCGGTTTCACGGAGGTAGCCGTGCATGTCCTCGCGCTGTGCAAGAGAATGATGCAGCCCGCGGTCGCAATCGGCATCGATCTCGACAACTTTAAATCCATCAACGACACTCACGGGCACGAGGCGGGGGACGACGCGCTGCGTCTGTTTTCCAAGCTGCTGTTCGGAAACTTTCGTACCTCTGATGTAGTCGCCCGATTGGGCGGCGATGAGTTCGCCATTCTCTGCAGTGGCACGACATCCGACCGCACCGCGGTCTCGCTCGAGCGTCTGAGGGCGGAATTTGAGGCATCCACGATCGTGCAGAAGTACCCCGGCCTTTCATGGAGCGCGGGAATTGCCGACTTCGATCCGGCGTCCGACGCTACGATCGAGGATCTGCTGCGGACCGCTGACGCCCGCATGTATGATGCGAAAGTGGCTTCCAAACATCGCTCATAGCGAACGATAGAACTGGAGGCTGTTTTGACCGGGGTCGCGCATATGGAACTCGCGCGTACCCCAAGGAGTATCTGCCGGTGCCGCCCATGGGCTGCTCTGGCTGATGTGCGGACCAACGCTTCCGCTTCCAAGGAACTCGTTGTACATCGCGTCAACATCGCTAACGACAATGCGATAAGCCGGACGATCAATTGGATGCGCCCATTGATCGAGCCCGGCCCATTGAAGATGTAGCTCGACGCCATCGCGCCGTACTACCGCGTACTTCGGTTCGCTAACCTGGTCTTGAAAAGCAACAATGAATCCAAGACGAACGTAGAAGTTTATGGAAACCGTTACGTCGGCCGATGCAAGGACGGGGTGGACGACTTCAAGTATCGCTTTCATTGGAGGCCATGAAAACATAAAAGCACCCGCTTCTCGAACGGTTTGTTCCAATAGGATCAACGCACGAGCGCGGTCAACTCGTGTGTCGGACGACGGTCAGTTCGCGCGCCACCACGGCACCCGGTTCGGGTCGTCCTCCGGCTGCGGATCCCATTGGCGCGTTCCCGCGGGAACGTCACATTGGCCGGCGCGGTTGGCTTGGCCGGCGCGGTTGGCTTGGCCGGCGCGGCGGGCGTGCCGGACCTTATCGAACAGCACCGTCACCCCCTGATCGTAGTCCATGCGCTCGCCCCGCCAGCGGGTGGCGGCGGTATCCTTGTCGATCCAGATCCCCAGTGCGGCGTGGGTACTTTCCAGTTCGTGGCCGTCAAAGGGGGTCTCTCGGGAGGGGCGGAAGAAGTCGAAGTGCCGCCCGTCCGGATGCAGGAAGCGCCATTCGCCGTTCGCCAAGGCTTCGACGCGGATCTCCCCCTCATGGACCAGGCGGTGATGCAGGCGGCACAGGGTGACGAGGTTCGAGAGTTTGGTTTCCCCGCCATCGGCCCAGTGCTCGATGTGGTGAGCGTCGAGGTAACGCTCGTGAGTGCAGCCGGGGAACCGGCACCCCGAATCACGAGTATTGAGTGCGCGGCGAATCGCCGGCGGGATGGTGCGTGTCTTGCGGCCGACATCGAGCGGCTCGCCGTTGGAGTTCTCGAGTACGGTCAAGAGGCTGGCATCACAGGTGAGTCGCCGGGCGGTCTCGGCGGGGATCGAGGGGCCGTGCTCGATCTCGCAGCGCCCGGCGGTGTGGTTGTGCAGGGTTTCGGCATCGACGTGGACGATGACTTGAAAGCGATCGGCGGTGCTCGAGGGTCGGCGGGAGTGTCCGCGCGAGGCGGGCTGATCGGGAGACGGAGTCTTGCCGGGGGTGTCCGTGGCGGAACTGGCAGTTACAGGAGCTGACGAGCGCGCCAAGTAGCCTTCCGCCACGGCGGCGAGCGCATCGGCGCGTCGGGCATGAAAGGAAATCGCGCCCTCGGCGAGCCTCGCGGCGCGAATCTCTTTCCAGGGCACCGTCGCCATCGCCGCCTCGATCGCCTTGACGAGCATCGCGCCGACCACCGCAGGCAGCCGCGCGCGCAGCATCCAGCTGCCGTCCGCATCGTAGCCGTAAGTCACGCTGCGGTTGAGATGTTGACGCGCTTCGCGCGAGAGTTCTTCGGCCTCTTGCGCTCGACGGTAGCCGCGCACCAAGGTCTCCACATGATGCGCCGTGCCGTGCAAGCCGATCATCAGTAACGTGTCCTCGGTCGCCGCGCATGCCACCCGGGTGAGCGCCCGGACCTTCGAATAGCTCAACTCCCCGCGTGCCATGCTGGCCGCGATCTTAGGCAGGCCCACGAGCGCATGCGCGACGCGCACCTTTTCGCGGGCGGCGCCCAAGTTCAAACCGACTTTGAAATTCAGCCAGTGGGCGCAGGACGGTAATTTCCCATCGCGCCAGCCGCCGCGCCGATCGAACTCGGCGATCAGGGTGAGCCACCTATACTGCGCGGCGTTCAGCTGGCCGGCCAAGGCGGTGATTTGCGCTTCCAATTCGCGCAGCGGTACCTGGGCCTGGGCCGAGTCGGGTTTGCAGCGCGATAGGAGCTGGGTCGTTGGAGAGGCTACGTGTTGAGTGGCTTGGTCCATTGCGTGGTGCTTCCGAGGGCTGGTTATATATCCAGTATTGTAAGGAAAGGGCAATCGAAAGTCTTCGACGGTCGGGGTATTTTTTGCCGAAAAACCGCTATCGCTGACCTCGGCGAAAATGACTCACTGGATCCAGGCGGTGTGCGCGGCGAATCGCCTTGGGGATGGTGCGACTCTCGGTTCAGCCTTGCTTGCTCATCGAGTCGTAGGCATCGGCGAGTCCGAGAAGAGCTTCGCTGCACCGCGTCCGCGTCGAAGAGCCGTGCATCACTGCGAGCATCTGCGGTTCGAGAGCGGCAAGACGGCGGATCGTCGATGTGGTTGCACTCGAAAGCGCGGTGGCATGAAACATCGCCTCCGCGGCGAGCGCGGGACCGATAATATCATCGTCGGTAAGTGCCGGACCGTCGCCGGTGTGGGTAAACAGGTCGCCACAAAACAGCGTCTTGGTCGTCTGCTCAAAAATGACCCGCGCCTCCCAGTTGTGCGGAACGTGTGGCGTATCGATGTGCCGAACCTGCTTGCCACCGAGATCAATGATCTCGCCGTCGGCCAGCTTGCGCGGCGGTCGATCGCACAAGTCGTCCAGCGAAACCATGCAGCCGACGGCGCCGTGTGCGACTTCGGCGCTTGGCGCGGCGGCGAGGAATTCGTTCACTGCACCGCATTCGTCGGATTCGACGTGTCCGAAGGTGATCCAGCGGAGTCGCTTGAGCGGAATGATACGGGCAATCGCCTGCGACACGAGAGGGAACAGGCGTCGCGGGCCAGTGTGAAAGAGGAGCGGATCGTCAGCCTCGACGAGGAACTGATTGAAGGTAAATCCGCCAGGCGCTGCATCAGGGACGCACGTTGACAAGCGAAAGATGCGATCGGCTATCTCGTAAGTATTGGTTTGCATGGGGCGTCATTCCTTTGTTTGCGGTAGCGCACGGCCGGCGAAAGGTGGGTCGATGGATACTGCACGAGCTACGAATACTCCGCCAGCGGCGCGCTGCTCACCGTGGGACGCCAGCGTGTCACCAGCCAAGAAGCAACGACCCAAGCCAGGACCACGTAAGGCCAGAGGTTATTCGGATATTCAGGCACGGGGTACACGTTGCGGTACAGCACCCACAGCAGCAGCGCCGGCCCCAGCACGCAAAGCGCCGCCCACCGCGCGCGCCGTTCGCGCCATGACTCGTACACTTCAGCACCGCCGACGCCGATATACACCAGGATCAGCGCCAGCGTGCCGATGGTGCTGGTGTAGCTGTAAAAATTGCCCGCGCCGGCGAAGGGCGCCCACCCGACATACATCGCGATGATCATGAGTGCGGTCACGGAGACCGCCGCCGCCGGCGTGCGATGCACCGGGTGTACCTCGGCCAGCGCAGGCGACAGGCCGCCGCGGCCGATGGCGAACAGGATCCGCGCAGCAGCCGCGAGCGTGCCAAGCACGCTCGAGAAGCAGCTCGCGGCAGCCGCCAAGTCCAAGGCGACGGCGAGCCGCGGCGACGCATACCGCAGCGCGAGGTCGTTGAGCGGCGCCTCGGACTTGGCGAGTTCCTTGACGGCCGCGACACCGAAACCGATGACCTCGCAATACGCCACGAACACGAAGAACACACCCGACCCCAACACCGTGCACATGAGCGCGATGGGAATATTGCGGCGTGGATTATGCGTCTCCTCACCGAGCGTTGCGGCTCCCTCGAATCCCGCGAAGCTCAAGATGCAGAACACCATGCCGAAGCCCAACCCGACCCAGCCCTTGTATTCCGAGCTCGGCGTGAAAGTCGCGGCGGTTTCCGCCGCGGTGGGATGCGTCTGCGCCAGGATGCGCATGCACAGGCCTACGATCACCACGAGCACGATGGCTTCCAGCACCAGCATCAGCCGGCCGGCCAGGCGCATGTCGCGGTAAGCCAGCCACCACGCCAGCAGTATCCCGACGCCGCCGATCAACAGCCACCCGTGTCCCACGTCCCAACCCAGACCTTTCAACGCTGCCGCGCAAAAGCTGCCCACCAATGCGCCCAAGCCCGTGGCGAAGCCCACGTAGGTGAGCAGCAGCGCGCAGCCCGCGATGAAGCCGGCGCGATTGCCGAACGACTGCGCGATGTAGGCATACGCGGAGCCCGCGTGCGCGACGCGGTGGGTGAAAGCCATGAAGGAGAGCGCGATCAACGCCATGGCCACCGTACCGATGGCGAACGCCAGCGGCGCGGCGGCGCCCGTCGCCTGCACCACCAGGGTGACGTTGAAGGCCGCCGTCACCGACGGACAGATGACGGACAGCGACAGCCCCACGGCCTCGGGCAAACTCAACCGGGAAATCAGCTGCGTCATTCGCTCACCACCTCGCCTACCACATCATGAATGGCGCCACGTCCGCATCCGCCATGGCCTGGTCGATGATGGCGACGCCCTCATCCGCTTCGGCCTCCGTCAAGGTCAACGGCGGCGTGAACTCCAGGACATTGCCCTTGAGTCCCACATAGAAAAAAACCGCCCCCAGCTGGTAGGCGCGATAAATCACTTTGGCGGTGGTCGCGACCGGCACCGGCTCCCGCGAATCTCTATCAAGCACCAACTCCACGCCGACGGCAAGGCCGCGTCCGCGCACGTCGCCAATCATGGCGTGGCGCGCACTCAAACCGCGCAGGCCCGCCACGAATCGCGCACCAATCGTTTGCGCGCGTGCGCCGAGGTCGAACTCGTCGATCGCCTGCAGCACGGCCAGTCCGGCCGCCGTGGCGATGGGATTGCCGCCCGTGGTTTGCAGCGCGAACGCGCCGGCGTGGTCCATGATCTCCCGCGCACCCACCACCGCCGACAGCGGCAAACCGCCGCCCAGTGCCTTGCCGAATATCACGAGGTCCGGCGTCAACCCTTCGTGCTCGAAGCAATGCAAGCGGCCATACGGCAGCAGCAGCAACCCAGCCCGCGGCAGGGTATGGGTCATCGCGGTATGGCCGCTGATGCTCATGGAGCCCGACAGGTTGCCGTGATAGGAACCGATGAAGGAAATGAAGCGCGTGCGCCCGGTGGCCGCCTGGACCACCCGCATGGCGCAGTCATTCGCGTCCGGGCCCGAGTGCCCGAACCAAACGCGCCTGTCACCCGCGCCGGGCGTGATGCGCAGCAGCGTCTCGGCCAGCCGCACGGCGTTCTCATTTGGAAATGCCAGCAGGCTGGCTCCAGCCATGTTGGCGCTGGCGGCGCTGACCGCCGCCGTGATTGCCGGATGACCGTAGCCGAGCACCGCCGGTCCAAAAGATGCCGACAGGTCGAGGAGTTCGCGGCCGCCACAGAGGCTCAAGGGCGAGAAGCGCAGTTTGCCGATCTTGGCGATGACCTGTGCGTCGCGTTCCGCCAATGACGCTCGGGGCTGCGGGCCTTCGCTCATAAACGGGTGAGGTTCGTCGCTGACGGAGTACGGTTCACTGTCGTATTACCAGACGCAGCGCGGGCGGAAGTCCAAGCCGTGCGCGTGTATATTTCGCGCGTGAACGAGGAAACCCGCGAACCGGTGGTGGTTCCCCACGGCGAGTTGGCTCCGGAGCTGCTGCGCGCCGTGGTCGAGTCCTATGTGCTGCGCGAGGGCACCGATTATGGGGAGCGGGAGATCGCGCTCGAAGACAAAGTGGCGCGTGTGATCGCGCAATTGAAACGCGGTGACGCCGAGATCGTGTTCGATCCGGACACCGACACGGTCAGCATCGTCCGAACCACCGCGCGGAGGGGCGAGGACGGCGGGCGGCCGGGCAGGGATTAAATTTCGACGTTATCGATGAGGCGCGTGCCGCCGAGACGGGCGGCCGCGAGCGCTACCAGCGGTTCACCCGTCGGCGATTCGCCGTGCGTCGCTTCGGGCGCGGTCGGTTCGCGCAAATCGCTGCGCCGGCGGATGGCGACGTAGTCCGGCTGCCAACCCCGCTCGCTCAGAAAATCCTGCGCGGCGCGCTCGAGGGCCGGCCAATCCGTATGGCCGGATTTGACCGCGGCGGCGAGCGTGGTCAGCGTCGCATTCAGTTGCGAGGCCTCCAGGCGCTGTGCCTCGGTGAGATATCCATTGCGCGACGATAAGGCGAGTCCGCGCACATTGCGCACCGTTTCCGCGGCGACGATGTCGATGGGCAGCTCGAGCTGGCGCACCATGTTGTTGATCACCATCAATTGCTGGTAGTCCTTCTTGCCGAACACCGCGACGGCCGGTTGGACGATATTGAAAAACTTCAGCACCACCGTGCACACGCCGGTGAAGAAACCCGGGCGTACCTTGCCCTCGAGAATGTCGGCGAGCCCGGGCGGCGGGATTACCGTGTAGGCCTGCGGCTCGGGATAGATTTCGCTCTCGTTGGGCGCGAACACGATGTCGCATTGGGCCGCCGCCAGCATCTCGCAATCGCGTTCGAGGGTGCGCGGATAGGTCGCAAAATCCTCGTGCGGCGCGAATTGCAGCCGGTTCACGAACACGCTGGTCACGACAAGGTCGCCGCGCTCGCGCGCGATGCGCACCAGCGACAAATGCCCGGCGTGCAAGTTGCCCATGGTCGGCACCAGGGCCACCTTGCGCGTGCCCTCGAGCGCCAGCCGCAGTTGCGCAATCGTCGAGATGACTTGCACGCGATCGTCCGATCAGAAGCCGTGAATGGCGTCGACCGGAAAGCGTCCGCCCTTCACGTCGGCCACATAGGTGCGCACGGCCATCTCGATACTGGCGCTGCCGTCCATGAAATTGCGCACGAATCGGAACGGCTCGCCGCTCTTGAGTCCCAGCATGTCGTGCAGTACCAATACCTGGCCACTGCATCCCACGCCGGCGCCGATGCCGATCACCGGTATCGACAGCGCGCGCGTGAGTTCGCGTGCGACGGTGGATGGCACCATTTCGATCACCACCATGGCCGCGCCGGCCGCGGCGAGTTCCTCGGCGTGTCGCTGTAGGAGTTTGCTTGCCGCCTCGTCACGCCCCTGGACCCGATAACCGCCGAGCGTGTGTACCGATTGGGGAGTAAAGCCCAAGTGGGCGCAGACGGGAACGCCGCGATCGACGAGGAAGCGCACGATGGGCGCGGTCCAGCCGCCACCCTCGAGCTTCACCATGTGCGCACCCTGCTGCATCAACCGGGTGGAATGACGCATCGCGACTTCCGCCGACTCCTGGTAGCTGCCGAAGGGCATGTCGGCGATCACCCAGGCATTGCGATTGCCTCGGACCACGCAGCCGGTGTGATAGGCCATGTCGTCGATCGATACGGCGATGGTGGTGGGCCGGCCTTGCAGCACGGTACCCAGCGAGTCGCCGACGAGCATGACGTCGACGCCGGCATCATCGAGCACCCGGGCGAAGGCGGCGTCGTAGCAAGTCAACATCGCGATTTTTTCGCCCGAGGCGTGCATGTCGCGCAGCCGGTGGAGCGTGACGGGCTTTCTACTGGTCATGCGCTATTCTGATGCACCGCGAAGAAGGCGGCTAGGCCGGTAGGCTGAAAATACTGGGTGAAGTCTCGCAATTTTCGCTATTGCGTGCACGCACCACCTTGGTGCCGTTCGACGGGTCAGCGAAGGCTGGGGTCCCGATGCTAAGCTGGCTCGTAGACGGATCGTCATCCGGCCCGACGGAGGTTTGATCGCGCAATGGATCCACCGGTCGCCATGAGCCCCCGCCACACGGTGGGCGAGCCTGTGAAGGTGACTGTCCGTACGCGATTGGATCACAGGGTGGCGTTCTGGCTTGCGTTCGCCTACGCCGTGTTGATGGCCGCCAGCATCGTCCTCAAGCCCGGCCTCCGGATACCGAGCGCGCTATGGCCGCCGATGGCGTTGGAGTTCTGCGCCTATCTGATACTACCGACGATCCAATGGCCGGCGATTGCCGGCATCGGCATGTTGCTCGACGTGACTGTGGTCTCCACGGTAATCGTGCTGGGTACGGGAAAATTTCCCTCGCCCGGGTACATGGTCATCTTGTCCCTGACCGATACGGTCGAATGCGTCGGGATGGTGCTCGCATTGCGTGCCTGCCGGCTGGCGCTGCGCGACGGTGACCCCGGCGTACGGATAGCGCCGCTGTTGTTGTGCGGGTTGCCCTTGGGCGCGCTGCCGGGCGACTTGCTCACCGCGTGGGCGCATGCGGTAGCCGCCAATCAGCCACTGATGCCGCTCGACGTGGCGATCCGGTGTCTGTCCTCGACGCTCACGGTGGTTGCGCTGACCCCGCTCGTGCTCGGACTGCTGCGGGGATTCGATGAGCCCATCCGGGCGCAGGCGGGCCCGAAGGAACAGATCTTCATCGGCTGCGCGTTTCTGGCGCTATGCGTCCTGTACTTCGGCATTCCGTGGCATTTGGATCGCTTTTTGGAGTTGATGTTGCTCGCCGGACCGATGCTCTGGTTGTCGCTTCGCTGCTCGCAGCGGGCCGTCGCGGTCGTGTGCGCGGTGATCGCCATCGGGATCGGTATCGCCTGCGCGCACGGGATCGGCTACTTCCCGCCGCTGGTGTCGGTGGGCACCTGGCGTGACGGCATCATGTCCGCGCAGCTCTTTCTACTCACCGTTTGCGGCGAAGCGGTACTCATCAACCGCATCGTGCTGAAGGAGCGTGCCCTGCTCAAGGATTCGAAGCGAAAGGAGGCCATGCTGGCGGCGTATTGCAAGGCTTTGGACGAAACCGAAGACCGCACCCGCCGGGAGGCCGCGCGCGACCTACATGACGGCGTTTCCCAGATCATTGCCGGGCAGAGCATGATCTTGGGCGCGCTGCGCCGGCGAGTGGTGGACCCGGACTTGCGCGAGATGATCGATCAAGCCGTCGCCGCTTCCCGGGAGGCCCAGTCCACCGTTCGAACCACGATCCAGGACTTGAGTCCTCCGGAACTGGATCGCGCCTCGATGCCGGAGGTGCTCGCCTGGCTGACTTCGTTCTTCGCACAGCGCTACGGATTCGCCGTGATATGGCGCCTCGCGGGAGACTCCGCGACCGCCACCGGCGATTCGGGATTGATCTACAAGACTTTGCGCGAACTGATCTACAACGCCTACAAGCATTCGCAGGTCGATAGCGTGGAGGTGATCCTGAAGGCGGATTCGAAGGGGGTTCAGTTGTCGGTGATCGACGAGGGCATTGGCTTCGAACCGGACGCCCCCGCGGCGGATGGACGCCTACGGTTCGGCCTGGCTCACGTGAGCGAACGCATAGCGGTTGCCGGTGGCTGGTTGGAAATAGAATCCGCCAGCGGGCAGGGATGCTCCATCACCGTGCATTTGCCGCCCCACTCAGTCGGCGCACCGAATTCGCCGCTTGCCCGCGTTCAAGAGTCCACCGCACCCGCGTGAGGCGCGTCGGGCGTCGATTCACATGGCAACTTTCGCGACATCGTTGGCGAACTCGCGCTTGGGGTCGGCGCCCAACAGCAATTTCACGCCCGTGAGCAGGCTGGTTTCGTTGAGCCATATTTCCGCTGCATCGGCATCGAATCGAAGCAGCGCGAGATTGGGATCCTGCTTGCCGTCGAACCACGCTTCGACGTAGCGATTCCACAGCCGGTCGAGCAGCGCAGTATCCGTCTCCAGCGTGAGTTTGCCGGCGACGGTGGCGAACAGCCGGTGGTCCCTCGCGCAGTAAGTCGCTACGGCGCGATGATCCTCCGTGAAGCGTTTGAAGAATTCGCCATTCTTGGTGGTGAAGTACCACCACGAGTGACGGCTATCCTGGAACTGCGCCGTCATCGGCCGGCTGGCGCCGGCTTCGTTGGCCATGCCCATCATGACCAGGGGATGCTCCTTGAATGCGGTCCAGAATTTGGCCCTCAACTCTTTGTCGTCGGACATGCTGACTCCCGGGTGTGGAGCGCGCCAACGCGCGCTTGAGGGCTGCACGCTACGCCGTTCGACGAGCGGGGGGAGGTAACGGGCGCCGCTGGTCCTTGTAGCTTTGCGCTGTCGGCGCTTGCCTACGAAGTGCGGTCAGTCGGGGCTTACCCGATCCAGCACATCGACCCAGATCGGATCCGAGTACGCACGGCGGCCGCGGGCGTCCTGGACCACCAGCGCATACCAAGTCGGGCGCTGGGTGCGGAGGTCGAATTGCGCATGGGTGGTGCGCGGTGCGCCGGACCACGACCGCTCCTCCAGTATCGCGCCGTCGCTCACGAGTTGTACGAGCTTCATCCCGTCCACCGATTGGAAGTCGAACGTCAATGTGAACGCCTCGCCCGGCCTCACCTTCAATTCCTCGCCGAACGACACCTTCGGCAAGATGAGCGGTCCGCGAGTGACATATCCGTGACCCGCCCTCAGACTCGTCGCGAACGCGGCCGCCGTCAAAGGACCTTCCACATGTGCGTAGGTGCGCACGTGTCCTGACTCCGAGTTCCAGACGTCGTGATTGTCGGTGCCGGCGGTCAAGTAATAATGATGACCGCCGGACCATAGGTCCCACAGCAAGTGCAGCACCTTGTCGTCGTCCT
>Ga0116227_10011748_pt1 | contig 14591 bp, 14 predicted proteins | sample S1TSphgellanicum_FD_89693 | JGI IMG/M metagenome (GOLD analysis project Ga0116227, IMG submission 89693) | Host-associated microbial communities from peat moss isolated from Minnesota, USA - S1T2_Fb - Sphagnum magellanicum MG | ecosystem: Host-associated > Plants > Peat moss > Unclassified... | reverse complement strand
GCAAAAGAAGGGCCGGGAGTCAAACTGCCAATTTGACTCCCGACCACTAAAAGTCAAGAATCGACCTCTTCCCGACGTCGCCTTAAAGAGTGCAACACGGAGTTGGAAAGCTCTCGACGAGAGCTATAACTTTGGTTTAGAGCTTGTCCCAATCCGAGTTTGGGGCGAGGAGCTACGACCGTCCAAAGTCTCGGGACTCCAACCCGGGACAGATTCGGGACTCCAACTTGGGAGTCTCGGGAAAAAGAGCCATTTGGATGTAGCCTCCACAGTGAGACGCAGAGAATACTATATGTGGGAAGGTGGTGGCTTCCCCCAAGTCTGGGCCGTGGTGAGTCAAGTAGTCCAAGTTGCCCGTGGCTTGTCCCAACACCCAAGGGTGTTCCCGAATGTGAACTGACCCTCTTGTGGTTGGTTTTGGATGTAGATTCGTGCTTGATCTTCTAATCCATCTTCCTAGTCTAATCCCAGGACTTTTAGCACGCCCCTCTACCCCTCTTTAGTGCTGGAAGTCGGGAACGCCCTTCAAGTCCCACTTTTCCGCAACTCAACATAGTTGGACCTTCGAGTGGGTTCAACCCGGGACTTGGGAGTGCGTCACATTGTTTCCTTTTCCCCTACAAGGATCAGGAGCCTATTGAAGGACTAATTCCTACTAGAATATCATGAGATCATCATGTTGTGACATGAAGGCTTGATTGTTGTATTTTCTATTCAAATTTTCATTTGAATATTGCAAGTTGATAACTTGATTAATTAAGTCATCATGTGTAGGGACCAAGATTATATTGAATAAAACATGACTTATGCATGATTTGGCAAGTACTACGTGAACGCCATAGGCATGTATACATAGACTTGCCTCTTGAATTAGGTAATTAACCCACATTACCCATCCTCGTACATGAAGTTATTTGGGTTATAAGCACAACTAAACCACATTCAAATCATGGCATGGTCTCCTACCACAAGATTTGATCTTACATTGCAATACACTACATAATAGATGTTGTGTATTGTGTGCAACGTCGCACCAAATTGTACAATGATAACATTAGCTTGGATGGGTTTTCAAATTGTGCATGAAATCCATGCATTAATATGAATAATATTTGCATGTAGTCCTTGCTTGCCTTTTGTCAAAATGTGCATATTTACATGTATTATGCAAAAGTGTGGGATGTGATTGCAAATTTGTAAACCCGGTGAGCATGTGCTACATTTAATTCTCCATGTGAATTAAACAATCTCCCTAGCCTTGGATACATCAAGGGCACATTGAGATTTTTTTGACCACGATACATTAATTGTTTATCTCATGCATGTTGATAATTTTGTTAACTTACTAAATTGTAGCTAAGACACCATGGATGTGTGCAAACTATAGTTCAACTTGTTTGATGTATGGGCCAATTGTGTAATAAGTGTGTTTCACCATCTTGGATTTAATCTCATCACCAATGTGTACTTATATGATTATGAGACAACATGTCTATTGTTTTAAATTGTGCACTTGGTGAGGCAAGGGGTCATGTGCAACTAGTTGAAGGGATGATATGATTTGAGGGGGGGAATGTGTCAAATGTTGGGAAACAATCATGTAATACTTGTGAGGTTTAATTGGTCAACCTCTTGGAAATTGAGTCGTATAATATATATTTGAAAGGGCAATTGTTTAAGGGCACTAGGATAATAAGACATTATGGTTGTGATGGGTGGAAGTGCATGCTTTGGTGATCAAAATCAACTAATGATACCTTCAACCCAAAAATCTTGAACTACATGTACGTGTTCATGTGTTATTGGTAGAAGTGAATTTAATAATAACAAAATTATTCCACATTACTGTAACAACATATTTTTATTTCACATGCATACATTCACTATTTTTACCTTGATTTTCAACACATTTAACTTTGCCATTCATTAAAACACCATATTCATGGTTATTTCATATAACCAAAATCTTCACTTCAAAATACATTGTTAAAAACTCTAAAGACAATATTTTAGTTCATTTCATCATGTTCTGATATTACAATATATTCACACAAGAATCTGAACATAAAAATCACTACAAAAGTTTATACTTCTCTATTTTATTGAAAATTCCATTAGAATTATAACAGAATTCCATGTTTTATTGAAATAAAATCTAAAATAAATAAATAAATTTTTGGTATATCAAAACAAAATCTGTGGTTTTCTACTACAAAAATACCTATAGCTTTTCTTCCTCTTCCCAAAATAATGTGTCTAAGAATGTTTCATGTTTCCCCCAAAACTTTCCTTTTTAGGCAGTCCCAAGTCACATCACCATTGACGCATTCCCAACCTCTTCAAGAGATTCAAATGTGAGTCTAAGATGAAAATAACATAAGAGTAAGAAGTTGGGGCACGTTCCTTGGCTCGCAACACTTCAAAGGTAGAGGGGCATGTTGGAGCTCCGGGGTGGGACTAGGAAGATTGACAAGCACTTCAATCATTCACACGGACCTACACAGCCAAACAAGTTGGTTAGTGCATAGTTGGAACACTTTTGGTGCTAGGACGAGCCACGAGCAAATTCAAACTCACAAGATTCACCACGGCCTGGACTTGGGGGAAGCCACCACCTTCCCCTTATAGTATACTTTATGCTTCTCCATGAGGCCCACACCCAAATGACATTTTGTCCCGGGACTCCCAAATGGGAGTCCCAAAATTCCCAAAGTTAGGACTCCCACAACTCTGGAGCCCCATAACTTTGTGTGAAGACCTCCAATTGAAATGAGGTCCGAAGCAAAGTTGTAGCCTCATTGAGAACTTTCCAATGATATGTCGCACGTCACCTACGCGCAAGGAAATGGGGTCGATTTTTGACTTTTAGTGATCAGGAGTCAAACTACCAATTTGACTTTCGGCTTTTCTTTTGGCCATAACTTGTGTTTCAAATGTCCAAATGGGTGATGCGAATTCATTTTAAACATCTACGTTTCAATAACTTTTTAATGATATAAATAACTTTTCAAACCAATTGGTTTTAGCCCTTGTAATCACTCCCTGAAGATCTGAGAGTCCTTTGGGACTCCAACTCCCCAAGTGGGAGTTGCCTTGGGAGTGTGAAGGTTCATTCTCTCACATTCTCCTACACTCCCGGGAGTATAAAATGTGCCTCCCGGGTCTCCCTCTTGTCTTGCACCCTTGCAAGCCCTTACCTTGGACGCGAACCCAAGGCTAAGGTTGCGACAACCATGATCCAAAAACAACAAGAATTCAAAATTCAAACTAATAATGTTCCATGATTAGTCCATATCCAAATGCCTTGTTCATTCAAACCATGTACACATCCTACCCCTTTAACATTACCCCCTTCTGTATTTTGGATTTCATTCCCAAAATCCTTGTAAAATGATAGAAAATGGAATGAAAGCATTTCATATCCTTTTAAACATATGTCTCCTTTATTATAGTTTATGTAATCTCCACCTATACATCAATTAATGGTTCTATACCCACCTTTGGTGCTACAATTTTGACTTGTATTTCTGTCTCTACAATTTTGACCTCCTGCACTAACTCAATTTGTGATTCTATTTCCAAGGGTTGTATCTTGGATAACTCTTCTTCTATTGTTGGAATAATTTCTACTTGTTATTGTTCCTGAGTTCTCTATGGTTCTTTTTCTTTTTGACCCTCTCCTTTCAGGTCATGTGGTTTATTTGTTTGTATTTCCTCCTTTTGAATTGCTCCACTTCTAAAATATAATTCCTTAGTCTGCATTTCTTCCTCTTGAATTGTTCCACTTAGCCTTGCTTAAGTCTCTTCATCTTAGCCTGATACTTCTATACTTGTTGGATTACCATAGATAAATTTTGGAAAATCCTTTTGATAAGCTTCCAACTTCTACCTCATAATTTTTTCATTAGTTTTATGATGAGCCAAATGCTTCTCCAACTCCTTTGTAAAATACTCCTTTGCAACCTCCCACCATTCGTCAGATTTTGTTTTGGAATCCTTCATTTTGTTCTTTATCTTCATAAAAGTATAGTACTACAACATTTGTTCATAATCCTCTAACCTTTTCTTAACACTAGCTGGGTTTAGACTCTTCTTTTGTTCCTATGTAATCTTTAATTATGCTTATAGGTGTTACAAATTCTTGTGATAATACTTCTTTTCTTCCATTAATTTTTTTCTTTTTACTTTTGTTGTCTTTCTTCTAAGTTCTTAAAATTGTAACAAAGATACATTCTTCATATTTGTTAATTCCAAATCTATCATAACATTTTCCTTCTCTTTCATTTCCTTAATGTTTTCACATGACTACCCAAAGCCTCATGTTGTTGCTTAAAAAAAAAATGCCTTGTCCACTTTCTTTTTGTGGTTTCCCAAATTTTAGCCTTTTGCCTTAAATCCTATAGTTCTTCATCTTGTGACTTCAACTGTATTGTGCTACCCTTGAGCTCCTCATTCTATTCCTAAAATTTCTTAATCAACATTTTAATCTTTTGTTTAACCTCATCCTTGTTCCTCCTCTAGATTTCCACATCATGTTTATACCCTTTTAAAAGTCCTTGTCTTTATCTAATTCTTCATGTTGTATTACCTTTTCCTTCTCCCCCGTGGCTAATCTGTTCTTCATATTGTTCACCACCAAATTCAAATTCCCCATATTCAATATTACAATTGCCATAGTCTGAAATAATTCAACTGCCTTTTATGCTTGCATTATTTCTACAACTACCTCCTCCATAGACTTTGGTGTCCTTGTCTATGTTGTAGGATTTTTGGATCCGTTTGTTGATGTTCCCATCTTTTGCACCAATTTGCTTTCGAGCTCAAATTCAAATGGAAATCCTTCTGTAGATCCTAGTTTACTAATTGGTACCTATAGTTCTAATGGTTTAAACATTGCAAAAGAAAGTTGTGTCTCCACTTTTTTTTGTTTGCAGTCCAGTAGCTTGTAGACCTTTTTGTGTCTATTGTTGTTATTGTTACAAATGTTGTTATAAATGTTAGAAATATTATGGACTTCAAGTGGTCTCCATCTAATATTCATATACATCCCCATTAAAGTGTAGATGTTCATCACCCTTTGGAAACCTTGTGTCATGTACCTTCTTAACTTCTTACCTTTGATCCCTCAACTTCCTCTCCTATGGAGATGTCTTCTTTGGTACTTCCTTCTTCTCCTCCATCTCCTCCCTCAATTGTCTCTCTTGTGGAGATGTCATCTATGGTACCTTTATAATCTATATGGCTGCTTGTACCATTGTTGGCACTACATATGGTTCCACTTTGCCCTTCATCATTTTTTGTGCCCTTGCTTCTATGTTCTTTTGGTCCCTTTTCATTCTTGAGTCTAAGGCTCTTCATTCCTCAACTTTATTTTTCCTCTTAAGAGCACTTCTTGGAGAGTCTACTATAACTTTCTTTATGTTTTCCAATGTTGTCTACATCTCCTCCCTAGTTTTTTTTATCCTTGGTTGGTGGTTTCTATGGATTCTCATTTTGATGCACAAACAAATATTGAAAGATTTTTGCTAATACTAAGGTAGATTGATAGGTATCTTTCTTATCCCCTTTATTTTCCTTGACATACTTATACCACTGATCTAGCTCAATACACATACTATTGAATATAATAAGTGCCCAATTTGCCTTTTGCCCTTTTTTTGCTCTCATCAATGTAATAACATTCTTATTGTTAAAATATTATACCTTTTCTCTCTAATAAATGACATATATAATGGCATGATATTTGACAAAATATGGCAAACCCAGACTCTTTGCATTCCATTGATTAGAAAAAAAAAATGTAGGTGTAAATCTATAATTTTGTAATGCTTGGACTACTAGTGACTTATTAACTTGCCTTTTTGGGTCTTCTATATACCCTTCTGCACATACTCCAAAAACAAATACAACCAGTTGTTTGTTAATGGCATACACCTTATCCTTATGCCCAAAGTAAATTTGTGCCCTTGATCAAGAATGTGTTCAAAAATTCCAACATGACATTGGGCACCAATGCTTCCCAATCCATAAAAAACAAAGGAACAAGCCCTATTTTAGAAGCCTAATATTTTTCCTCAGCAATATCTTTCCAATTTCCATTCATTCAACATGCCTATCATAGTTTTGTTTCGTTTGTGTCCACATGAATTGTTCAAGATATGGAGTTTTAAGGTGTAAATTTCTCTAAAGGTGTAAATTTGTCTAGGATTGCACATCTTTTCTTCGCTATAACTTCCAACTCACACCTTTGATCTCCATTGCCCTTCGTTGTGCTTCTGCCATCATCTGCACCTATCTAGATCGTTATGCCTCCACCTACATTTCTACGGATGGCTATATTTTTGCTTCAACGACGTTCTCCTCCCTTGCATCATTTTATGTTGTTTATGCTTTCACAAAGTGCTATTCCATAGATTTGTCTTCCTTTGATTTTTCAATGAACATTAGATCTATGAATGTAACTCTTGGTCTTACTTGCTTTCTTGCACACCAATGTCATCTAATTCTGTGCAAAAAATCAATTGTAGGTGTTCCAATTGTATCTATATCATGAACTATCATCTACACAAATTGTATCTTCTCATTATACGCCTTCCTTTTTGCACTTTTCGAAAATGATGATGAATGCAGCCGTGCCCTTACAACTAAGGACTGAATATTCAACACACCTTCACACTCTACTTTTTTCAACTCCTCTTTTGTTTTTTTCCCCTCAACAATTCCACTTCCTCCTCCTGCTTCCATTTGTGTTTACTTTTCTATGCTTCTTTTTCCTTTGCTATTTTTTGTAGTTTTTCAATTACACTTTCTACACTCATGTTGTTGTGAACTCCAAAACTTCGAAAATGTTCACAACTTCCAATAACAAACGAAAACAACTTTCAATGGTTACCCCATTTTTTTGTTTTTGAACTTCTCACCTGTCGCATTCATTTCTTTACTTGCTTGTCATCTTTTAATTAACGCATGATCCTTATAATTAATACAACCCATCACTATGAACTTGTGTCCTTTGTACAGCCATGTGGAAACACTTTGCATCATCATTATGAATGAATGCTTCAAATTTCATCTTCCAATTAATCCACATCCTTAATTTCCTTACTTTACTTGTATTGATTCCACCCTGTTCGCCATGTACACCTTTTGCTAACTATGCCCATTTATCTATTGACTATACTAATTTTTTTACTAACTATGCCAACAAATCTAATGATTGTATGAATACCCCTAATGATTGGGCGAATACTTTTGTTGATTCAATCAATACCCTTGACAGATCATCTTTAGATCTCTACATCCCAAATTCCTCACTTTTGTAGTTATTACCTATAGATTTGTTAATCATATGTAGTTCCAAAATCAATATTGTGTTGACTATAATTTCTTTCATTTGTTCTTCATCTTCTATACTTTGTATCTATGGTTCTGTATTTCACAATCTTCATCTTCCTTATCCATATCAAAATCTTCTATCTAAACTCCACCTGCACTATGTTCCCAATATATTGACATCTGTTATTCTTATTTCTGAACTATAAATTCCATGTATTTGTAAGGTTTAAGCTTATTCACATTGACCAGCATAGGGTTAGTTTCAAACTTTTCAATGGTTATCAATAACATAATGTTATTTGGTAACACATACTATACTCTATAAGGTTTAAACCATTTCCTAGTAAATTTCCCTAGGTGTGACTTATTGCCTTTTGGAAACCACAAAACGTAATCACCAAAACTAAACTATTTTTTTGGATTCTTTTATTGACTCCATAATGTTCTATTCCATTGCTAAATTCATGTAGTTTCTGCAACTTGCATTCTAGCTTCCTACAACTTCTCTAGCTTTGTAATTCTACTAGTTAAAACTCTCACTGAAGTATTGTCTCTCTCATTTCCACCAACAACTAGCATTTTGTACTTTGTGGGCATCAATGGATGTAATCCATACACTAATTGATATGGTGTATACCCTGTCATTACTTTGTATGTAATTCTATATGAAAATAACACTTTAGACAAGTGCTCATCCCAATATGTTCTATTCTCACTTACTAACTTGGTCAACATTGTCCCAAGCACCTTGTTAGTAGACTCAACCTTCCCATTCCCTTAAGGATAATAGGTTGGAAAATTCACATGTTTCAACAAAAAATGATATGTCAAATATTCGATGGCATCATTAATGAAATGAACTCCCTAATATGTGACTATAGTCAAAGGACATCCAAACTTGGTTAATATGCACTCATACAAAAAAATTGTTGTGATTATTGCAGTATTAATTCTCAATGCTCTTGTTTCCACCCACTTGGTAGCATAATTTGTGGCTACAAGAATATATTTGTTTCTTGTGTATTTTCTTACTAGCTTGATTAACCCCATAAAATCAAGTCCCCATTTCATAAATGGTTCTTCTAGAAAACTTATCATCAACTTTGCAAGACTTTGAGTTGCTAATCTTCTATTATTTGATATGCATCACAAGATCTACAATAATCATGCACATCTTTATACATAGTTGGCCACCAATATTTAACATCCAATATCTTTTTCTGCATTATTTCAGTTACAAAATGCCCTCCTAATGGTCCTTCATGTAGTTCTCTCATCACCATCTATGCTTCCATAAATGTCAAACATTGTCATAGTTTATTGAAGCCCATCATGTACAATTCACCATTCTTTAATATGAAAAGTTTTGTTCTCCAAACCAATCTTTATTCTTGTTGTACCAATAATGTGCCCTCATTTTGTCATGTTTTTAAAAATTATTTTACATCCTTCATGATGCACCTCCAAACTCCTTGGTAGACTCAACTACGAGTCTAAATGTGAAAACAGTGGAAGGATAAATAGTTGGGGCACATTCCCTGGTTCGTAACATTTTGAGGGTAGAGGGGCATGCTGGAGCTCCAGGGTGGGTACTAGGAAGAATGACAAGCAATTCAATTACTCACATGGATCTACACAAACCAAACAACAAGTTGGTTAGTGCGTAGTTGGAGCACTTTTGGTGCATGGGCGAACCATGGGCAAACATGGATTCACAAGACTCACCATGGCCCGGACTTGGGGGAAGCCACCACCTTCCCCCTTATAGTATACTGTATGCCTAGCCATGGGACCAACACCCAAATGTCATTTTGTCTTGGGATTCCCAAGTGGGAATCCCAAAATTCCCAAAATTTGGACTCCTAGAAATTTGGAGCTCCATAACTTTGTGTGCAGACCTCTGATTAAGGTGAGGTCTAAAGCAAAGTTATAGCCCTTGTCGAGAGCTTTTCAACCCTAAACCCATGCCACCTACACGCAAGGAAATCAGGGTGATTCCTGACTTTTAATGGTTGGGAGTCAAATTGACAATTTGATTTTCGACCCTTTTTTTGGCCATAACTTGTGTTTTAACTATCCAAATGGGTCATGCGAACTCATTTTAGACATTTACGTTCCAAAATATTTTTAATGATATAAGGAACTTTTCAATCCAATGAGTTTTGACCCTTGCAATCACCCTCTAAAGATTCAGGAGTCCATTGGGACTCTAACTCCCAAAGTGGGAGCTCATTTGGGAGTGTGGAGGTTCACTCCCTCACACTTTCTTGCACTCCTGGGAGCATGAAATGTGACTCTTAGGCTCACTCTTTTGCGGGCACCTTCACAAGCCCTTGCCTTGGTCGCGAACCCAAGGCTAGGTTGTCACATAACCATTTGGGTTATGTGTAAAAAAACTTGCATATGTGGTTTAATTAGGCATACCTTTGGGTTCTATAATATCTAGTAATCTTGATAATGCATTACAACTACATGAGTTTTGCTTGGCTTATACACAATTGTGAAATCATATTCTAGGAATAATAACAACCATTTAGTTGTTCTCCTTGAAACATGTGGTTTGTTGACCAAATAGACCAATGCCATATGATCCACATAAAATACAAACTTATTACCTAATAAGTAATGTTTAAACTTATGTAAAGTAAAAACCATTAGTAAAACCTTTCTTTCCATTGTGCTATAATTTTATTTTACTTTGTTCAAAAGCCTATAAACATACACTACTAGTTGGCCACTCTTCCTTACTACATTATGAAACAACATAGCCCCCATAGCTAACAAGGGTGCATCTATACAAACATGAAACTCCACCTGCCAATTTGGTGATATTAATATCAGTTCTTTAATATACTTTTGTTTGATCAATTACTAAGCTTTTTGACATTCCTTTGTCCAAAGAAAAGCCTTTGTCTTTCTAGTTAGTATAGTGATAAGTGCCATAATAGCAATAAAGTTTTTTATAAAACATCTATAAAACAATGCCATCCCATGGAATATTTAAATTTGTTGTGGATTCTTTGGTGGTGACATGTTTACTATTACTTGTATTTTCATTGGATATGGTATTTTCCTTTCTTTGGAAACAATAAAACCTAAGATCATCCTTGTAAATACCATAAATGCACATTTGTCTGAATTTGGATTAATGCCATATTCTTTGCACTTTTGAAAACATAATTTGAGTTTCTGTAAATGACTTTCCATGTCACTATACACTATAAAATCATCTAGAAATATCTTCATAAAATTGTCCAAATATTATCTGAATGTTTTGGTAATAACTCTATGACATGTTAGAAATTCATTTTTAATTCCAAACAACATCACCTTCCATATAAAAGTCCCCTAGTTTATAACAAATGCAATCTTGTATTTATCCTCTATAGCTATAAAGATTTAATGATATCCTGAATATCCATTTAAGAAAAAATATGCCTCATACCCTACTATTATGTTCAACATTTCATCCGTGAAAGGTAATGGGTATGGATCTTTTTTGTGATGCATTTAATTTTATGAAATTTATACAAATTTTCAGCTTGCCATTTTTATTGGGCACTATTACTATGGGTGACAACCATGTAACCTCTTATACAAATCGAATGAATGGATTCATATTTATATCTTGTTTCATTATTGTAACATAATTTGGATTTAATATGTACTTAGCTTGATGTGCCGATGGTATAGTAGTGTCCAACTCCTTTTGCATTGTGCTAGCTCTAGTGGGATCCCTTTCATATTTTTGTATGTCCATGCAAAAACATCTTTGAATTCCTTTAACAATTGTTCCACTTCCAACACCTTGCTTATTTTTAGTTATGCATTAATCTTCACCATGTGGTTCTGCATTAGTTCCTACATTGAGCTTCATCAATTGTTGATCTTTAATTAATGTCCATCTAGTAATCTGTAATTCTTATGCTTTGATTTTTGTTGGAGTTTCATCCACTACAACATTCTTTGGTTGATGACTGCAGTACATATCTTGATACACCTTATCCTTTAGAGTTATTTTTTACTCATATCCATTGCCATCTATCTTCTTCTATGTGCTTTATATTCCAAATTGTTATTCTGAAATATTAGTCTTCACATCTATATCCATGATCTCCACATCTATGGTTTTCACATATTGAATTATTTTAAGTAAACTAATTATTCCTATTGAGAATAATTTTGGCTATGTAGCAAAGATGATATCTTCTTTTTCATTTGTGATACCATTTTGATAATCGTAACATAATAACACTTTCGGTTTTCTGATTTCACCTCCCAAATGCTTGGTGATTATAATTGTTCTAATTGTCCCATTCCCTTGTATAGTAATAATGTTATTCTCTCAATCATGTGCCATTTAGCATCCCTCAACCATGGTCTCCCCAACATGGAATAATTAGAATCTACCACACTATTATGAAATATAATGAACGTAGTTATATAAGGAATGCCATGAACATATATCTTTAGATTTCTAATCAAGCCCATTGGTTTTGTGGTTATTTGTTTGCCATCCTTAGATTATATGGTGTAGGTTTAAACTTTGGAAGCCCCAATTTTAATCTCAACTATTTTGTAATGATATTAACTTTAAAACCTCCATCCAACGACACATCTTTTATTGTATTCTTCCCAATTTGTAATTGGATAATTGCCATATGATTATCTATTGATATAATAGTTGTTCCTACTTATGGTATTGAAGAAACAACTTGTTTATTTGTGGTTGTTCTACTTAAATTATGAGTTTTCTCTAGTTTTAGCTTTTGCCACAAATATTTTTTTAACTCAAGAGTTATTTTAAATAATTATCCCAAGTTCAAAGTATAAACCCTTTGAACCTATGCTATGAACTTTTGTTATGAACCTTTACTATTGTTAAATATTTCCCATGAAATAAACCCTTATGAACGTATGTTATGAACCTCTACTACTATTAGAGATTTCCCATGAAACATCTTTTGCATCTCAATAAACTTTGGACAATCTGTCATTTTATGTCCATTCAAACCACAGATATGACATGCATACAAAGATGTCTTTTGAGGTTTTTGACTGGGTTAGGCTATTTTTGTAATCACCAATGTAGTTTGTTCCTTTTTTTTTTTGCATGTCTCCACATTAAGCTTAGTCATTCCATAATTTTTACAAAATTAGTTATTCTTCCCTATATTACTTTGTGTTTTAATGGTGCTATTTATTTTGTACTATGTGGTACTAATAATTCACTCCTTGCTTTGACAAATAATCATCCCTTCTTCACATAATATCTTTGCCTCCTTATGTTGTTGAAGTGTTGATCGCTTCATCCCCGAAATTGCAATTTTCAGGTATGATTACAAATTTGTTCTAAACACAATAGTCAAAAAATTGTCCATGGTTGGTACTTGTAAACCATGAACCAACTTTTGAATCTACTTATAGTAAACTTCCACCCCCTTAATTTCCTCATGCTTCATATTCTTGAGCTCCATGTATATTTGCTCATCATTCTAAATCTTTTGATGACGTTTGCAAAATGCCTATGTAAGCTCCAAAAATTTTAAATTAGGAAATTCTGACATGTAGTTATGGCACCAATCTAATGTCATATCCCTTAACATATAGGTAAATGCATTGATGATATACTTTTAAAAAATTTCTGCATTTTCTTTCACTGTAAAATTAAACACTCTGACATGAACATCTGGGTTAATGTCACAAACTTAGCCTTGGGTTCACAACCAAAACAAAAGCATGGAAAGGTGCAAGCTTGGAATGTAACTTGGGAATCACATTCACAGTCCTAAGAGTGTAGGAGAGTGTGAGAGAATGAACCCACAAATTTCCAAGTGGATTCCCATTTTGGGAGTTAGAGTTCGAATGGACTTCCTAATATTTAGAAAGCAATTTGAGGTGCCAAAACTCATTGGATTGATGACTTCCATATACCATTGAAAATATCTTAAGACTTAGATGTATAAAATGGGCTTGTATTATCCATTTAAGTACTTATGACACAAGTTATGGTCGAAAGAAGGGCTAAGAATCAAAGTGTCAATTTGACCACCAACCATTAAAAATCAGGAATTGCCTTAAATTACATGCATGCATGAGGCATGCCATATATCATTGAAAATCTCTAAATGAGGGCTACAACTTTGCTTCAAACCTTGTTTCAATCAAAGGTTTGCTCAAGAAGTTGTGGGCGTTCAAAATGGCGAGATTTTCAATTTCAAGAATTTTGGGACTCCCGACTGGGGACTGCAAACAGAGAGAATGGAAACACAACCTTCTTTTGAAGTGTTTAGACCATCAGAATTATAAGTACTAATTAGTAAACTAGAATCTACAAAGGGATTTCCATTTGAATGTGAGTTGGGGAACAAAATGGTGTAGGAGATGGGATCATTTTCAAACGATCCAAAAATCCTACGACACATACAAGTACACCAAAGGTTATGGAAGAGATAGTTGCAAAAGTAATGTAAGCAAATAAGGTAGTTGAATTATTTCAGACCATGGCAATTGTGAGTTTGAATATGGGGAATTTGACTCTAGAGGTGAGTAGTCTAAAGAATATATTAGCTATAGGGGAAAAGAAGAAGGCAATATTATAGGAGGAATTAGATAAGGAGAGAGACTTCCAAAAGGGGTATAAACATAATGTGGAAATATGGAGGAAGAATAGGGCAGAGGCTGAGTAGAAAATTAAAGTGTTCATTAAGAAACTACAAGATGAGAATGAGGAACTCAAGGGTAACATAGCAGGGCTGAAATCGCAAGATGAAAAACTATAGGATGAGAATGAGGGGCTCAAAGGTAGCATAACAAGGTTGAAGTTGCAAGATGAAGAACTATAGGATTTAAGGCAAAAAGGTGAAATCTAGGAAACCACAAAGAGAAACTGGGCATATGCATTATTACTTCATAAGCAACAATAGGAGGCTTTGGGTAGCCATGTGAAAGCACTAGCTAAAGAAAAGAAGGAGAAGGAGAATATTTTGACAGATTTGGAGTTGATGAATATGAAGAATGCATATTTGTTGTAGTCATAAGAGCTTATAAGAAAGACAATAGAGGTAAAAATAGAAGTTGATGGAGGAAAAGAAGGAGTATTAGAGGAATTTGCAACACCTGTAAGCAAAGTTGAAGATTGCACAAGAATAAAAGAAAAGTTTAGGCCTAGTTGGTGTCAAGAAAAGGCTAGAGGATTATGAATAGATGTTGTAATACTATACCCTGATGAAGACAAATAACAAGATGAAGGATTT
>Ga0116227_10011746_pt1 | contig 14593 bp, 10 predicted proteins | sample S1TSphgellanicum_FD_89693 | JGI IMG/M metagenome (GOLD analysis project Ga0116227, IMG submission 89693) | Host-associated microbial communities from peat moss isolated from Minnesota, USA - S1T2_Fb - Sphagnum magellanicum MG | ecosystem: Host-associated > Plants > Peat moss > Unclassified... | reverse complement strand
CCACGCCCCCACCCCCCCGTTCAAGCCCCAAATGAAACAAATTCTCTCTAATTTTATCTCCATATATTCTTTCTTGTTCAAAAATAGAAGAAAACATATTATAATATATTACAATTATCATAGTCAGAGATTTGAAGAATTCTCTACTTAGTTAACCACATGTGTGATCAACTAGTAACAAGGGGTGTGTCACATGTGACCTTGCCATTTACATTAAAAACTATCTTAAGGCAAAAGAAGGATTTATGAAAATTCAAATATTTCACCATGCAAAAATATAATCTTAAAAAAAAATCCTCCAAAAGGAACCAAAATCCTTCAAGATAACATAACTCTACAACTAATCTCAAGGTTCAACACGAGCAAAAATATCACCTTTCAAAAATCCTCATAGAATAAAAATAGACATATTATTTATTATTACCTAGTAGGGGCCTATAAAAATCCCTTAAGCTACTATACTCTATAATGAATCTAAACACAATATCCTTCTAAGGTTTCAATGAAAGAACTGGCAAAGAACCGGCAGATATAAAGGCAATTATTTGATTTTGTTTTCAAGGAATTGAGAAGTGTGGGTATACATTTCAGAAGGTGATCTTGATTCTTTTGAGAACTGCAGTTATGAACCCTAAGAACCAAGTTGTTATATATAACCACAATTCTCAAATTTTTGGGGGTAAAATGCTTAAATAACACGCTTTATAACTGCCGGGGGTCTATTGCTGCAACACTTCTATAAGCACACCTCATATGGGCCAAAGTACCCTAAACCCTAAACCAGCACCCACCAATGCACCATGTAGGATGGATGGCATGTGGACAGGAAACATTTTTTCATTGTAATTGAAAGCTTGGCGCAATAACCAACCTAATAAGAACAAAATATCAATATATATTGATATTGCTACCCATATATATATATATATATATACCTAAAATACATTGGTATATCAATCCAACAACAATTGCAACATAAGGAGTTCAATCGGTCACGATATACTATATTTTCTAGCCTAATAGGTTAATTTCTTTGTCATCAAGGATGAAGTAGTGGATCAATTGTCCACTTTAATCTAGCCAAAACCCATTATTTGAAAGAATGCACAAAGAGCAAACTCCTTGTTTGGGTTTGAAAATCTTGTGTTGAAAAGCAATGAGTTGTTAATTGTTATGTGAAAAGTACATTAGTAGAAAAGATATAAACATGCATGTTTGTAGAAAATATGTACAACACTTGAGACATTATTATTGAGAAAGTCACACTTTTTGTAAAGTCCTTTCTCACCTTTTCAAAAGGAAGGTACAAAGTTCATTAAGCTTGTACAATATTGTGCAGGTAGTCAAAAGGTTGAACTATGATACTACTACAAAAGAATTGTGAATTCAAACATTGTAGTTTGTTATTTAATTAAAAATTTGATGTTGTTCAAGAAAATTTGATGATCATATTTGAACCGTCTATTTGTTTTCAATAATTGAATGGTAAATGAATTTTTATTTGGAAGAAAGATAGTTTAGAGATCTTAATGGCAAAAAGAAAAATAATGGTTAAAAAACTAAACAAAATTGATTTTTTTCTCAAATAGATTATCAATTTTTTTAAAAATTACAATAGGATAATGTTTCATTTCTACTACTTCAATTGCATCCTTTCAAAAATCAAGATTTTTGAAAGCACAAGACCTAAAATCCTAGTAAGGGATGAATATTAGAAAGTTAAAGAAAATTATTTAGAAATCCAAAAAATTACCATTCAATTGTTTTATCTAAATTTAAAGGTTGTTACTCAAACATTACTCAATTATGTAACCTTCAGTCCATTAAAAAAAAATTCATGCAAATTGCTTTCAAATAACATGGAACAAATTATTGGATCAAGGACATGTTTGCTTAGGTTTAAGTCTAGACTTTTCAAATGAATGTTTAAATTGTTGTGCCATCATGTCAATTAATATTTCCACAAGCATTTTGATCTAGACTATCCAATAGATTTGAAAAGGCCACATTTCACATGTGTGCTTATTAAGTTGGTGTACATCAATCCATTTGTAAATATCCAAAAACAATTGCCACTTTTTTACCAATCAAATCTTGTACTTTTTTTTGAGACGTAAAGCACCGCCTGGATTTTTCCTTTGTAGTTTCAGTTCCCTTGCCTGCCTGAAGAAACCTGTTTTCAACAAGCAGGATCTTCTACGGTGGAAGGTACCAGCCAGGTTGTACTGGATCTTCTGGCCAGCAGAAGGTACCAGCCAGCCTGTCACTATTTCTAAAAAGTGAAAAAATCCCAGCTCTGCTTGACGGAGGAAAAGGTCCTGAGTTCAGGCCCTTTTCCTATAGAGAAAGTTTGGTGAAGATAGTGACATAGCCAACTATTGTGAGCATCTTTACTCATATACCTACATAACATACCCCCCCTTGGGTGAACCAGCACCAAAGTTGGTACCAACCATGGTTTAAAAGCCCCAAAATTCAAACAAATAAGTTAACCCCCTGTCACACTACTACTAATTCAGGGTCTCTCTGACTTCAAATTGTAACATTTTTTTGGGGGTTAATTATGGCTATTAATAACAGGTCTCACTCAAAAAGGTCTAGGCACCTATGTGGGTGCCGGTTCACCCCGGCCAGTGTCTTTTTTTTTCAGGCATTTTTATTTGTAGCCCAAGTGGCTATTATCCAGAAGAAAGTGGAGAAAAACCGGCCCATAGGAGGATTTAGCCAAATATGGCTATAAATCAAATATCAAGTGTAACTTTGTAATCATATGTATTGGCTACACAATGAAAACCAAGTGTGGAAATATGGCAATTTTTACCAGAAATTTTTCCTCAATTTTGGCGATTGAAATATCTCAAAATTACTTTTTTTAATTTTTATTTCGCTTTTTGGCGATATTTCGCCACTAAAAATTTGACGCTGGCCCTTATCAGGGAGCCTCTTTTTTTTTTTTTCTTTTTCTTTTTTTTGGTTCTTGGGGGTGCAAATTCTTTAAGTAGGTCCACTAGAGAGGATCTCCAGCACTAATTAGGATTAAGTGGCGACTGTCCTAGCGAGGCGGTCTATGGCATTTCCTTCGGAAACTGCTGCTACAAAATGGCGACTTAGGAAATGCCTAAGTCTGTGTACTTGTGGCCACAATTCTATATATTTATTTTTCGGAAAATGGTGCCAAAAAATCATTAAAAAAAATTAATTATAAAAAATTTGTGTGTTTGTGTGTGTGTGTGTGTGTGTGTTTTCTTTTTTCTTTTTTCATTTTCTGGAAATAGAAAATTCTCCAAGTTGGGAAATTTGCTGCCAAAAAAATCACTGCTTGTAAGCAGAAATTATTTTAATTCCATTTTGTGATGTAGCCACACTGGCAACTATCCATGGGAGGATTTCGCCAGATTTGGCTACAAGACAGAAAGGAAGCTAAAAGTTTTTGTATTATCCTATTTCCTTTTTAGCTACCCACAGAGACTAAATATGGCGAACTCAACCTTTTCCCCCTTACCTTTCTGGCGAATTTGGGCCATGTGTTTTTTTCCATGACAAATGCTTTGTATAGCTGTGACTTTTTTTTTCAATTTTTGGCCTTGCCTACCGAGCCAAGGATATTATGTTTAGATTAATTATAGAGTATAATAGCTTAAGGAATTTTGGCCCCTAGGTCTATTTTTATATGAGGATTTTTGGAAGACGATATTTTTGCTTGCCTTGAAACTTGAGATTAGTTCTAGAGATACAATATTTATCTAGAAGGATTTTGGTTTCTTTTTAAAATTTTCATAATTCTTCTTTTGCCTTAAGATACTTTTTTTAATGTAAATGGCATGGCCACAATGTGACACGCCCCCTCGTTTGAGGTAGCATCATTGGCTATAATCCCCAAGATCAATTTAGCATAAAATGGCAACAGGACAGGCAGGACAGCAGAATTTTTTTTTTTTGTTAATCCTGCTCTTTTTTGGCGACCTATAGGAGCTGGTCTTCTAAATCTGGCGAATCCAGTCCCAAACCCTTACTTTTTTTGGCGAGTTTCTCCAGAAATTTCCAGAAATATCCATTGTACAGGTCACAGTCCCAAAGCTGATTTCAAATTTTGGCGAAATTTCTCACCCCAAAAAAAAAAAAAAGCTGGTCGCAGTCCCCAAAAACTTATTTCGCATTTTGGCGAAATTTTGCACCAAAAACAAACGCTGGTCCCAGCCCCCAAAACCGATTTTGCATTTGGCGAAATTTCACATCCAAAAAACACGCTGGTTACAGCCCAAAACTGATTTCGCATTTTGGCGAAACTTGGAGCCAAAAACAAAAACTCGGTCACAGCCCCAAAACTGATTCTGCATTTTGGCGAAACTTGGACCCAAAAACACAACCTGGTCACAGCCCCAAAACTGATTTGACACTTTGGCGAAACTTGGATCCAAAAACAAAAACCTAGTCACAACCCCGAAACTGATTTCGCATTTTGGCGAAACTTGGAGCCAAAAACAAAAAACCTAGTCACAGCTAGTGTTGGGAGGGTATCACAATTTTACGATACTCGTCCAATCCAGTTTTCACAAAGTAATTTACAAAAGGGTCCGGTTCTCCCCCAAAAAAAATTTCTAAAATTTTATGCTGGGCAAGGGTATCAACATTTCTTTTTAAAATTTTTAATCAGTTCTCACAATGCTGGTTTTCAAAAATTTGAAAACAGCAAGTTATCCTTTGTCGGTTCTCACAAATTGGGTATTATTTTGTATTTTTATTTTAAAAATTAAAAATTAAATTAAAATTAAGATTAAATGATTATTTATTTATTTAACAACAGCTCTGGCTTTTTGAAAAAAAATTAAAATCAAAGAACCTCTAGTTCAAGGTTTTTGATAAAAATTTAAAATAAATTATCTTCTAAAATAAACTCTTCAAACATCATTACCATCTTACCTGGCTTACTATTAATAAGTACCTACCACCAAATACTAGCCCTCCCTTGGATCTCCCATCTCTCAAAACAAATTAGACCAGACAAATTTTGATGTGGATTTAGGGATGAAAGTGTCCTTTTTTTAGCCCTAATTAAACTAGGTTGATTTAACACCGTTCTTCCAAAGTTCAAACCCATTGTCCATGAATGATCGACAAGATCCAGTAAAAAAAACGTTGTTCCATTTTGCATAGAAACATAATTAAATTTGATGCTCATAAGTTCTTTCTCATTGCTTGCTTATACTAAATTTGAATGACGACTAAACACTGAGACCCTGACCCAGGTAAGGGGTCAGACATTACCCAATTCTCAAAAATTAAATAAAAATTAAAAGCCAATTCTCACACAAGTTTGTGTGAGAACTGGTCGTTCGATTTTCAGTCAGGGATCAGACTGGGATGCCCAGGATGATGCTTGGGTGATGCCCGAGGTAATTTATGATACCCAACCAACACTGGTCACAGCCCCAAAACTGATTTTGCATTTTGGCTAAATTTCGCACCAAAAATAAACGCTGGTCACAGCCCAAAACAGATTCCGCATTTGGGCGAAATTTTGCACCATAAAACAAACACACACACTCTCTCTGTTTTGTATAGGTCGATATCATAGCTGTTGTTTAAGTCGAAATTTGGCGAAACCTCGCCAAAATGAATTCGGCCGGTGCGCACGCACTACCCACCCCGGAAACCAAACAGAAGAGTCACATGCGTGGGGACATGCTGCAGCAGATGCGCTGGGCTCCAATACTCTTGTCGGAGCTCTGTGGTTTTCTCCTTGCTCTTTGACTAATAATTTGGAGCAAGTTGTAGGATTTTGATTGAGGTCAGAGAGAAATATACCATGGCTAGATGCCGAGGAGCTTGGCAATGGAAGAAGCAAGCGTCCACTAGACTTCTCTGCCACCACGTGAGTCCTCCTCAGCTCGGCATCCAGGATTGCGGCTGAGCATCAATCTCCGGAGATGCGTAAAATAGGGGGCTCCTCTCCTCACGACTTTACAAGTGCCTGTTGCAAAAATTCACAAGTGCCTACAAGTAAGTACTCAATCCCCGTATCATGACAGAATATATATACATAGGTACATTATAATTTCCAACCACTCTGGATTTGAGGGTTGGTACATTACGTTTTAAGGTGATGATCTAGTTTTGCAACTCGGTAAATTGCTACTGCTTTTCTTCTTCTTCTTCTTCTTCTTCTCATTTCCAGAAGAAGCTCTCGACCGCTTTGTCACAGTTGTTACAAGTGCCTTTCCAAGTCAATTTGGCTTTTGTGAGTTTGATAAATACAGTTTCAAAGAATTTGTTTTTTGCATATTAAGGATTGATTTTGTATGTGAAGGATTGCTGGTTTTTTGCATATGAAGGATCGTTTTTTTGTATACGAAGTATTGATGTTTTTGCATATGAAGGATTTTTTTTTGTATAGGAAGTATTGATGTTTTTGCATATGAAGGATTTTTTTTTGTATAGGAAGTATTGATGTTTTTGCATATGAAGGATTGTTTTTGTACATGAAGGAAATGTCTTTTTGTGTATGAAGGATTATAGTTTTGCACATAGGAAGGACTTTTTTTTGCATATGAAGGATTTATTTTGTAGATATATTTAAACGCCGCTTTTAGACTGATGGATTTGATCCGAATTCTGTGTGTGTGTGTGTGTTTGGAGAATGAAGTTGATGGCGAGCAGCGACAATGTAGGCTTAGGGCAGTTAGCTCTGTTGCTGCTCCTCATGACGCTGAGCGGCAGCAGCAGCTTGGCATTGTTGGACGAGGGGAGTGGAAGGACGAGCCACTACATGCGGAGATTGTCTGCGGGTATAGACCTTCCTTACACCGATCCTTTGGTGGAAGCGCCACCAGGCGAGAATGCTCCCCAGCAGGTTTGCGGATAGACTACTTAATTACAACACACTCTTCATCACTTGTCGTGGTGCGAACGTAGTAGTACAGATCGTCATTTGGACTTCCTCATGGCTTTTAATAAGATTGTGTTCAAAAATGCCGCGGGTCTTGGCAGACCAGCTTGACCGGACAAATTAGAGGTGAAATCAGAGAAGCTTGTGCAGCACCAAATAATTTTATGTGAAATTTCCAACAGGTGCATATCACTCAAGGAGATATTGTCGGGAAGGCTGTGATTGTGTCATGGATTACAGACCAGCCGTCTGCACCGAAGGTCTGGTATGGCATCAAGCAGGGCGATTATCATTGGGTGAAGGAGGGCAAAACCTCCCAATACTCGTTCTACAACTACACATCTGGATTTATCCATCGTGTCACATTGGACTCCTTGCAGGTATGAGTGTTTCTTTTGCAACAATTTTGATTGCCTAGCATCTTTGATGTCTCACCTGTGTCAGAAATTCTGTTCCTTATCCATCCTTGTGCACAGTGTTGACATCTGTACTTGTGATTTATGCTTTGGTTTTGGAAAAATTATACTGCATGATTCTATATCTGCTGCAGTACAATACCAAGTACTACTACAAGATTGGAGAGGTGACTGTGCGTGAATTTTGGTTTACAACTCCACCAGGAATTGGACCAGACATTGCCTATACTTTTGGTCTCATTGGTAAGCTTTCAAGGATCTTATTATTAGGGTTGATCATAAAGGATCTACCTCCAAGAGTTGTCAACATAGACATGACACTTTCTGAAGGCAAGTGATAGGAATACGGTCTATTATCTGCCTGCACACTTCAGATAGGTCATTTGCAGAGGGTCAAGAAAAACAAAATTGTGATGCTGGTGTGCTAAATTGCAATGCTTTGCAACAGGGGATTTGGGCCAAAGCTATGACTCTGTAACCACCTTGGAACACTACGCACAAAGCTCTGGCAAATGTTTATTATATGTGGGCGATCTTTCATATGCTGACAACTATCCATTTTACTACCAAGTACGATGGGATACATGGTCACGCTTGATTGAGAGCAGTGCTGCTTATCAGCCCTGGATCTGGACAAGTGGCAATCATGAAATTGAATTTTTACCTGAAGTGGTATGTCACGATTCAACAAATTTGGAAAACAGGCTTATTTGTTATTGAATTGTTAATTGTTTGAGAAAAACCCAGAAAAAGTGTGAAGCAAGTGCTGAAGTAGTCAGAACTGGAGTGTGCAGGGTGAGACAAAGATTTTCAAGTCATTCAAAGCTCGCTTTCCAACTCCATACAAGGCATCAAACAGCACATCACCACTCTGGTACTCCATCAAGCGTGGATCTGCTCACATCATTGTCCTTGCATCTTATTCCTCATATGGTGAGCAGAAATCAATCATCCATAAGTAGCCAAATGATGAAGTTTTGCCAGTGCATTCTGATTTTAGTTGATGATATATACATAATTCTCTGAGAGTTGTTGTGTGGGACAGGAATCTATTCCCCACAATGGACATGGCTGCAAACTGAGTTGTCAACAGTGGATAGAAATGTCACACCCTGGCTGATTGTGCTATTGCACTGCCCATGGTACAACTCAAATGCTGCTTCCTACATGGCGGGTGAATCCATGCGTGTTGTTTTTGAGCAAATGGTTGTAACAAGTCAGGTTGATGTTGTTTTTGCTGGCCATGTGCATGCATATGAACGCACTGTGAGTCCTCTCTATTCCCTGTGGTCTTTGCATATTTGTTCATATGCTGTGCTGATCAAGTAGCAGCTCCCTTTAAGCATCCTTGATTATTACATCTTTCCAATTCTTATAATGTGGGTTGGTGCAGTTTCCTGTCTCAAATATTCTTTACAATATCACAAATGGATTGTGTATACCTGAACTGAACCCAGCAGCACCTACCTACATTGTGATAGGTGATGGTGGAAATAATGAAGGTCCATCATCAACGTAAGCAACTTTCTTCTTTAATGCTAATTGTTTTCTCATTTGTCTAAATGAAGCATCACTGTCTGGGAATAAGCCTCCAAATTGCAACCATTTGTGTCATGTCATTTTGAGATACACAGCAGAGCTGCTATGTAACTGTGAGGAGGGTACACTAAACTCATATACAAAACAAAAATCTTGGTGTGTTCTTTTTTACAGGTTTACAGAACCTCAACCAAATTATTCAGCATACCGAGAAGCAAGCTTTGGCCACGGACTGTTTGACATAAAAAACCGTACACATGCAATATGGACATGGCATCGCAACCAGGATGGAGAGCCTGTAGTTGCTGATTCTGTCATTCTGTACAACAAGGTTTGGTATGCCTGATGATAGGTTGTCAAGTTGAGATGTTTGTCTCACGAAATGCAAGATAGAAATTTGAACCCTAAACCCCATATACCAGGTAGAGACCAAACTTATTAAAAACCAGTGCTGTAATCCACCAATTTTAGGCTATCTTTTTGAAAATGTGTGTAGCAAAATGAGGATTCAATGATCAGAAGACCAGAACCATGGATTGAAACACACTTTATCTTCACACACAAAAGGTTTGATTCATGAATGAATCATCCTTGTCCTCACAGTCATAAGTTCTTGAGGCCCCAAAGAGACATACCATCTCTTCATGGCTTCTGATTTCTCTGATGGTTCCTGAGTTTCACCGTGCATTTCCATTTTCCTCAGCGGCTCCACTGCTGCTACATTAAATTTTCACTGCTCCGACCTGTCCCGCTACTATAATTCCTCTCGAACTTTGTGCATTAAATGCTGAGATTCAGCATTTCGTACTGAGAGTTTCAGCATTTCATACTGAGATTTAATAAAATTTCCTTACTTTACGGATACCACTAAACGAGGGGTTAAGGGGTGAAAGGAGGCCCAAAGACAGGGTAACTGTACGGATATCTCTATTACGCTTATTCATTTTTTGTCCAATGAAATTTACAGGCCTGGACATATCTTGGTCATTTATTGGCACCGTGCCTTCATGCAAGGACTATGCATTCTCTTTGGTTCTATAAAAGACCTTGATACTAGAAGTAGCTTGGACCTTTAATGGTGAGAAATAGGTGTTTTTAAGGCACACCTACAACACATACTTCGTATTTTAGAATCAAACTTTAAAAGTTAGTACCCAAAGCTGTAGATGTAGGGGAAGGGTAAGCAAATGGCTGGATACTTCACTTATTTCAATAATCTATCTAATTAATTTGTTAGTGACCTCATTTTATTTCCTCATCTAGTAATCTTTTTGTTCATTAAGCACTAGATAAGTTCTTATACATTTTATAGATGATGTTATAGTTGTGGTACACATATATTTGTGTATGCTCTCGTCCATGTTATGTGTTTGTGTGTATGCGAGTATGGTATGTCAGCGATATATGTTGCATGACGATATGTATTCGCACAACATTGGAAGTGAAGTTATGATTACATTGTTTATAATATATGCTTATAACAATAATGGTGCATTCACACTTGATGTTAAGTCAATGTTAAATGAAAATCTAGGTGGCATCCTAAGTGGCACACAATGTTAAATAGATGATAGCTTAATGTTAAGTGAATGTTAGCCTAATATAAAATTTTCATTGTAAGTAGCGTTAAGTCCTAAATGACTAAATGTTAGGGAACTCAACATTGGAGTCATTAACATCAAGTTTGACTGCACCTTAAGGAAGAGTAAGGATGTTTAGAGGCCACATATGCTGATAAAATGGGTTATTAAGCAATACTCTTTTAACAATTCATGCCATCTCAAAATATTGATATTTTCAAATTTCAAATGGAAGTTTTCAAACTATTAACTTAAACATGTAAAATCAATATCATTGTTTGGATAGAAAGTATTTTGAAATCATCTTAGCAATTCACCACAACCAACCATTGTTTTTCATTTGTTTATTCATTAAATCATGCATCCTTTACATATTATCAATGGAAACCTTATGTGATTGCTAATGATTTTTTTTCGCATTGACGAGGCTACCATTACACCATCAACATCATAATATGATTTTCTTTTTAGCTTATTCAAGTTTTCCGTAAAGTTAAAAAAACACAAGGTTATTACCATGTGTTTGTTGGAAACACAAGATGAATACAAAAATTGACGCAGAAAGTACATAATTATTGTGTCAATTTACAACAAGGTATGGAACTCAATTTAACACCAAATTAGGTGTTAAACTCAGTATCATACTAAGATTTATTTTTTTTTTTAATTGATGCACCTTGTTATCCTATTGTTGAGTTTTAATAGTCATTAAATGCTACATAGTTTTTATGTATTTCATCTTGGGTATTACCTTTTTTTTTTTCCAAAATCATGATCACTTTACTCACACAACTTACAAATAATCTTGTGTTAATAATAGGTCAAATTTCACAATAAAAAAGTTTTGTTTAATTTTTCAAAAACATTTGTGCATTTATAATGAAATAAACATTATAAGAATATAAGCAAACACATCTCTAGTTTTTTTCTCAATTATGGATATGCAATCAAACTACCTGCACTAACATTTTAGCAATAGGACATCCTTAATTTGTTTGAAGGATGATCCAAAACAAAAATGAAAATAAGGCACCAAGCCAAGGTGGCTATAAGGAAAACTCTATGCTAATGAACAAGTTCATTTTTTAACATTATTTACATGGATAAATATGTAAGGTAGTTTAACCTAGGTAAGTACCTACCAATGTTACCTTAAATTATTTAATATACTAACCTAACCTACTTCAGCTATATAACTAGACTAGGTTATATTATTAAGCCACCTATATGCACTATACCAATTGGCTTGGCCTATTCTAAGCTACATAAGCTATGTTACTTAAGCTAGCATACCAATGTATTTAGTAGTTATATGTGTTAAACTAACTTAGGTTAGGTATTATATTATTAACCTTTGGGCAGAAAATAATATAAATATATTACATAAACAATCATAACAAGCCGATGTATACTAATTTAGGTATATTTAGATATATATGTCTAGTTAACATAATTATATTAACTTAGGTTACTTATGCTACTGAAACTAGCTAGCCACACATGGGATTTTATAATTTTAATTTAGGATTAATTTTTGAAAATGTTATGCCAAAAAATCAATCAATTACATTTTACCATCAACCTATATATCCTACCTACCTTACTTAGCTTGCTAATTACACTATCATACCTTAACTTACCTATAAACTATCTATTTTAGATAAATTCAATGCCCATAATAATAATAATTTATTAATTTACTTACCTACAAATCCATATTTTGTTGGTTAAACTCCCTTATTAAGCTACCTATATCCTAGCCTCCTACATACTTAACTAGCCTAATAGTTAATTAATTATTGGTAATTATATATGTATTTACTTTCCTATTTGTCACTATTTTTTTCTATTTTTTGGTAATTTTTTCTAATTTTATAGGTTGCCAAGTGGCAACAATTTATCCCCAAAAAATTCTTACAACCTACCCCAACATAACTTCCAACTTCCCTACGAAAATAGAACATGCCTACAACCTACAAGTACATGTAGAATATTTATTTTCAAATTTCATGAAATTACATGTCATATATTACCACATGTTTCATTTCATTACACTTTTGTCTCTTTTTACTAAAAGTGTTTGTCCTAATTGACTACATGTTTTATTTGATTTCATGTCTCATTCATTATACCCCTATGTTTTTTTATTATCTCAATGTTCATTTTTTGTCATATTCACTTAAATTTTCAACAATAAAAAGGTCATTTGAGTCAAATTTGAACTAATCAATGAGAAATGTCATTAATTTTATAAACTTCTAAAATTTCTCACATTTGTATTATCAAAAACACATCAAGCTTTGTCAACGAACAAAAAAATCAGTTTTTACATCACTCAATTTTTGGAACTTTGGAGAAAGAAATCAACAAGAGCCAATACCCAAAAAAATCAAAAGAAAAATGAAAAGAAAATAAAAAACAAAAAGGGGAGAAAAAGCCACATCATTTTGGGGGAAGTTTTTTCTAAGCAAGAAGAATTAAAACCAAATTTTTTTAAAATGAATATTTAAAAGGCAAAAAGAATTAAGATTTTTTTTTTGAAATTTTGTAAGATGTGACTCAGTTAATAAATTAAAAATAACAAATTAATGAAGAATGAAACAGCAAATGCTTCAAAACTTCCGTCACAACATGAAGAAGTCCAAACCCCCCCAAACCCTAAATCCTATTTCTACCCCATAATGATGCAATAAGCTTCCTTTGCAATAGGTTTGTCACAACATGAAGGTTCCATGGGCCCTAACATGACATAACATAACGGGCTTTGTTTCATGCCCATCTGCCTTGATTTCAAATTGCCCTAAATTTCAATAAATGTAGGTGGCTATTATATGGTCATGCCTTAACAATATGGCATGTCACATGTATATGTCACACCATATGGATATGGCATGCCAGAACCCCTGACATGCCATAATGGATTATATGGTACATGGCATGTTGTGAGTTTTTTGTTTAATTATTGGGGGGGGGGGGGGGGGTGAATGGTTTAATTAGTTTGGGGTTCCTTCTAAATCATATAAACTTTGGGATTTTGTTAATTCATGAATGTTGAAACAAAATTTAAATTTTGAAATATATTAGTCTTATTGGAATTTTTGAATTGTTATTTGAATGGAAATTTCTAGAATAGGATGGATAATCCTCGATTTCTAAATGCATTGAGTAATTTTCATAATAAATAAAGTAGGATTTTGTTGACATATCACAGTGCATATTGTTGTTTGCAAAATTTAGTTGTGATACATTCTTGTTCAAGCAATTGTGATTGTTTAGAAAAAGCATACTTCCTCCCAAGCAAATTGTAAAAGTATGTCCATTTGCCTTCATTTGGACATAGACATATGGCTTGCATTAAATGTGGTGTTACCAAGGTTGGGGAAGAGGCCTATATTATGCAGTTTTTGACCACTTTGCATGCATTGCTAAGAGTGGCAAACGATAATATTGCCACTTGTGTGGACTCTGCAATTAATATTTCAATTTGTGAAAATATTACAAAGTTGTGTGGTAATGCCATGTCTAGGCTTGTTGTTTGTCAAAGTTCAATATCAAATTGTGATAACTCTTATGGAAGATTTGTGGTCTACCTTAATTAAAAAGACCAAGAGATACCAAAGAAAATTGGGTTTGAAAAAAACATTTCCCTTAAATTGTGTATTCCATCAATTTCATTCTTAAAAATAGTCATGAAGATTGCCACAAACATGGGTTACATGGGTTCCTAGGAAATCCCATTTGTTGTGTTTCTTTGTTGTTTTCTAAGTACAAATTTTTTTAGTTTGGTTCCGAAATGAGACCAAAGAAAGAAATGGTTCATTAAGAAGAAAGCTTCAATTGTGTGTATTGTAAAATAAACAATAGAAACCAAATTAGGATCTAACAACCCACAAAGCATTAGACAAAAATAGAATGGTTAACAATTCATTGCTCATGATTTTTTTGAATACTCAAAGAATTTCTCATTTTGTCACTCTCAACATTAATAGGAGATGGTTTTCAATCATGTCAACTTGGTGTGTTTTTCATATGCTTCTTGGACATGGTAAAGTGCACAATTTGGGTTTTTTTTTTTTTTTTTTTTTTTATTTTTCCTTTTTTATTTTTTTTTTTCTCCTAAAAATTTTTTTACAATAACACGAAATTTTTACACTTTTTTTTTTTTTTTAACT
>Ga0116227_10011745_pt1 | contig 14593 bp, 12 predicted proteins | sample S1TSphgellanicum_FD_89693 | JGI IMG/M metagenome (GOLD analysis project Ga0116227, IMG submission 89693) | Host-associated microbial communities from peat moss isolated from Minnesota, USA - S1T2_Fb - Sphagnum magellanicum MG | ecosystem: Host-associated > Plants > Peat moss > Unclassified... | reverse complement strand
TTAATTTTTTAAAAAAAAAAACCTTTTTTTTTTTTTTTTTTAAAAAAAAAAAAAAAAAAAAAAAATTCTTTTTTTTTTTTTTTTACAAAACCCCACAAAATCCCCCTTTGTTTTTTTTTTTTTTTTTTGGGGGGGGGGGGGGGTTGAGGATTTTTTTTCTTTCCAAAATTGAGAACAGTGATTAATATGTATCAGAACCGGGTATTTGAAATTTGAGAACCACCCTGATAACCTCCTGTTCTGTTCCGGTTTCCAATGACCGCCCGATTACACTGGTGGAAGAAAAAGCAGACCCTGTTGTTGAGAGAGAGAAGAGAAGAGAAGAGAAGAGAAGAGAAGAGAAGGTTTCAATCCGAGTAGTCGGCCCTCAAAATCAGGAAATCACAAAATACCAAAACACTTAGTTAGGAAATCAGAACATACTAAAACACTTAGTTTCTGGCCGCCGCTGCTGCCGAGACTAGGCGCGACGTACGGCGAATTTTACAAAAAGCGGTTGACGGTTGGTCGCGGTGACGGCGAGAATCCAAGTGTCCCCTCAGATCCCCCTTTGCTGTCGCCGGATGGGTAATTGGGCTGATTTCCCGCAGCTGCGTAGAGACAGACGCACCCCGCAGTCGACAACATTAAGGCTATATATATATATACACAGCAGTCATCTCATGTGCTCGTATCTCGTATAGTATAAATCAAATGCAGATTCGTCTACCAATGTTGCAATCTCATGAGTGTGCTGTTGAGAAGTCACGTAGTGCTTTGCTCATAAAGTGGTCTAGTCTCTAGCTAGCTGTTCAGGAGCAGCTTTTGCAATTGCTTAAGTTAAATTAGCAAAACACTAGTAGTATATTAATGGCTGCATTCTTTCGTGAACTGTTGCTAGTGTTGGCGCTGCTAGTGTGCATATTTTCCGGCCGTCTGCCTTTGTATTCATGCCAAAGCAGCAACGATACGCAGTGGCAGTCAGCCACTAACGGTGCAACTTGGTACGGAGCACCGGATGGAGATGGCTCTGATGGTAAAAAATGCACCTTCAGCCCAGCTGGTCGTGATCATGAACAGCAATCTCGATGCCAGTGGTCTAGCGTTTTTGGTCATAAGTTGTAATTACCCACCAAGCGTTTCAGATGTTTCTGTTAGCATGCATGCATTCAGAAGAGTTTGACTCTCCCCAAGGAAGGAAAAATGAAGCCGTACATGTACTGGTTCAGGCTATTGTATTTTATAACCATGTGCTGATAAAGTGAATCTGTTTTTGGCCCCTGCTGCACGCATGGTGCATGGCGGTTATTCCTGATTGCAGCGGGTGCATGTGGGTATGGAACTCTTTCCAGTTCGCCCTACGGAAGCAGCATCACCGCTGTGAATGCGCCTATTTTCCAAGATGGAGCAGGCTGCGGAGTCTGTTACGAAATCCAGTGTACCAACAGCGGCCTGTGTAAGTCGACACCCACCACTGTGGTTGTCACGGACCTGTGCCCCGGAGGTGCGTGGTGTGATGGCAGCAACCCCCACTTCGATCTCAGTGGCACCGCTTTCAGCAATTTGGCGGTTCCCGGCCAGGAGGCGGCTCTCCGCACAGTCGGTGTTCTCGATCCTCTTCTTTATAAGAGGTAAAGAGACGTCCAATTCCGCATCAAAAATTCAACGGCCGACCCAACTTCCATAAAACTAGCAAACAGCATATTAAATGCTGTTGCTTCGCGGTCATCTTAAGATCTCTGTCTGTAGTCTAGAATGCTGAGAAATCTCACGTTGACTGGTTCCCAACTTGGTGGATGATCACGACTCATGCAGGGTTCCGTGTTCTTACCCGGCGGGAACCACGATTTCCTTTACTGTGGATCCGGGGTCCAACTCTTTCTGGCTCGCACTAGTTATCAAGTACGTGGGAGGCCCGGGAGACATTCAAGCCGTGCAAATCCAGCAGGTTAGTACACCAAGACATATGCTAGTAATACAAAGAAATGCGTTTTCTGTAGTACCACCAGCCATGTAACATGATTCTCACGCAGCGCTCTGATGCTTGTATGCATTTCAGGTATAAATAGTAATGAAAGTTCTGCACAGACTGTGCATGCATGACAGCTTAATTTATTTTTTCCTTAATCTGCTAGATATATATATATATATATATTCCAGGAGTTGCATCAGCTGACACCCATTACATGTATTATGCTCCTAGGCTGGCGACAACTCTGGGTGGCAATCCATGACGCACAACTGGGGTGCTAACTGGATGTTTCAGTCCACCACCGGAGGTCCAATTCAAGGGCCTCTTTCCATTCGTGTGGCGGCTAAGCTGGATGGTCAAGTTGCAGTTGCGGAGAATGTCATACCCGCCGGGTATTCAAATGGTGCAACTTATTCGTCTTCAGTGCAGTTTGCATAATTAGTACTTGAATCCCTAGCTAGAATTAACAGCTATTCGTGTCCCCTAGTAGTGATCAAAGTCAGCAGCTAGTTATGTCTGCTCAGTGCTCTACTCCAATTTCCATTTCATGTCCAATTTTGTTGGATACAAGAAGCAGTTGGAGACTCCAGATCCAAAAGAGTTCCCAGTCCTGAGTTGTTTCATTTTTGCATAAGATGAATATTGTGAACAATACATGAAAGTTGTGCATGTCTCTAGTCATGAGTATAAGGGACTTAAAATATATAGGAATTAGAAGTGGATTTAATATATAGTAACTAAATTTCCTTAAATTAGATTATTATTTATATACATATATTTTTTTCGGGGGTAACTAGTCATTGGGTGAAATTTTGATATGGTACCAAATGGTCAAATTGGTAAGTTTTAATGATGTTTGTAGAACAAAAATGGATTTAGAATTATAGTTCTACGTACTAATTATACTAAGTCACCTTTCACAAAATTCCATCCATGAACCAATGGTACTCTTAACTCAGTCTAGCTCCTATTGGTGAGGCACATCTCTATGGTTCAATAGATGGTGGGCATCCATTTAACAATTCCAATTTTGATTAAGGGCTCATTCAAGATTGACCTAGTAGTTTAAGTTGAAAGCTTTCTCCCTAAGTAGCTCACAGGGACTTTGTCTATACTCTAAGATTAGTGACCTGTCTTTTCTTTCTCTATGAGTACATGCATTCCTTTATCATGCTCAAGTCTATATATTAATTACAATAGGAGTTTTTTTTTTTTTTTTTGGGGTGGTTAAATCTTAACCCTCCCAAACTGTGGGGACCCTTGTTATGCTTTTGATATTGTCAAAAAGGCCTCAACAAAGCAGTGTGCACATTTGTCAAATTTCATAATTTTTAAACTAACAAAACAAAAGTTATTAATTTTTATAAAAAAATAAATTCCCTTTCATTATATTGGCCCTTCTATTTGCCCTTTCCCGTTACATGTGGAATTTCCCATTGGCCATCCTACTTCACCCTTCATACTATCACCTAAGTTCACAATATTAGATGGAAAATGCAGGAATTTTTGCATAAGTAGTTTTGTTGAAAAATTGTGTCCTTCTAGATAGATCCTTGAAGATGATCACATTTGGGCCAATGACACAAGGGTCACTAATTTTAATGCAATAACACCTACCAACAAAACATGTGTTTCTTCCATGAACCAATGACATTTGGGGGGGGGGGATTATGGTTATGAAATTATGATTGTTGAAAATATGGAATTTATGGTCATGAACTTTTTGTGACTTTCTGGCACTACTGATTACACATAGAGGACAACAACAATTATGAAAATAATTTTCAAAGGGTTCTCCATGTGATAAATTTTTTAAACCTGAAAAACATTGAGATCAATGTGATTGAGTTTTCTTAATCCATTGTGCACATAATCCATTTGTGCCAAGTTATTTATTGGAAGTTTGATGCTGAAAGATTGTAAATATAATATGTCCATGTGAGAAATTCCTGAATCTAATTTTTTTTCAAAATTGTCCATAGCTTTTCACTTATAAACATCAGGAGGTTCTTATGACATTTTGATGTTGATATCACAAATTGAGTTACTTTTGTAAGATCTGTTTGAGTGTAAAAAACGGAAATAGGTCTAGATGGGTAAATATGAAATTTGAGGATGCAACTTGGAGTTCAATTTAGTGACTAAAACCTATTAAACTTAGATATAAAATAGAGAATTGTGACTTCACATTAAAAAATTTCAAAATTTTGATATCAAATATTTTGCAAATTGTTCCAAAAAATTAGCAAAATTAGTCAAATATACACTTCAAAAACAAACAATTCAAAAATTCTTCAAATTTTGTTCTTGAAGAAAAATTGGAAAAAAAAACACAAATTAGTATGACTTTGTTTCCAATTGCAGTTATTTCCTTTAAAAATGGGCTTAGTTTTTACCATAAACTTCAATTATTATTTTTCATAAAATTGGAATAAAATCTCACCATCATTGAAAATTTAATTCTAAAAAATTTCATCAACACATATGAAAGCCCAATTTACAAAAGAAATAGGATTATTACATCAAAGCCTTTTGTTTTCTATGAATTAATTTGTTGATATATATTTCTAAAAAGTCTTACTTTGGTGTAAGAACTTTTTTTCGTCATTTTATTTCTTAAACTTAATAGAGATACACGGAAAGTGAACCCCTTTTGGGCCTTTGGTTCATCCCTCAACCTTTCTTTTAACCTTTAAACATTGATATCCACAAAGTAGCCTAATGACGCTTTATTGACTTTGTCTTCGGGGGAGAGACTATGGAAATGGTGGTCACTTCATTTGGTCCATCTCACACATCATTCAAGTTCCAAGTCATCAATTCAAAACATAGATTATTAAAATTTGAAACAATGATGAACAATTTCCAAAAATGAAAAATAAAATATGAGTAAGACATTTTGATAAGAGGAGGGCTAAGATGAGATTTTTGGAATTTGGTGTTTTCTCCAATGTTGGAATTTTTAAAAATTAAGGATAGATAAATATGAAAAAACTAGCGGTTGTGAAAAAAATCAAAGATTTGCCCAAATTTGATTTTCCCCCTTTCAAAATTTCAATAACCCATACATTCACAACTTAGATCCTTTATTTTAATCTTATTATTATTATATTTTAATAACCTAATATCATTGGATATCTATTCATCCCATCCATTTCAAAACCCCATTTGTTTTCCAAAGGAAAAAAGGACCTTCATTGGTTCTATGGAAAATGTATAAAATAGAATTTTAGTGCCCAAATTGAACTTACAATATTGTCATGGATAGGAACAAATGGGACAAGAAGTTCAAGTTCACTAAATGTTTTTGGGAAGACCCTTAAAATTCCTAATAACAAAGTTGAAGATCCTTGAACTCCATCAAAACAAATTTGAAAACCCGAAATTTTAAAATAATACCCCCAACATTATTTCCCCCATGTGAGACCTCCAAAATGACAAGATTTTGAAATTTCAAAAATATGAAAACAAAAGGTTTCAAAATTCGCATGAAGAAAGGCACATACTCTGTTTCCTTGCTTGTGAAGACTTCACACAAAAAATTTGAAGATCCCCAAAATGACAAGAAGGAAATTGAAAACTTTGGAGTTTCAAAATACCACAACAAAAAACCTTCCAAGTTTCTAGAAAACAAGCAAATATCTTTCCCCTTGTGAAACTTCACACAAAAAAATTAAAGACCCCAAAATGTGTTTGTTAAGCGAATCTTTTTTTCTCTAGCCAATGGGGTTAGTTCATGTGACAAAGAAAATTTCCCAGCAAGTTAGGTCCCTTTAGGTGAAATGTTTTTTCATAACCGAAGACATTGATCATACAATTCGTAATGTTGTTTTTGAATGTTTGGTTTTGGATGTTTATGACAACTCGTCCATTTCATCTACATCTTCTTTTAAATCTATGGCTTTTCCATATCTTCATGCAGATGTCATTGATACTATGGGTACCACCACAATCACCGTTAGCATCAGAGGAGGTTTGATCAAAACATATGTTGAGTTCATAAATAAAAGGGTTATTTTTTATGGCTAGAAAATATCTTTGTGAAGACCAAAATAGATTATGACAAAGGAAATTCTGATTGGACAATTGAACTTTCCATAGCCATAAAAGTGACAACCATTTCAACATTTGATCTTCTTGTGAAGTTGCATTTTTTTGCCAAAAGACATAATTCGTAGTTTTTCCTATCACATGCTTGAGCCCTTTGCTGCAACCACCATTTCTTTTGTTGTTATTGGAGTGTGTGGTGAAATTGATAACAAGTTTGAGCTACTAGTTGTTGATAGGAGTAGTCCAAAAGACATTCAAATTGTAAGTTTTTGAAAATCAAGTTTTTTTAAAAACATTGTTTTTGGTTTCTTCCAACTTGAATTTATGTTGCATTTGTTTGGTTGTACCTTTTGTTACCTCATTTTGTGATTTGGTAGAAGGGTTTTGGAAAGGAATACTTACATTTTGCATTGTGAAAAATATTGCTTATAGCAACAAGGGTGATGTGCGTCTACTCACCATCGCTTCATCCATCATTGTCCCAGTGCTATTAGTTTCATTGCAAAAAAATTTGAAAGAGGTGTTCAATCTTCATATCAAACTGATTGTGCCTAAACCCACAAGGTTAGTATCATTTTATTGTTTTTCATTATATTTTAATATGTCACAATTGATCTATTTTAATTTGTTATAATTTTCTTACATTTTGATCTAATTTGATTTGAGATATTCAAATTTCTAGTACTTGATTGTTTTATTAGGTTGATGGGTGTTTGATGGTCACAAATCATTCCACTCTACCCTATAAACGAATTTGCTCCAAATGCAAACTTGGTGATATTTATCAATAGCCTTCTAATCAAGTTGTATTTTTGCAATTTGTGTAAAGTTGTTGCAACATGTGCTTTTAATATTCGCACCAATATCACAATTGAGGTTGTTGGTAGTCCACCATGCATTTTTCATGTCAAAATCCTTGGTTGTTTCCCTTGTTCAAACTCCAAGAAAAGGATTTTATGGCAAAGTATTCTAGTGAAAGAGTGTCATATGATTAAGCTCCTTGGAGATTTGAAAGGTTTTGGTACTTTCCACTTGAGTCCAATTGGGGAACTTGTTAGAAACAATGAGAAATTCCAATCTCAAGAAGTTGTTGTAGAGGTTGTGAGAAAAGTTGTTGGAGATTCTTCTTATGCTTGAACTTTTTTAGGATTTTGCTTTCATTGAGATAGTTTGTATTTTGTATGTCGTTCATTGTTTTTGTTTGTAGATAGGTCTTTACTACATATTGTAAGTCCATACCTTTAAAGTTTTAATATGATCATATTTTTTCCTTATTGTTGATTTTTTTGTTGATTTTTGACTTTTACCACAAAATTGACAAAAACATCCACATTTTCAATACCTATCACCATGCCAACATACCAACATCGACATCACCATATCATCATATTACCAACATATCAACATACCAACATATATACCCACATTCCACGTTCCACATTCCCATTTTTTGTGTTTGCCAATATTCCATTATCTTGTCCAAAAACTATACCATCATTAAAATTCAAAATTATTTTGTGAAATTGAAGTCTCCAAATTAATGTCATTTTGGTGAATAATGCATTTGGTAATGTATCAACTAGTTAGTAGTGGGCCATTGCCCCTTTTTTTCTCTTTATTTTTTTGGTCTTTTTCTCAAAGATTAGTTAGTTAACATTCTGGACTAGGCTTCTTTTTTCTTTTTTCCTTTTAACCCTCAACATCTTCCCTTTTCTTTTTCTTGGTTTTGTTTCACACATTAGTTAATTAACATTTAAGTAGTTTTCTAGCCATTAATTTTTAGCTTTATTTGGGGTTTGTCATTGTATTATTTTGTTGAAACGATTAAGCTTCTCCCATTAATCAAGTTACATAAACACAATAATATTTAATTTCTTTTATTTTTTATTGACCTCATAATGAACATTGATCTTGTGCTTCATGGTCACCATCTTCAATAAATTCAAAAATATCCTTTTGTACATGGTGATTGTTTGTTTGATTCTTTAACATTTTTACTTCATTATTCCCGAACTTCACTTCAACTCCAAACTCAATGCATGACCCATTTTGCACAATCCCTTCAATAACCCATTAACCCCCAAATCAAGAATTGATTGATATTCATTTCAACATTTTTTTATTGTATGAAGATCATGATATAAATTCTTTACAAACCTATATTCAAAAAATGAGCATAAGTGCCAATTCTAGAGGTTTATGGGGTGATAATCATGCCATATTTTGTTTGGCAAATTATTTACATAGGCCCATCCATGTTTGGTCAAAAAAAAATTGTGTGATATGTTTTCGAGCGGGTGATTTCATAAGCAATGGCACATTACAATTATTTTATCATGATGACATGGTAAATGCTAGAAATGGGCATTATGAACCAATTACTTTTTACCATGCCTCATGGGAAGTAGACCAAAACATGTTACCACAAACAAAACATTCCAACCAACCAACAACAATGTCCATTAAATAACGAGGTCAAAAACATTCTTTATTTTTGTGTGGAATTGATGATAATATGCACCCACAAAAACAAAAATCTGAAGTATCACATGAAAATGTGATTGAAAAACCTAAACATTTCCATTGGAACCCATGCACAATGAACATTAGAAAATTCAATGATTACATCTTCCACTTAAAAAGATATAGCAAACAAATTTCTTATCAACAATTCCACCTTAGAATTAAGATTCACTCAAATATATTCTCATTTATGTCATAAAGAAAATGTAAATATTGTAAAAAATATTAACTCTTGTTTAAACAACATAGAAACATCAACAAATACAAATGTTGCCCTTAATGACATTCCACAAACACATTCTCTTGAACAACATTCACATGAAAATCCACAATTTGACATATTGACATGCAATAACCTATGGAACCATTGCACATTGAACAACCATCTTCAATCATTAATGTTCATAATACATTGACTTCAAGTATAATACATAAAAATATTTTGACAACATTAGAAAATCCTTCACCTCATTGTGATAAATATTTTCAATAATTATTGGATACACCCATTCAACCATGTGTGTGTTGTCATTGATTGTGTTTTAAAAAACAAACAAGAAACATATGAAAATTTTGGAATAACAATTCATCCAAGTTGGCTTGATATGTTCACATTATCAATGCAAACCGATACTAATGTTCCTTGTAACATAGATGATGATGAATCATGTGATCATAATAATGAATATAGATTTGAAGGGGAACAAGAAGACATATTGATAGATACAATGGTGCAAAACATATTATTTGATGAACAAATATATGATTATTTTGAAAATGTTGTAACTATGGCACCAAGCCAAGATTTCAAACCATTGGGCCTTTTTAAAGATCCCCATTGTCAAGAATTGAACTTTTTTACATTGTTTTTTGGACAACTTTGTAGCAACTAAGGAATAAAAATGTCTTATCAAATGATTGCTCAATGGGAACTCGTACATAAAAATCATAATTTTTCCACACATATATCAAATTTATTTTTTAAAGCTATTAAAGTATTGATTCATTTTGTTATTTCATCATCTTGGGTGCACATACATAAAGGGAAAATCTTTGGATGTCAACTTCAAGCACATGATGTCATAAATAAATTTGGATGTTAATTTTACATTATGATTTAAGATATATAAATCTTTCAGGACTACGTACTTCATTTGATTATCTAAGTCGATTAAAAAAAGAAGTATTTGCAATGATTTGAATTAAGTCCCCCAACATTTTTTGTTACATTTACTAATGCTAAAAGTAAATGGTTTCCATTATTAAAATGTTTATATGACTTAAATAGTAAAAAATTAGGACTTAACATTCCTTTTTATAAATTAGAACCCAAACATGTTGCAAATCTTATGTGATGTGATCCTATTACATGTGCATGATGTTATGATCATTGTATGAAATCTTTTTGTACATTGAGTTTGAAAGATAATTCCATTTTTGGGCATTTAGTAGAATTTTTTTTGGTTACAAAATTTCAAAGTCGTGGAAGCCAACATGACCATGGACTTTTATGGGTTGCAAATGCACCAATTTATGGTTTGGATTCAAACAATGCAATTGAAAACTTTGTGGACAAATATATATCATGTGATAATAATAAACTAGCACCCAATCTTCGTGAAGCTCAAACATGTCATCACAAAAAAACTTATAGGAAGAAAAATCATGCCATTTGTCAATTTAATTTTCCATGGCCTCTTATGGAAAAAACACAAATTCTTGAACCATTCCCAATGGAATCTTTAACCCTTTCAAAAAGGATTCATTTAGGTGAAATTATCAAAATTGTTTTTGAAGAACTTAATAAAATTGATTTATAAACAACATCTATGTCATTTAATGCATTACTAAAATTTCTTTCTATAGATAAAGAGACATACATCAATGCATTATGAGTAAAATTAAAAAAACCAACAACTGTTTTACAAAGATTATGTAAAGACATACGAACAAATCACTTTGGTATTCATGTTGGAAATTTTTGGCAAGCAAACACAAATGTTCAATTCATACTTGACCCTTATGTTGTAGCTAGTTTGCACATTTTATCTAACAAAAATAAATAAAATAGTGACAAAAGCGTAGAAAAATATAATTATTGGTTGTAATGAAAATAAAATTAAAAAACATACTTGCATTTGAAAGATGAAAAATGTTTTTTTTAATGCTCAACAAATGTCAGCACAACTAATTGTGTATATTATGTTGCTTATACCATTGTACCATGCATGTAAAACATTTAAATTCATTAATACATCCCCATTACAAGATTGTGCATTTGTATTTAAAAATGTTGCATCATTAAAAACACTTCCTTTGCATTCTACAAATATTATGTGTATGTCAATCATTGATAAATACATCAAAAGACCAAACTATTTATCTAACATTTTTCTCATTGAATTTGTTGCAAATTATAACATTGTAAATCTTAGGAAAAAAAACTCATATAATTCGTTATGTGCATTATAATGAACATCAAGACTTTAAAAATTACTATAGAGAACACTTATTATTATTTATTCCTTTCTTTGACAATGAACATACTTTCAAAAGTGACCATTCCACATGGAACACGGCATATAACATGCATAAAATACAAATCAATTTATTAATAAAAACATTTATATATCATTTTGATAATAATAATGCATACACAACAAATTGGGAAAACATAGAATCACAAGCTCTTGTGCATTATAACATTTATTAACAAAAAATGACACTAACATATGGATGGATAAATATCCTAATGTGGATATTGGGTTTTCTTCAAAAAATATTACTAACTGTACTAGAGTCAAACCATATAACATTTGCAATGAATATATTGTTAACCCATGTATAGGTGTCTCCACTATTTCTAATTCAACCAATATTGACGTTTAAGACCAAATCATGCCTAACCATGAATTCCATTCATTATTGCAAAAAAAGAATAATGAACATCTTATATTTGATGATGTCATGTATAGAAAAAAAATTCCAAATGAACCAATTCATTTATTCATTACCAGAGGTGCTGGTACAAGTAAAACTTTCACATTAATTTTTTAATTCAAGCTTTGATATGTTTTTATAATAGACATCCTCATTCAAACCTTTTCTAAAAAAAAACTTTGTTCATGACATATACTGGAAAATCAACATTTAACATTGATGGGACTACAATTCATTCAAGTCTTTCTATACCACTTAATTGTAAGAAATTACCATCATTAAGTTTAGAACGATGATATAGTTTAGTTTAAAAATATGACCAATTACAATTAATAGTATTACATGAATTTCATTCATAGGGAAAAAAATATTAAAATTTATTGAACTTTGATTAAAATCAATCAAACGTATTCACATCAAATTCTTTGGAAATCTTGATGTAAATATCACTAGGATTTTTATCAAGTTTAGTTAGTTCGTGATGTAGGAGTTTTCAAAATTAATGCAAACAACATTGATAGTTTAGCTCCAAATTTTTGGATGGAAAAAATTAAATGTTATGAATTGAAGCAAATCATACGCCAAAGTGATGAACAATTCATTAACATTTTAAACTAATTTTGAACCGCTACATAATTGTAATTAGATGTGGATATCATAAATAATCAATGTTTTCGTACATCGCCAAATGATCTAAAATTTCCATATTTATTTTACATGAATCAATAAAGCAAAAACATAACGAATCGGCTTTCCTCCGAAGTGAAGGGGATGTATTCATATTACATGCATAAGATAGACATCATGATACATGTTCTCAATCATTTCAGTTACAAAGTGATGCAAACTTCATAGTAGGACTACAATAAGAAGTTCAAGTAAAGAAAAATATGTTGGTTGAACTTTGTGTTAGAAATTGTGCAACACATGATGGTATTGTAAATGGTGCAAATGGAATATTCCAAGGATCAACTAAAGTATTCAATTCACAAGAATAAAGAATGCACGTTTGTATGAACATGGATACATCCTACATGGACACCAATAGAACCCATATCCAAAGATATTCAAATTAGTTCGAATTCTTTTCACATTATAACAAGAATACAATTTCCCACTCAATTGGCTGCATCATGCATTATACATCAAACACAAGGATTAACTCTTGATTATTTAACATTTGATCCTACTAACATCTATAAACATGGTTTGACGTATACAATAATTTCTTGTGTTCAAAAGAAGGAAATTTTTAAACTTTTACAACATTTGCAAATGAATTTTTTTCAAATTGATCCAAGTGTTGCCATGGAGATGCACTAATTGCAAACCACTGGACGATGGGATGTACTTGTCCCCAAATGACATACATTTCATGATTCACATGTACTAATTTATTCTTTTAATACTAGATCATTGCTTTTACATAAAAATGATGTTTTTTCGGATTACAATCTCAAAATAGCTCACATATTGTGCTTCAATAAAACATATTTCAACACATTAACATCTAATAATACATCTTTGAACATTGATACAAGAACACATTCAATGATTAATGTAAATGGTCAAAATGGTATAATGATTATATATGACAATTTCACAACCTTATCATCACATGAAACTTATACATCTTTAGAAGTTGAGTATATTGAAGCAACATTGGTCATTTCAATGTTGGTCATTTCAACTAATATGGGTGATTTCATTCCAATGTTCCACCTCAACACCCCATCCATCACTCTTGTTACACCTCTACACCTCCTTGCCCCGCCCCCCACTCTGCCCAAGTGCACCTCATTGCATGTTTGTAACAAGAAAAAGTTAATTCTTTTTTTTTCTATCACCTAGATCATCATAGTCTGAAAAAATAACCTCAACATCCCATAAGAACTCTTGCACATACATTTTGAGCCTTTTTTTAGAACCCAAGATAACCAGATTGGGACATCTAAGCTTGGTCAAGATGTCCCAATCTAGGTATATCTTCGAAACTGGCAATCATGCAATACATGCATAAACTTTATAAAGGGGTTAAAATGACCACTACAAAATGGACATGAATACAGGAGCCCTATCCTCCTGCAAGATTTAATGAAAACGGGTGTTTGCTGGTGTGGGGTGGAGATGTTCTTAGAGCATCTCCACCGGTGCTCAGTATGTGACTGCAGACAGTAAAATTTATTGCGAAAAAGTCAAAATTTGCCGGTTTAGCTCAGGAAATTGGTTTTTCTGCACCAAATTCGTGGCGCTTGCTGTGGCAGGTGAAAGGCGCAACACAGTTGTGCACCTCCAAAAAAGAATGTAATAAATTCGACCTAACTGCGGTCAGTATTTCTGATCGATCGATCATAATGATTGGTCCTGGTGGTTTGCTATTAATAGACCCATGTATATGCAGTTCCGGTTAAAGTTTTATTGGTGTGGTTGCCAAAAACAAAAACAGCTAAACTTAGACATTTCATTTTATTATGCAGACTGACATACTGAGCACTGGTGGAGATGGTCTTAGGTCATACCAGACTGGTCTGCTATTTGATACCAGTGTTCATACCAGTCTCTGACCTTGTATACCAGACCAACACTCGCTGTGACTGCTACATTTTGTTTAAACATTTTCTTGGTTGTCTAATATATGATGAAATCGATAAATATTGCTTGTGACAAATGCCATTCATAGGTCATTCTATGAGTTTAGAATGCCCACGCAAAGTGAACAAAGGAGAATTGTTGCAAGGTAAATTAAGATTTTCCTTAATTCTTGAATGCCTTACTATTAAGAAAGGTTGTTTGTATGTTTTGTATGTCTTCTTTGTTTTTTTTTGGTCACATTGAGATATCCCAAACCATGGTGCTCCCCCTCCAAAATAATGATCATCCCTAGAAAGATTTCGTCACATCTGGCCATTCAATGGAAAATAGCATCTTTGTGCCACTCAAAGTAAACTTCTTGGCTAAATTATGGTCATCACCTAATACCAGTGTAGTACTAACATAGAGGGTACACAAAAACAAAATACAAACACCCCCCCCCCCCCCCCCCCAACACAACAACTACAAAACAACAAACCACAAACCCACCATACGCTTTTGTTTGTAAAAAATCAAACAAAACCACACAAAACAAAT
>Ga0116227_10011744_pt1 | contig 14593 bp, 12 predicted proteins | sample S1TSphgellanicum_FD_89693 | JGI IMG/M metagenome (GOLD analysis project Ga0116227, IMG submission 89693) | Host-associated microbial communities from peat moss isolated from Minnesota, USA - S1T2_Fb - Sphagnum magellanicum MG | ecosystem: Host-associated > Plants > Peat moss > Unclassified... | reverse complement strand
TGATGCCGATGGACTTATGCAGATCGATGACCGGTCGGACCCAGGCGTCGGGGTAGCGATCCACAAACCAGATCATCACCAGGTTACCGAGGATCAGCAGCGCCACCAACCAGTGCAAGAGCATGGCCACGCCGCTGTAGCGCGAAATCTGTTCATTTTCGGGGGCTGCGCGCGGGGTTTCGGCCATGGGTTTCTCGCAAGGGGAACTGTCCGGCATTTAGGGCCTCAAGCGAACGCTTTTCAATTGGGCGCGGGGTGATGGACGCCACGGTTTCCCCCGCCCCGCGGTCATACGCATCGCCTCTTCCGGCCTCGCCCGAAGACCTCGAGGCGCGTCAGCGGCGTCTCTCGCCGCGGATCTCCGCCCCGGCCACGCCCTGGGTGAGCCAGGCGATCACCGCCGCGACACTGATCCTCTGGGCGCTTCTTCTCGCGGCGCCATTTGGCCTGAAGGGTGTCTTCGTCTGGTCGGCGGGCATTGTCTATGCGGCCTATGACACCGTGCTTCTGGTGTTCACCTTCGTGGAGACCCTGGCCCTGCTGCGACCAGCCCTCCCGGCTCCGCCGGAGCTCCCGCGGCCGACCCTGGCGGTTCTCGTGGCCGCGCGGAACGAGGCGGCCGTCCTGCCGGAAACCTTAAGGGCGCTCATGGCGCAGGCGCAGGCGCCTGATGAGATCGTGGTGGTGGACGACGGTTCGGACGACGACACGCCGGGGGCTCTATTGGCGGCATTCGGGATGGCGCGGCCGGCGCTCGGCGACGTCGCGCCAGGGCCCGGCCCCCTGCGCTGGCTTCGCCTGCCGCCGGGCGGCAAGGCGCGGGCGATGAACGCGGCATTGGGTCGTATCGCGAGCGAAGTTGTGGTGACCGTCGATGCCGATACGCGTCTGGAGCCTGGCGCCATCGCCGCCATGCGCGAGGCCTTCGCCCGCGACGCGAGCCTTGTCGCCGCCACCGGGATTATCACCCCGGTCTGCGCGCCCAACAGAGTGGGCAAGACCCTGCAGTGGTTCCAGACCTATGAATATATTCGCAATTTTCTCTCCCGCTACGCCTGGATGCGGCGCGACAGCCTGGTCCTGATCTCGGGCGCCTTCGCGGGCTTTCGCACCGCCGCGGTGATCGAGGTCGGCGGGTTTGATCCCGACTGCCTGGTGGAGGATTACGAACTCATCCATCGCCTCAAACGATTTGGGTCCGATGAGCACCGCGCCTGGCGCACCGCCGTCGTCGGTGGCGCCCGCGCCCAGACCGAGGCGCCAAGCACGCCCATGGCGTTCCTGCGCCAAAGACGACGCTGGTTCGGCGGCTTTCTGCAGACCCAGTACTGGTATCGGGACATGGTGGGAAACCGGCGCTACGGCGAGCTCGGTCTCTTCCATCTCCCGGTGAAGGCGGCAGACACCGTGCAGCCCATTTACGGCCTGACGGCGTTTGGCTTGCTGCTGTGGTATATCTTCACCGGGCGCATCGGCGTCGTCTTTGCGATTTCAGGGGTCATCGGCGCCAAGATCGCCCTGGATCTTGCCTTTCATCTCTGGTCGATACTGCTCTATCGGCGCTGGCTGGGACCCGGCGTGCGCCTCTCGCCCCTCCTGGCGCTCGCGGCGGCGGTGGCCGAGCCCTTCACCTTCCAGCTGCTGCGTCACACAGCCGCCATGTGGGGATGGTGGACTTTCCTTGCCGGCGGCCAGACCTGGGGCCGGCAGAGCCGCGCCGGGGCGCTGGGTTAGAGCCTCCCCGCCTCCGTAGTTTCCGAGGCTGTGGTCAGCCGTTTGCCGCGCCTAACGTGATGGCCGGGGCTGTGCGAGGACTTCAAGCGAATGCCAATCGCCGCGCCGGCCCTTTGCGCCGGCATATTTGACGTGGACGGGGTGCTGCTCGCCTCGCCCCATGAGCAGGCGTGGCGTGACGCTCTGGCGGGCATCGCCGACCCAGCCGGCTTTACCACGGCGATTTACCAGGCGGAGGTGGCGGGCAAGCCGCGCGCCGCGGGGGCTCTGGCCGCACTTAAGGCGATGAGCGTGGCGGAGCCTGAGAGCAAGGCCGCCGCCTATGCCGAGGCGAAGCAGGCGCGGCTTGAGGGCTTGATCGCCGAGGGCGCGGTCAAGGCCTTTCCGGACGCTCTGCGCTTCGTGCAGGCGGTCTATGAGATGGGCTGGCCCCTCGGAGTTGCATCGTCGTCCAAAAACGCCAACGCCATGATGAAACCGATACGCTTAGCGTCCGGGGTCAGACTGCTGGACGTCTTCAGGGCCAATGTCTGTGGTCGTGATCTGGCGCACGGCAAGCCGGATCCGGCATTGTTCCTGATCACCGCCTCCGAACTCAAGGTCGAGCCTTCGGACTGTTTCGTGGCCGAGGACGCTCCGGCGGGGATCGAAGCCGCCCGGGCCGGAGGAATGGCGGCGCTCGGCGTGGCGCGGCTCCATGATGGGCGACTCCTGCGGGACGCCAAGGCGGATCTGGTGGTCACAAATCTGGGCGACGTCGATCTGGAGGCGCTCAGGACGGGGCGGCTCCGCCGGGTGGGCGCATGACGGCAGAGCGCCGCCAGAGCCGGACGCTGGACGCGGCGCTGACTCCCACGCCCGATCCAGGATGGGTGCTTTCAGAGACGGGAGAAGACCCTTTAAGGGAAAGCAGCCTCGAGACCCGATACGCCGTCAGCAATGGCTTTCTGGGCGTGCGCGGCGCCCGGGTGACGTCGCGCGGCGCGCGGTGGATCGTCCCGGCGCGCACCTATGTGGCGGGCCTCTTTGACACCGATCCCGAAGACGCGGTCCCGGCCCTGGTCCCCGCGGCCGGCTGGCTGAATGTGCACCTTCTGGCGGACGGCGAGCCCCTGGCGCCCCACGCGGGCGACCCCGCCTTGCATCGCCTGACCCTGGACATGCGGCGCGGCGCCCTCTTCAGCGAATGGCGAGCGCCGAAACGCGGGGGAGGCGGGAACAGGCCATCGGGACCGGGGCCATTGGGCCTGCGCATCCGCACCGCGCGCCTGGTTTCGCTGGCGCGCCGGAGCCTTGGCCTGCAGCTCATCCAGATGGACATGGACGAAGGCGACATTGAGGTGACCCTGGAGGCGGGGTGCGAGGGCCTGGGGGTCGGCCTCTGCCACGCCACGATGACACAGGCGCTTTGCGTCTGGCGAACCCGGCAATCCGACATCGGCCTGGCCATGGCCGGCGAGGCGCGGCTAAGGGTCGATGGCGCCGAGATCCCGGCCCAGGCCCTGGGCCCGTTGAACTGGTCCTGGACCTGGAAAACCCAGCCTGGGCAGGTGGTTACGTTCGCACGCCTCGTCGCTCTGGAGCGGGGCCGGGGACCAGATGCGGAGGTGGCGGACACGGCGCGTGAGACGCTTCATGCCACGCGGGCCCGGGGCTGGCGCGGCGTCCTGGCCGATCACGAAGCCGCCTGGAGCTACCGCTGGGCCTTGAGCGAGGTCGAGTTGGACGGGGATCCGGCCGCGCGGACGGCGCTGCGCTTCGCGCTCTATCACCTGAACGGCGCCGTCAATCCGGACGACGAGGATGTCTCCATCGGCGCCCGCGCCCTCACCGGCGATGATTATCTGGGGCACGTGTTCTGGGATACGGAAATTTATATCCTGCCCTTCTATGCTCTCACCTGGCCGCGGGCGGCGCGGGCGCTGCTCATGTATCGCTTTCACACCCTGGACGCGGCCCGGGCCAAGGCGGCGCGGCTCGGCTGGCGCGGCGCCTTCTATGCCTGGGAGTCGGCCGATACGGGCGCGGAGGCGGCGCCTGGGCAGGTGATCGCCCCCGACCGGCAGGTGGTGAAAATCCTATGTGGCACGCAGGAGCAGCATATCAGCGCCGACGTCGCCTATGCCGTCTGGCAATATTGGCAAATCACGGGCGACGATGATTTTCTCGTCGCGGCCGGGGCCGAGATCATCCTGGAGACCGCCCGATTCTGGGCCAGTCGCGCTATTCTGGAGGCGGACGGCCTGCGCCATATCCGCGGCGTCATCGGTCCGGATGAGTACCACGAGACCATCGACGACAACGCCTTCACCAATGTGATGGCCCAGTGGAACATAAGGCGCGGGCTGGATGTCGCGGCGCTGATGGCATCGCGGTGGCCGGACGCCTGGGGGCCTCTCGCCTCTCGCCTGGAGCTGGACGCGGCGGAGTTAGACGCCTGGCGGATCGCCGCTGACACGATCAAGACAGGCCTCAATCCCACGACCGGACTCTACGAACAGTTCGACGGCTATTTTGGTCGGGAGGATATCGTCCTCGGCCAATATGCGGGGCGCTCCGTGCCCATGGATGTGGTGCTCGGCCGCGCGCGCACCCAACAGTCTCAGGTGATCAAGCAGGCGGACGTGGTGGCCCTGCTCGCTCTGCTGCCGCAGGCGTTCGAGGGCGATAGCGGCGCGGCCAATTTCAGTTATTACGCGCCGCGCTGCGGTCAGGGCAGCTCGCTGAGCCCCGTTCTGCACGGGGTGGTCGCCGCGCGGCTGGGGGATGGCGAGACGGCCCTTGGCTATTTCCGCAAGACCTCGGCCATCGATCTCGCCGACACCCAGGCCGCGGATGCTGGCGGCGTACACATCGCGGCCTTGAGCGGCCTCTGGCTCATGGCGGTGTTCGGTTTCGCCGGCCTGACGTTCCATGAGGGCGGCATCGGGCTCAAGCCACAACTGCCACCGGGTTGGGACAGGCTCGCCTTCCCCTTTCAATGGCGCGGTCGTCGCCTTCGGGTCAGCATCAACGCCATCGAGAAGCGCCTGGACGTGACGCTGGAGGCTGGAGAGCCGATGACGGCTGTGGTGGGTGGGGCGTCGCTAGCGCTCGAAACGGATCTGTCCCTTCCGCTGGCTATCTAGCCAACATCTGCACAAACTCGAGCCAGACACCGTCTGGGGCCGTAGCGGCGAAGGCGAGGCTGGGGCCATAGGGGGGAACCATCGTGGCGACGACAGGCGTGACCCGCGCGTCCTCGGCGACGAGCCGCGCGTGGACGGCCGCGGCGTCGGACACCGTGAACCGCAGGCCGGCGACGCCAAGGTTCGGGGGATGCGCGTTCGCGGCGTGATCGCGGCCCTGGACGCCCGGCATGGAGATCAGTTCGACGGCCCCGCCGCCCGGGGTGACGCCGCCGAAGCCACGGATGTCCACGGCCAGATGATCGACGACGGGCCACGGAAGGCCCATGACATTTGCCCCGCCGCTGGGGCCGAGGCTCGCCGCCTTGCTGACCTGGGTCAGGCCAAGGGTTGTGCGGAAAAAGGCGTCCGAGGCGGAGATGTCCCGCGTTGTGATCGCGGCGTTGGCGACACGGGACCAGCGCTTCAACTCACCCCAGCCCAAAAGCGGCGGGCGGAGCCGCTGGATGAAGGAGAGGCGCACGCCGTCCGGACTCGTGGGCGCCCATTGGATGACCTCGACGCCGTAGACTTGGTAGCGCAGGGGCTCGGCGGGGGCGCGCCAGCCCCGGGCGTGGAGAGCGCGGCGCGTGGCCTCCATGTCGGCGACGCGCAGATCCAGGGCGTTTATGCCGCCAGTCTCCCAGGCCTGATCGTCGGCCCGGATGCGACTCTGGGGCGCGCCGTGCACCTCGATAAGGCGGATGAAACCGGTGGTCGTCCCCACATTGCGCATAAGGGTCTGGCGGGCGCGGGCCGCGGGCGGCAAGGCCCAGAGGGCGTTCAGGGTCGTGTCCGGCGAGCTCCTCCAGGCGATTTCCCAGGCGCCGACCGTCGTGAGGGTCTCCACCCAGGGCCGCGCATCCGTCACGACGATGAGCGCCTCGCGCCACCCCATGGCGATAGCCGGCGGGGGATCGGCGGCGAAGGCGGGCCACGCGATGAGGGCCGCCGCGCCGGACGTCAACAGGGTTCGGCGGGACGGGTCCACGGTCATCCAAAGAGGATCTTGTTGTTGGGGCGGGGCCGCAGATGGAACTCGATGGCGTCGGGGCGGTCCTGGAAGAAGAAGCTGATATAGAAGGCGGCCATCTTTTCCAGATAGTGGGCGTTGGCGAGCGGCCCCGCGTCGACGAAGTGGAAGCCGGTATCCTTAATGATCGCGGCGGCGATGAGCTTGGCGGCGGCGTCATCGCTGGCCACGGGAATGGTGATGGGGCCCTCCACCACGGTCGGATCGGCCATGATGCGGAAATTGGTGGTGTTGAAGGCCTTGGCCACGGCCGCGCCGGGCGCCCATTCCTGGATCAGTTCGGCGGCTGAGTGGGGCACGTCCACCTCGAACTCCAGGCCGTTCTCATAACGCAGGGGGTTGGTGGCGTCGAGGATCACCTTACCGGTGAGATCGCCGAGGTTGGCGAGCGCGGTTCTGGCGTCGGCCCAGGGAATGGCGAAAAGGATCAACCGGGCGGCGGCGGCGGCCTGGGGCGGCGTCATGAGCCGAGCGGCGGGGCCGCTGTCAGCCACCAGTTCGGCAAGGCCCTCCCGGGCGTGATCGCGGGCGCCGTAGATGATGGGCCAGCCCGCCTTCCCCAGTCGCCGGCCCAGCGGCGCGCCGACGCGTCCGGGACCGATAACGGCGATGGGCTCCTGGGGCGCTTCAGGCATGGTCGATCTCTTTGTCGAGGAAGGGGTGTGTCACCTGGGCGATAACCTCAGGCGCGATCTCGAAGGCGTCACGATCGAGATCCGGCAGGTCGATAAGCTCGGCGCGGGGGAAAAGCGGCGCTGCGGCCAGGGTGCGGGCGCGCAGAGCCTCGTTGATCAGGATCAACAGGACAGGCTGACGAACCCTTGGGATGCGGGTCTCGGCGGGATAGCGCGAGAGGGCCTCATAGGCCCGCCAACCGTGGGGCAAGGCGGCCATGGCGTCGGCGAATTTGCAATGGGCCTGGCTGAGGCTGACGCCCTCCGAGCGCCCTCCCGCGATGATGTTCCAATAGGTCAAAAGGTGGGCGCCGTCTTCGGCCAGGGTCGGGGCTTGGGCCAGGGGGGAGAAGGCGGCCGCGCGCGCTGGGGGCTCCTGGAACGGCAGGCCCCCGAGAACGAGGCGGCGCACAAGGTCCGGCTGCTGGATCGCCAGCTCCACCGCGATCATGGCGCCGGTATGCAGGCCCAGAACGTCTGCTGGTCCGGCGAGATCCAGCCGTTCCAGAGCCTGGATCAGGGCGCCTGCATAGTCGTCCAGGGCGATGGCGCCCGGCGGCGGGGCGGAGGCGCCAAAGCCTGGGGTATCCAGGGCGATGAGCTGTCGGCTCGGGGCCATGACGGCCATGAGGGCGTGATAATAGGCCCCGGAATAGGGCGAGGGATGGATGAGCGCCAGGGGCGCCCGCCCCGCCACGGGCGGCGTCATCCAGGCATGAATCTGACCGAAGGGGCCGTCCACGAACGCCCGGCGGAGCGGCGCCGTTTCAGGCGAGGTCATCGCTCGCGGTAAGCTCGGCCATACGGCGATAGCCGGGCCTGGCGAGGACGAACATGGCGACGCTCAAAACACCCGTCACCCCAATAACCACCGCCAGGGCGGGGCCCAGGCCCCCAGGTCCATGAAACAGACGGTCCGAGAGAAAGCCCACGGCCAGGGGGCCCAATGACAGGGAGATCAGGCCTGTGGAGAGGGTGAAAAGGGCGATCACCTGACCCCGCAGGGGACCGGGCGTGACCCGGTTCAGGGCGGTCAGGGTCGAGACCGCGCAGCAATTGGTGGCGAGGCTGAGGAGGCAATAGAAGACCACCGCCTGGATGCCGCCGCCGATCAGGCTGGCGACGATGCCCGTGAGGGTGAACCAGACCACGCCCCAGAGAGGAACCAGAACCGAGGCGTCGGCGCGGCCGCGCTTTTCCAGCCAGGCGGCCACCCAGCCGCTGCCCACGCAGCTGGCGATGCCGCAGGGAACGCCGAAGGTTCCCAGGAGCCCCCCCACCTCGGGCGCCGTCATGCCGTGACCCCGGATCAGCAGGCTCGGAAACCAGGCCACCAGGGCATAGATGGCCGTGGTGTTGAGCACCGCCCCGGCGATCACCCCGCCATAGACGCGCGGCGCGCCCGCGAGCTGTTTCCAAAGGGGGCCTAGAGACATGGGCGGACGCGCCGCGCCCACGTCCCGGCGCGGCGGCTCCTTCACCGTCAGGGCGAAGATCAACCCAACGACGAGGCCTGGCGCGCCAATGAGCAGAAAGGCGATCTTCCAGGTGGCAAGACCCCCGAAGACGGCCGGGTCGGTCAGACGCAGATGGGTCGCGAAGGCGATCGCCGCGCCGCCCAGCAGGAAGGCCATGGCCGAGCCGATGGAGGTGCCGATGGCGTAGATGCCGTAGGCCCGGGGGCGCTCCTTCACCGGAAAGGAATCGGCGATCATGGAGGCCCCGGCGGGGCTGAGCGTCGCCTCCCCCGCCCCCACGCCGATACGGGCGAGGAATAGGCCGGGAAAGCCGCTGGCGAGGCCGCAGGCCATGGTGGCCGCGCTCCACACCGTGATGCCCAGGGTCACCAGATTGCGGCGATTGGTTCGGTCGGCCAGCAGCCCGAGCGGCAGGCCGAGCACGCCATAGAACAGGGCGAAGGCGAAGCCCTGAAGAAGACCCATGAGGCTGTCGGAAATATGCAGGTCCGCCTCGATGGGCTGGACGAGGAGCCCCAGGCCGATCCGGTCGACAATGGAAAAGGCGTAGGCGACCATCAGGGCGATGACGACCCACCAGGCGCGCAAGGCGCTCGGAAAGGCGGGGGAGATGGCCAGGGGCCGCGCCGTGTCTGTCATAACATAGGCTTCGCATTCCACAGCTCAGCCGCAAAGGCCTTTGACCGCCCTGTTCACGGCGCGGTCAGTCGTGCTTGCCGCGCGGGCGGCGCGCTCAAGTCCGCAAGGGGTTACGGATATTTAATCCGACGCGTCGGCGAGGTTGCGTAAGGTGGCGCTGTTCAGCTCAAGGTTGTCATGATGAAGCTTCCCGTTCTCTCTGTGTCCCTCATCGCCTTGAGCGTCGCGCTGGGGGCCAAGGCCGCACTGCCCCGGTTCCCTCAAGCCTATGGGGACCGGATCGTCTTCGTGGCGGACGGGAACATCTGGACGGTTCCCAAGGCCGGCGGGACGGCGGAGCGGCTGACGAGCGCCGCTGGTCAGGACATGTTTCCCCGCGTCTCGCCGGACGGAAAATGGATCGCCTATACCGAGGCCAGCAACGCCGGCACGGATGTGTGGGTAATCCCGTCAAGCGGCGGCGCGGCCAGGCGGCTGACCTATCATCCGACCACGGAGGCCGGAACGGGCGGGCGGCACGGGCCGGACAATATGGTGGTCACTTGGACCCCGGATTCCCAGAACGTCGTCTATCTGACCAAGGCGGATCAGTGGAACAGCTGGATTCAGGTATATGTATGAGGTTCCCGTGGCCGGCGGCGCGCCCGTGGCCATGCCCATCGATAGCGCCGTGGGTCTGGCGACCTTCGGCCCCGATGGCCACACCATCGCCTACAACCGCATCTTCCGGAATTTCCGCACCTGGAAGCGCTACAACGGCGGCTTGGCGCAACAGGTTTTTACCTATGATTTCAACACCAAAGCCCTGAACCAGATCACCAACTGGTCGGGCACGAACACCTCGCCCATGTGGTATGGGCAGAAGATCTACTACCTGTCCGACCAGGACAAGAACCGCCGCGCCAATATCTGGGTCTATGATTTCGCCACCAAGTCGACGCGCGAGGTCACCCACTTTACCGATTACGACATCGACTTCCCGGCTTTGGGCGGCGACGCCATCGCCTTCCAGGAGGGCGGCAAGCTCTATCGGCTCGACCTGCCCAGCGAGACTCTCGCCGAGGTTCCCATCAGCGTGCCCGACGATAACCCGCGCACCCGGGCTCATGTGGCGCAGGTGGGGGACGAGGCGCGTGACGGCGACCCCGCCGGCCAGGATGATTTCGCCCTGGCGCCCAATGGCAAGCGGACCCTGTTTTCGGCCCGGGGCGATATCTTCAGCGTGCCCAGCGAATTTGGCGCCACGCGGGATCTGACCGGAACGCCGGGGATCGACGAGGATCACCCCGCCTGGTCGCCGGACGGGCGGACCATCGCCTACACCACCGACGCGGGCGGCGGCCAACAGATTGCCGTGCGCCCGGCCGAAGGTGGGCCTGAGAGGGTGCTGACCCACTTCCAGGCCGGCTATTTCTACGGCCCCGTCTTCTCGCCGGACGGCAAGATGCTCGCCTTCAGCGACGTGGCGCACAAACTGTGGCTGCTCAGCGTCGCCGGCGGCGCGCCCAAGGAAGTCGCCCAGGACAAGATTCGGGAAATCCATGACCAGGCGTTTTCGCCGGATGGGCGCTGGCTCGCCTTCAGCCTGTCGGCGGGGGGCGCCCGGCGTGACCTCTACCTCTATGAGATCGGCCCGGAGAAGCTGACCCGACTCGGGAACGGCGGCGAGGTGGATTATCGACCCGCATGGTCGGCGGACGGCAAGTATCTCTATTTCGTCTCCAGTCGGCACGAGAACACCGTGCCCTCGGATGTCGAGTTCGATTTCGAGGTGCTGAAGTCAGCGGGCATCTATGCGATTCCGCTCGCCAAGGACACGGCCTCGCCCGTGGCGCCCAAGTCCGATGAGGCCGACAGCGGACCGCCCGAGGGGGCGAAGGCGGCGAAGCCGGGGGACAAGGGCAAGGCGCCGCCCAAGGACCAGAGCGGCAAGGGTGAACCCGCCCCCGCGGCCACGGCGGCGATCGCCCCGATCCGCATCGACCTGGACGGCCTCATGGCCCGGGCCGTCGCCCTGCCCATCGAGCCCTCGGAGATCGGCCAGATGGATGCGCGGGGCGACCGCATCTATTACCTGACACAGCCGATTGGCACGCTGGAGGGCCCGCTGAAGGGTGAGAGTTCCGCCCTCCACTTCTATGATGTCGGCAAGCGCAAGGACGCGGTGGTCGCCGAGGATGTGGACGCCTATTCCCTCTCGGCGGATGGAGAACGGGTCCTGATTAAACACGGGCCGAGCTACACCGTCATCGACACCAAGGCCGACGCCATGAAGGACTTGGACACCAGGAAGACGCTGAACCTCGGCCATATGCGGGTGCTGGTCGATCCGAAGGTCGAATGGGCTGAGATGTTCGACAATGCCTGGCGCCTGGAACGGGACGGGTTCTTCTCCCCCGTGATGAATGGGGTCGACTGGCGGGCGGAGCATGACCGCTATGCCAAGCTGATCCCCCTGCTCGGGTCCCGCGAGGACCTGAATTACGTCATCGGCCAGATGATCGGCGAGATCAGCAACTCCCACACCTATGTGGGCGGCGGCGATGACGGCGATACGGGGCCGATGGTTCACCCGGCGCTGCTGGGCGCCGATTGGGCTCTGGATACGGCGTCCGGACGCTATCGCCTGGCCAAGATCTATCCGGGCGACAACACACGGGAGGATTATCGCAGTCCCCTGGTCCAGCCCGGCCTGAACATCAAGGCCGGCGACTATGTCCTGGCGATTAACGGCGCGGACCTGCGCGCGCCCGCGACGCCCGATTCCTTGCTCCAGCTTGATGACGCTGAGACCACGGTGGATCTCACCATCGCCGACAGCCTGGACGGCGCGCCACGCCATGTGATCGTCAAGCCGGTGAGCGCCGAGATCAGCCTGCGTGAGGCGGCCTGGATCACCCACAATCGCGATGAGGTGGAGCGGCTTTCCGGCGGCAAGGTTGGCTATGTCTATATGTCGGACATGGAGGCGCTCGGCCTCCAGCAGTTCGTCCGTCAGTTCTATGGCCAGCTGAACAAGCAGGCCCTGATCATGGACGACCGCTGGAACGGCGGCGGCTTTATAGCCCCCTATGCTCTGGAGCGGCTGCGGCGAGAGCTGGTCGTCCTGGGCGTGGGCCGGGAGGGCGGCGTCGGAACCGAGCCGTCGGAGGTGCTGAATGGGCCCAAGGTGGCGCTGCTCAACCATTGGTCGGCTTCGGATGGCGATATCTTCCCCTATCTGTTCAAGCTCTATGGCTTGGGTCCTCTGGTGGGCACGCGCTCCTGGGGTGGGGTGCGGGGCATCCGCGGCAATTGGCGACTGATGGACGGGGGCTACATCACCATCCCGGAGGACGCCCTCTATACCCCGGACCGGGTCTGGTCGGTTGAGAACCACGGCGTCGATCCCGACATCGAGGTGGAGAACATGCCCGCCGACCTTCTGGCCGGCCACGATGTTCAGCTGGAGACGGCGGTGAACCTGATGCTGAAGGCCATCGCCGGCAAACCGGCCGGCCTTCCCGCCCCGCCGCCCTGGCTGCCGGCCTACCCGCCCAGCGGCATCGCGGCGCCCCAGCCTTAGAATTGTTGGCCGCAGCCGGCGCAGCCGCTTGGGGATTGGGAGGCGCCGCCGGCGGCGCCCCCGGGGTTGTAGGGGCGCCGCCTCTCGCGCATGCGCTCACGAGACTTGCATCCTCCGAACGCGGGGCGCGGCATAAAGCCACACGGCCTTCGGATTCGGAAGAAAGCAGGGATCGTGTCCTGCAAACCGTGATATAACCTGTCCAAGCCACGCAATCATCATGGCGCGTTGCTCAAAACTGACATTAAACCGATTTATTACTTACGATTTGAAACGAAGACGTATCGTTAGAGACACAATTCCCGTGAGATCGTCCGTAACGCGGGGCCGGTTCGGGTCTGGATCACCTCTCCGGTTCGTCGTCCGGGGCTTTCCGCCCCAGCCCCTTTTGGATGTAGAGGTTGACGCCAAAACCCACCAGATAAAGCAGCCCTGGCATGACGACCAGGAGCAACAAAATCAATAAAATCAAACCCACCCAAAACTCCACTGTCAGTCCGACACCGGCGGAATGACCGGCGCATCATATATGGGTTGCCCCGCGCCATTCGCCCGCACAGCGAGATGTGAAGCGGCGACTCGCTGACGTGGAACGGCGCGGTTTTGGACCGGTCCCCTAGAAAGCGTACCGGACCCCCATCATCGCCGACTGATCGGCGAAGCGGCCGGAGAAATTGCCCGGACGTAGCAGGCTTGCCGCCGGCACGCCCGTGGTGAGGTTCAGCGGGTTCCAGATCACATCGCCGGGGGTGATATAATACCGATAGGTCAGATCAAGATGCACCTTGGGCGCGACCCGGTAGGAGACGCCCGCCAAGCCTTGCACGGCCAGCTCCCCGGCGTGGGTCAAGGTGCCGGCGAGTTCCAGGCTCTGGGGCGTGGCGACAGTCGCGCCCGGCGTCCCGCTGAAATAGTAGGTGGTGTGCATCTGAATGTGCGTGGCGCCAAATCCGACCCCCACAAAGGGATCGAACCGCCGCTCCGGCGTGAAGTCATAGATCACATTGGCCATGCCGGAATAGGCTGCGGTGAAGTACTTGTTGGGTCCGGTCAGTGGCGCGCACACGCCCGCGACCGGCGGCGTCTGGCACAGACCCCAGGGCTCGCCAGGGCGGGACGCCGACACGCCCCCGACATTCGGCCCCGGCGCATGGGCCGAGGCGACGTCCGTGGGCTCGAAGCTGAACTCGCCCTCGACGCGCACATGGCGGGTCAGTCGATAGCCGACGCGCGCGGCGAGCGCCCAGTCATTCTTGAACCGCCACTGCCAGTTGTAAGGCTCCCCATCGGGCGCGTGACCCGTGGTGGTGCTGTTTATGGAGCTCGGAAAATGTCCCCCGAAATCGAAGGCGCCGTACCAACGCGGCTCGTCAAAGCTCTGCGCCGCCGCGCTGGATGCGGCGAACAAAATCGCCATGCTCAGGAATTTCGCGACCACGGGTGAAGCCCTCGAACTTAAAGATACGCCCTCCACATGAGGGCCTGGATAGTGGCGGGCTCGAGCCAGACTGAGCCCCCTTGGGAGCGCTCCGCGCCTCCCCGCTCCGTCGATACACAGCAACGCTTCTGAACGCGAGGCTTGTTGGTCGCGTTCCGCGACGGGCTCCGATGTCCTAAATCCAATGTCCAAGAGCGGTGGTGGAGCCGTGGGGAATCGAACCCCAGACCTCCTCATTGCGAACGAGGCGCTCTACCATCTGAGCTACGGCCCCTTCCCCGGTCCCGGAGCGAAGGGGAGGCGGAAGGACGGCGGAGATAAGGGACAGGGGGCGGCGAAGTCAAGGCGGCCCCACCGCCTTGCGCCGGCCGTGGCGCGTCGATAGGACGGCGGCCGGGCGGCGGAGGGCCCTTGGATGAACGCTATCCTCGACTTCGTGCAATATCTGGTCGATTTCGCGCTGGAAGTCGTGATCTGGATTGTCATCGCCTATGCGGTCCTGAGCTGGCTGGTGGCCTTCAATGTGGTCAATATGCGCAACCGCTTCGTCTATCAGGCGACGCGCGTGCTGGACTCTCTGGCCCGGCCGCTCCTGGCGCCCTTCAAGCGCCTGCTGCCCGCCATGGGGGTCATGGATTTCTCGCCGCTCATCCTGATGGTTCTGGTGATCGGGGTGCAGCGCTATCTGGTTCCGGCCTTTTTCACATGGCTGCACGTGTTGCTGGGCGGCCCCATCTAAGCGCCAACCGCGTCTCGGGAGGGAACGGACGGCGATCTGGCGCGTGTTGATAGGTCTTAGCCCGCAACAGCTGAAAGCGCCGCGTGACCCTGACCGCCGACCTCAATGCCCCCGAAAGGCCCCGCC
>Ga0116227_10011743_pt1 | contig 14593 bp, 12 predicted proteins | sample S1TSphgellanicum_FD_89693 | JGI IMG/M metagenome (GOLD analysis project Ga0116227, IMG submission 89693) | Host-associated microbial communities from peat moss isolated from Minnesota, USA - S1T2_Fb - Sphagnum magellanicum MG | ecosystem: Host-associated > Plants > Peat moss > Unclassified... | reverse complement strand
CAGCACTTATTCTAACCTGTACTTATTTTTCTGCATCTGCCCAGGAAAAAGTATTTTATTTTATCACGTCTGACAGTGTGAAATTATATGTACGTACAACCGGTCACGGCACGCCGTGCCTTTTTTTACATGGAGGCCCCGGCTTTACAAGCTATGCATTTGAAGCGACTCCTGCTGCCAGGCTGATGGAAGAGCAGCAACATATGATTTATTTTGACCAGCGTGGTGGTCGCCGGTCGGGTTCGGCCAAAAATGGTGACTACAGTATCAAACGCATGGAAAAAGACATCGAGGAGTTGCGCGCATACCTGAAAATTCAAAAATGGGCCATCCTTGGACACTCGTTTGCCGGTATTATCCAAACGAATTATGCAAAAGACTACCCGCAGCGTGTCACGTCAATGATATATCTGCATTGCATTTTAGATCTCAACAAAGGACTTCAAAGCCACATTCAGAACGGACTCCGCTTGCTGAAGAAGGAGGGGGATAATTTCAGGCCCGACACCACCGTTTCAGATTTTAACGAGATGATGGGCGTACATAAAGAACTGGCGAAAAAAGGCATCGAATATAAAATCATGTTTAGCTCGCAGCAACAGCAAAATATTGAGGATTCCCTGGCCCGCGTTTCTACGCCCCATTTCAACCAGGATTTTCAGCACCATGTATGGACGATGCCCGAGTACCGGATCGACTATTCACCCCTTACCAGGGATATCAAATGCCCGGTGTTAGTTGTTACCGGAACAGTAGATTATGCAACAGGCCCGGACAGCTATAAAAGCTGGCACTTCCCTCACGGACAATTGGCAATCTACCAGGGCGCCCATCATTCCTATCAGGAATCGCCGGCGTGGTTTATAGCCCGCGTCAGACCATTCCTTATCAAAAATAACAAATAAGAGCCGTTGGGAGGGTCTAATGTCAGTTTCAGCCGAACAGTCGGTCAACGTTGATTGGAAAAGCCATCCTTTACCTGGTTTAAAAGAGCCGATAATGCCCTGAATTGAATTTATTGCCAAGGGCGGCAGGCTAACTTAAGCATATAGATAACAAGAAAGACCATCGTTATGAAGCATACAATTTTTACCACTTTAATTTTGGGGTTGGTTTTAGCGGCCTGTTCCGCTTACGGCCAAAAATCTGATACCATCAGGATTCCGGAAAAACGCTTATTAACCAGTCAACTGAAACCCGGCCTAAGGCAATACCTGGTTTATTCGCAGGACGGCGATGACAAAGTGGAGTTGGGGTTATCGCTATGGCTTCGGGATATTCGGATCGGTCAAAGAAACGGCGAACGGGTTATCACTATCGCCCAACACTGGTATGGGACAGATTCTATGGCTTACCGGCTCTGCTATTCTGTGAATAAAGCCGAGGATTTTTCACCTGTTTATCATACGGAAACGGTTAAAGGGAAAAAGCGCGCATTTGACTGGACAGCATCCAAGGTTACCGGCAGCGATACGGTTAAGAATAACATAAAAGGAGGCTTCAACCTGGAACTAAAGGAACCCAACCTTAACTGGAACCTGGATATCGAAACATTCGAAATGCTGCCGCTTGGGGAAGGAAAGATTTTTTCCATCAACTTTTATGACGCCGGGCTTGACCCTCCCAAATATACCGTTTATAAAGTGACCGGAAGCGAGGTGTTAAAATTGTGCGGAGGCCGGGCAACGGATTGTTGGAAACTGGTTACCGAAGGTGATGTCAAGGGGAATCACTGGTCCGAAACTTACTGGATCAGCAAGAAAGACCATGAATTTCTCAAAGAAGAAGATGTCTACAAACACACCCGTCGCTACAAGATCAAATTGATGGGGGCTGCACCTGATCTGATAAAGCAGTTTAACAGCTAATGACGGTGCAGGTCCGGGTCAAGCCCGCATTTTAACCAACGAGAATAGAATAATGGGCCGAATAACGTTGAAATATATTACAGTGACAGCTGAAAATACAGAGGACGAATTCAAATTATTCACTGATATGCTGGGTTTTGAATTCAAAGGAACAATCACATTAACACCGGATATTCCCTGCAGTCTCTTCTACCATCGGACGGATGGTGCTTATATCGCGCTGATGCCGGAGTGTAATGCCCGAAATAATATCATGATTCTAAATACCAGCGACTGCTTGTCAAGTTATCACGAATTAAGAAGAAAGGGAATTCGGTTCTTATACGCACCGAACTACGTTTGGCTGGGATGGGTTGCTGAATTTGAAGATGAGACCGGGAACAGATTCGTTTTATTGGAGGAGTGTGAAAACAGGCCTGCCATGAATTAATTACATACTACCCGGACGGGGGTATGATCATACACTTAACAGAACATTTTACTACATTAATTATGGAAACAATAACATCAGAAAATTATCGAAAAGGCTTAGCACTTTTGAATCAACTACACGGCGGAATGGCCGGTGAGGCTTTGGTAAATAATCTACAGGATATTTGCCCGGATTTTGTAGATATGACCATTGAATGGGCTATGCAGGGTATTATGGCTAGGCCTGGGCTTGACCTGTTAACCAGGGAATACCTGCTCGTCGCATCTTGCGTAACGATGGGACATACCGTCCCTCAATTAAAGGCCCACATCGATGCCGCTATAAAACTCGGAGGGTCAAAAGAGCAGATCGTAGAAGTGATCCTGCAAATGATCTTTTACGCCGGCGGGGCGTCGGTAAGTAATGCGCTGAGCCATGCAAAGGAAGTCTTTAAAGAGCACCAGCTAATTTAATGCAGCAGCTATGAAAATAGTTATAGTAGGTGCCAGCGGTACCATTGGAAAACATGTAACGGCAGCATTGCAGCGTGATCATGAAATTATTACGGCAGGATCTAAAAGCGGCAATTACCAGATAGACATCCGCAAGCCGGATTCGATCCGGTCATTTTTTGAAAAAACAGGACCTTTTGATGCATTGGTCAGTACAACTGGCAGTGGCTGTTTCGCTCCCCTTTCCACCTTAAATGACCATAATTTCAGGATCGGAATAGATCATAAAATGATGGGGCAGATTAACCTTGTACTGGAAGGTCAGCATTATATCAAATCTAATGGTTCTTTTACCCTAAGTTCCGGTGTTGTTTTTGATGAGCCGGTGCTTCAGGGAGCCAACCTGAGCGCTGTCAACGGTGCTATCGAAGGGTTTATTGCGGCGGCGGCGATCGAACTCACCAATGGTGTTAGAATAAACGGCGTTAGTCCGGGAGTAGTAGAAGAAGCCGAACATTTTTTTCCATTTTTTCCGGGGCATATACCCGTAAAAATGGAGGTGGTCGTACAAGCTTATATCAAATGTATATCAGGGGCCGCAACGGGAAAGATCTTTAAAGTGCGGTAATCTTCTGCGCCCTTATACGCCAGATAAGTTCCCGCTTTATTGCACGGGATAATTTTAATTATTCAGCTTTTGTTTATGGTTAACTGAAGTAATAAAAAGTATAGCTCCTTCCGATTATGATCAACTTTGCAAGCGAAAATTATGCAGGTGTACATCCAGAGATGATGGAAGCCTTATCTGACGCCAACACCGGTCATGTTCCGTCCTACGGAAACGATAAAATTACCGCCCGTGCAGTAACCAGGATAAAAGATTTGTTTGGCCAGGATACCGATGTTTATTTTACCTTTAACGGAACCGGCGCTAATAATTTTGCAATTGGCGCGGCTACAGAACGATATCATTCGATTTTTTGCAGTGATGTTGCGCATTTGTTCGTTGATGAGTCTAACGCACCTGAAACTTTTATAGGCTGCCGCCTTTATCCTGTAAAATCAGAAAACGGCAAAATGATACCGGCTGAACTTAAAGCTGCCATTAAGCGGGCCGGGGATATCCATCATCCCCAGCCTAAAGTCGTATCGGTCACGCAGCCGACTGAATACGGAACGATTTATGCCCGTGAAGAGCTCAGGGCAATCAAGAAAATCTGTGTGGAAAACAATTTACTGCTGCATGCTGACGGTGCCCGTTACTTTAACGCCGCAGAAAGTGCAGGTCTTACGCCCGGGTATCTCAGCAGAGACGCTGGAATTGATATATTGACGCTGGGCGGCACCAAAGCGGGTATGATGTTTGGCGAGGCAGTCCTGTTTTTTAGCGAGGATCGTACGAACAGCCGGCGGTTCAACCTGAAACGAAGCATGCAGCTGGCTTCAAAGAATCGGTTCATTGCCGCACAATTTAATGCCCTACTTCATGAAGACTTATGGAAAACGCTGGCCTCTTATACTAATAACCTGGCTAAGGAGTTGGAGAAGCGTATTCGGGGTATCGCCGGGGTGCGGATCGCATACCCGGTGGAAACGAATGCGGTTTTCTTAGTGATGCCGCGTTCCCTATATCAAAAATTGCAGCAGCATGTTCATTTTTATTATTGGAATGAAGTTCGCCAGGAAGTAAGACTGGTATTTTCCTTCGATAACACCCTGGAAGAAATTAAAGAATTTGTCAAACTGCTGGAGGTTCATTCGGCAGCGTTGTCTGGTTCGGAAGGGCTATGAACCGATAGGACGTCTTCCATTAAACGGTTGAAATTACCCGGGCCTTTTAATAAAAATTTAGGACAATTTAACAATGACTTTAAATGAAAACATCAGCAATTAAAATAGCATTCAGCATCATCTTGTTGAATGGCGCAACGACCTTTGCGCAGGAAGTTCCTGATACTGTCGTGTTTAACAAAATAAAAAAAGCCGAGCTGCAAAATTCGCGTATACCCCAAATGGCCCATTATTTAACCGATGTTTCAGGGCCGCGGCTTACCGGTTCTCCGGGCTTTGAACATGCGGCCGGGTGGGTAATGGCCACCATGAAAAGCTGGGGGCTTAGCCATGTCGCCGCGGAAACCTGGGGTAATTTCGGCAGGCCATGGGAAATAAAGGATTTTAGTTTATTTCTTCGTTTGCCTTATCCTCAGCCACTGCACGCCTATGCACAGCCCTGGAGCGCAAACACCAACGGTACGGTGCGCGGCGGAGTTTTCCTGATCACCCAAAAGGAAGAAATGGACACCACTTTCCTTTCCCGCCACTCGGCAGCTATTCAGGGTAAATTTGTTTTAATAGCCGGGGACTCCGTAAATACGGCAGATAGTTTTAAGCCTTCAGCAACACGCTATAACGATAGCGATCTGGCGAATTTAAAAGACATGGATATGATACCCTCCGCAATGGAGGACACTATCCGTGACCAAATTAAATTATCATCAAGAATAGACATTTTATTAAAGAAATATGGGGCGCTGGGGATCATCAGTACCAGCAGCGGCAGCATAAATGGCAGTGTTTCTGTACAATGGTTTAACGGGTACAGGGTTCCTGTGTCTGAAACACTTCCAAAAGTAAACATCGCACTGGAAGATGCCTGCCGCTTACAACGATTGGTAACCTCCGGGCAAAAGGTAGCGCTTTCCCTAAACCTGAGCGGTGTAACCTCCGCAAAGGATGTGAAGGGATACAACGTAATCGCGGAGATCCCGGGCAGCGATCCCAAATTAAAGGCGCAAATAGTGATGCTTGGCGCGCATCTCGACTCATGGGAAGCTGCCACCGGTGCTACTGACAACGGCGCAGGTTGCCTGATCATGATGGAAGCCGTCCGGCTGATCGATTCCCTGCACCTTAAACCCAAACGAACTATCCGTATTGCTTTGTGGAGCGGCGAGGAACAGGGGTTACTCGGCTCTTATGGTTATGTAAAAAATCATTTCATGGACCCGTCGACCTATGCCCTGAAAGCGGAACAATCTAAAGTCTCGGTTTATTTTAACCTCGATAAGGGCACGGGCAAAATCAGGGGGATTTATGCGCAAAATAATTCACGCGCCAAAGCAGTCTTTGAGCAATGGTTTAAACCTTTTAACAGCCTTGGGGCGGCTACTGTAACCTTAAGCAGCAGCGGTTCCACAGACCATTTGTCGTTTGACTGGGCAGCGATACCCGGGTTTAATTTCGTCCAGGATCCTATAGACTACGAGACGCGAACTGTTCATACTAATTTGGATGATTATGATCACCTGCAAATGAACGATCTGAAACAGGCTGCTGTCATCGTAGCTTCATTTGTTTACCAGGCCAGTATTACAACCGATATGATTCCGCGCAAATCACTGGTAAAAGAACGGTTTGTTTTTGGTGGATTATGAGCCCTGCTAAACCTGCTTTTTAGTTTAGCGCTGCCGTAATGGGTGATGAAAACAGGGATGAACACGATCAACAGTACCCGTTTACTTAAAACGAAAAAATGATAAAAAAGATCTTTATTTCCGCATCCGGAAACTTTATGGAAATAGCGAGGCTCCTGTTACGGGCCGGTTTAGGGGTTAATTTTATCTTACATGGCTATCCGAAGATCGCGGGGGGGACACAAGCATGGTATTTAATAGGATTGAAAATGAAAAGTATAGGGGTTGCCCTATTTCCGGTAGTTTTTGGTTTTGCCGCATCCTGCGCTGAATTGATAGGCGGTATCTTTTTACTCATTGGCTTTCTGATCCGGCCTTCGGCTTTTTTTCTGCTGATCTCGATGATTATCGCGTTGTCTTATCTGCTTTCAAAACAAGCCGGATTTGACGATTATTCTCATCCCCTGGAACTCATTTTTGTATTTCTGTTTCTATTATTTGCGGGGCCGGACCGGTTTTCAGCCGATTATAAAATTAACCGGTTAATTATTCACTGACCATTTTAAAAGGGGCTTAGCTGGATTAGTTTGTCGCAGGGCCGCAATCCCGAAGTCATTCATTTTTTAAAAGACGAACAGGCCGGCTATAAATAGTTTTTATTGCCTGTATGCCAACTGTCAGCAGCGCCAGGCCTATGCAAATGATAGCTGTTATCATAAATGCGCCAGAACCGATGCCGACGTGATAAGCATAAGAATTGAGCCAGTAATGCATGAGAAACCAGGCAATTGGCGAGGCTACCAGAATTCCTGCTATTACAGGCCAAAGGAATCCGGTTAGTGTCAGGCTGAACAGGCTGATATTACCTGCCCCCAGCGCCTTTCGGATCGCGATCTCTTTTTCCAGCTGACCCGCGGTAAAAATGGCCATACCCAGCAAACCAAGGCAGGATATCGAAATGGCGATCACCGCAAATATATCGGATATCCGTTCAACCGTATAATCCCTTTGATAAAGGTCATGATACATTCTGTCCAGGTAACGGCAGGTGAACTGAAAGTCAGGGTTAAACTTTTTGTAAAGCGCGGCTATTTCAGCAGTCACCTTCGGCGTTTCCTTTGGTGAAGCCCTGATCAGTAAGACGCCCTCTTTATCCTTTTCGCCCAACGTAAAGATCACCGGCCGGATAGAATCCTGCATGGCAAGATGATGAAAGTCCCTCATCACCCCTATAATTGGCCCTCTATGACCCAGGATGCTGATCATTTTTCCGATGGGATGAGTAAGTCCCATACGCTTCACAGCGGATTCATTAACCAGGCAGGCGGAGGAGTCACCAGGGTTATTGCGTAAAAAATCCCTGCCGGCAACCAGTTCAATTTTCATCGTGCGGATATAATCATAACCAACGGAATTGTTGGCAAATGCGATCCTGGGATTAGTACCCGTGTCCACCCAATGCACGACCGTGGTATACAGGTAAAGCCTTGTAGGGGAATTAAAGCTTCTGGTCACAGATGAAACGCCGGGAAGCCCCAGCGCCTGATCCTTAAATTTTTCATAATCGGTAAAAAGATTGCCATCGATGGGTATCTCCAGTACATTTCCGGGGTCATAACCAAGCCGGGCGGAGCTGATAAAATTAACTTGTCTGCTTATAACCAGGGTACAAACGATCAGGATCGCGGATACCGAAAACTGGATGATAACCAATCCCTGTCGTAGTATTTTAGTATTAAATGCCCGCTTATACCGCCCTCTCAGCACATAAAGGGGATCAAATGCAGAGAGCACCAGCGCGGGGTACAGACCTGCCGTAAAACCTGTAAATACAAAAAGCAGGAGAATTTGCAACCAAAAATGCCATTGTTGAAAAGGGAACACGATGATTTTCCCGGTAAGGATATTGAAAAATGGCAGCAGATTAAAAACCATAAAAAGTGCCAGCAATACAGAAAAAAACGTCACCAGCAGCGATTCGCAGAAAAGCTGTGAAATCAGTGAGAGCCGGCCGGCTCCGGCAAGTTTCCGTACGCCAATTTCCCTGGCCCTGGCCATGGAACGGGCGGTCGCCAGGTTCATAAAATTAATGCAGGCGATTAGCAGCAATAAGACCGCCACCATACTAAACAGCCGTACATATTGGATCCTGCCTGCTGACGGATAGCCATCTTTAAAATCCCCCCATAAATACCGCCGGTCATTTCTTTGAATATTCAGCCGCGCATGTATAGCTTTGTTGCTCAGATAGTTTTTCTGGCTCGTCAGCGTATTGAGTGATTGCCGGACGACAGCCGCATCTGCGCCATCCTTCAGTTTGATAAAGGTCATAGGGCCATTATAATCCCAACTGGTTGACCATGGATTTTCCGCCATAAAATCAAACCAATTAATCAGGTAGTCGAACTGAAGGGAAGAATTCGGTTGGACATCAGCGAAAACCGCTGTGACCTCCAGGTCTTTTAAATCATCATACCTGATTCGTTTTCCCATTGCACGCTGAGGGCTGCCGAAGAATACAATAGCCATTTTTTTTGAAATTGCGATTGTTCCGGTTCGGCTGAGTGCTGTCTCCGCTTTTCCGCTTAATAAAGGGTAATTAAAAAGTCTGAAAAAGTACCCGTCTGCGAAGGATCCTTTCAGCTGCAGGTGTTCTTTTCCGGACTGAAAGTTGTGCGTTTCATTAAAATTAAAATTGGTGGCGGTGGCTAATTCGACCTGTGGAATATTTCGCCTCGCTTGCTCAGCTAAGAGTGCGGGTGTAAAATACTGGCCCGTGGTATGATGGTCAAATGTGACCTGTTCGTATACCGTATATAAGCGGGAGCTGTCCTGGTGAAATGCGTCCATGTTCAGCTCGTCCTGTACCCATAACAGGATCAATATACTACAAGTCAGGCCAATAGACAGGCCTGCAATATTGATGACGGAAAGCCATTTATTGCCTGATACGTTACGATAAGCCGTCTTGAGGTAGATCCGGAACATTTACAAAACTATTTCGAAATCAATAATTAGCAAATGATTCTCCCTACTATTTTTAATAGCGGTACATCATTTCGAGTCCCACCGCAGAAATACAGAGACACTGCATCAAAAGGTTTAATATTTCAATAAGACCGTTGAATAAAATTAACAACCACCCGATATCCTTGTTTTTTTGTATCAAATACAATCACACAGCACCGAGAAAAAGATTTATGACTATTTATAATGCAGTGAAATTTTTTAGAAGCGTATTCATCATCCCGTTGTTAATCTATATTAATTTATTCTGCTCAGACATTGCTATGGCACAAGACAAAATAGTCCGCAACTCATTGCTGACAGCTTCTCCGATAAATTGCCTGGTCAGGCGTACAGAAATAAAAGAAATTATTCTTGAGCCGTCACAAAAGGCGGGATTGCACCTGCACCCCTGCCCGGTTGTTGGCTATATTGCAGAAGGGACGGTACTTTTCCAGGTAAAAGGCGGCCCGCTGCAAACACTTAAAGCAGGCAGCGCATTTTATGAACCGGCAAACACGGAAATCCTTCACTTTGATAACGCTTCAAATGAGCGACCACTTCGGTTCATTTGTTTTTACCTTATCAATGACGAAAAACAAACCATTAAGATGCTGCCGGATCAAGATGACCGATCAAATGGTGATCATTGACGGGCCCTGGATCAATGCCTTATTCGTCTGTACGGGTATTGAATAAACCCTGCCGGCGGTTGAAAAAACTTTATGTTGAAAAAGAAACCGGAAAATTTGTCCCAATAACTTTATAAATCAAATGCCGAAAGCTATAAAACTATTTTCATTTACTACTTTCATTCTCATCGGTTTAACCCTGCCTGCTCATAGCCAGAAGATAAAACCGGACCCGTTAAATCAAGCGAACGCTAAAAAAAGGCCGGCGAACAGTGACTGGTATGTTAAACCAATTTTTAGAAAAGGGGACAAGCTGGCCAATATATACTCAAGGGCCATTGCTTATACCGGGGATGCTTTTAACGATGTGGTGCAGCGGGTGAGCGGCACAAGCACTTATACCGTGACCGGCGATACCTGGCCGTCTTACCTGTTTAATGAAACAGACCTTTATGACGGCCAGCCTGCTTCAACAGGGAGTTCTGCTGCAGCAATCAGCGGAAAATCTACTTACAACGGGAAAGATTTCATGAATACCAGCGCGAGCGGCTTATTATATAATGAACAGGTTTGGGGTAAATTACCTGCCAATATCCGTGAAGGGGATAATTGGACCGTGAATATCACGCAGGCCTGGGAACTGGGCGGCCCGGGTACCCAAAAGGTTAGCGTAGTTCAGTTAGACCGGCAGCATCATATGATGATGTTGGAGAGAGAAGGCAACAGTGATGGCTTTTATGATGGTGATGCCCAACACCTGCCTGTAAAAACAAAAGACGGAAAGATTTTAAAGACCGATATAATCCCCGGCAGATCTCATTGGACGGGTTTTACTATCTTTAAAAACGGTGTGGTCATCAGCGATGAGCTGTTAGTCACCCGGCCTATAACCTTAAAGACCGACAGCATCAGTCTGCCGGGCCACCAAAGAGAATATATTTTACTAAATGCGAGGCCCGCCGCTGGGAATTAATACCAAACTGAGCTGTTGAAAACGATATCTTTCTTTCTCTTAATTACCCTTTTCTTTTCCCTATCCGGGCAAAGCAAAAATGCAGCCTGCGGAGTTACCCATGGTTGTCCATATATGGCCATCAGTTCTGTTGGAAAGACCGGCAAAAAAGAAAAGAAAAGTGATTCGCCTAATAGTTGCGGGTGCAATGCGATGATGCCCGTAAGTGCGCCCATCTATATTGTGGCACGGGGGGTACAATTACAAGCATTGTTCGCTACTGCTCTTTCCGCAGCATTTCCTCCCTACCCAATGACTGATTTACCATCCTATTATACCTCAGCGTGGAAGCCGCCCAAGTCCGTCCTTTCAACTGAGGCGGTGTACGCCCGCAGATAAAAAATCCAGATCGGATCATTGTACTTAGACAGTAAATGAGTTCTCCGACCGGTATAAAAAAGCCGCGGGTAATCCCTGGGTTAGTTTAGTGAGAAAGCGCCCTTTACCAGGAGGTAAAGGGTCGCTTTTATATTAACCCCATAGCTAAATTCCTTTTCGAAAATACAACAACCATTATGGTTTGCTGACTGTCAGGTGATGTTTTTCAATAACTGACAGTATGCGTTAACGGCGGCTCTGCAGGCGACCGTAAGACCAGGAACGGTTAAATCAAAACATACGAATGAAAAATAGACGATTAAAACTAATAATTCTTCTTTCGCTTATCCTGCAAGGGATATCGAAACTATATGCGCAGCAGGAAAATACGGTCACCGGCGCAGTTAAAAGCTTTAACGGCCAGGCACTTCAATATGCAACGGTCAGCATACTTAAGGCAGCCGATTCAACACTGGTTCGGGGAACGATCTGTAACGAGGCGGGGATCTACCGTTTCGATCATATTCCGGCAGGCGCTTACGTGATCAAGGCATCGGCTGTAGGTTATCAGGCCATATGGAGCATGCCATTTACCACCGGTGCTGACACCGGTAAAACTATTCCGGAACTCCTGCTCGCACCGCTCAATAATAAACTGAACACCGTGACGATCATTGGGACCAGGCCATTGGTTGAACAAACCTCAGACAGGACCATCGTCAACGTGGCCAATAGTATCCTTGCCACCGGCAATTCTGCATTAGATATCCTGGAACGTTCGCCAGGCGTGAGTGTGGATAAGGATGACAATATCAGCCTTAAAGGCAAACAAGGGGTTAATGTGATGATAGATGACAAACCTACCTATTTATCAGCCACGCAGTTGGCTACGCTGCTACGCAGTACGGATGGCACAACCATTCAATCTATAGAACTGATCAGTAATCCCTCAGCTAAATATGATGCAGCCGGCACTTCCGGCATTATCAATATCCGGTTAAAGAAAAACAAAAAGAAGGGCACCAATGGCACCCTGGTGCTTGGAGCCGGCTATGGCCTATATTATAAAGACAACGAAGGCATCAGCTTAAATCACCAGGATGGCAAGCTCAATGTATTCGGCACTTTTAACCGTCACGATGATCAGACGGCGCAAAACATCGATGTTAACAGAGTAATCGCAGGCAATCCTCCGGTAACTGCTTATTTTAAACAACACACTTTTATTTCGGGCACCGGCTATAACAATAGCTACCGCGCCGGCCTGGATTATAATATGACTCCAAAGAATACGATCGGCTTTTTGGTGAACGGTTATTTTAACACTGAAGCCGACGAAAATGATGACCATAATGTGATCGGCAGCCTGCAGAATGTGGCGAATTCTTACCAAAATACGCTTTCTGATATCAATCAGCATTACCGCAATTTTGCAGTCAACCTAAATGATAAATTTGCGATAGATACTACCGGGCAGGAACTTAGCGTCAACCTGGACTATTCCAGGTTCAATAACATGGGGCTTGCCGGGCATGTCACTTATTTTTACGCCCCTGATGGTGCTGCTACGCAGGTGCCGTCTTACCTGAGAACGCAGGCGCCGTCCCTGATCAACATACGTACGGCTAAAGCCGATTACACCTACCCTGCCGGCAAATCACTTAAGCTGGAAGCTGGCATTAAATACAGTGATGTAAATACCAACAATGCGCTTAATGCGCAGCAGGCGGTGACTGGCGGCTATATCAACGATACCCTGCTGACCAATCATTTTGATTATGATGAAAAAATTGGAGCCGGGTATCTCAACCTGAATAAATTTTATAAGGACTTAACCCTACAGGCGGGTTTAAGAACCGAATATACTTCTTCAACGGGAACGCTCCTGAGCGGTAGCCGTCAACGTGTTAAACGGAGCTATATTGACTTTTTCCCCAGCTTATTCATCAGCCGAACACTTAGCGATAAACACGAGATCGGGGTCAGCTACAGCCGGCGTATAGACCGGCCAGGGTATGATAACCTAAACCCTTTTATTTATTATGTGGACCAATACACCTACCAGGTCGGCAATCCGTTCTTAAAGCCGCAGTACACCAGTAAATTTGAATTTACCTATACCTATAACAAGCTGATCAATGCCAGCCTGGGTTACAGCCATACCACAGGCGTTATCACCGAGTTGTTTGTCACCAAGGGCGATACAAGTATAGATCAGACATTAAATCTGAACAGCCAGAATTTTTATAACATTGACCTGAATACAACTTATACCGTTGCTAAGTGGTGGACCGGTAATATCGACCTCACTGGTTTCTATACCCAGGTGAGATCTGACACATTGCTTCGCGGTCACCTGAATAATGGAAAAGCATCCTTCCAGCTTAAAACGATGCAAACCTTCCAATTGGGCAAAGCGGTCAAAGCAGAGCTGATCACCAGTTATTCCTCACCCTCGATTATGGGAATCTACACCATGAAGCCCTATTACGGAGCAGACGCCGGGATCAGCCGCTCTTTCGCCGGGAACAGGATGAATCTTAAACTGGGAGTGAATGATATATTCAATACCTATCACATGATCGCGACAGCCAACTATCAGACCGATAATATTTATTTCAAGCAAAAAGGGGAAACAAGAGTAGCCCGGCTCACCTTCACTTATAATTTTGGCAGCAGTCAGGTGAAGACCAGTGACCATAGCGGTGGAGCTACCGACGAGAACGGCCGGGTGAAGGGCAATAATTAAACTCAGACGGCTCTAAAACAAATACAGCAACGGAATCAGCAAAAACACCCTCCTAATTCAGCTGCTTACTTTACCGTACAGGGATCAATTTAACCTGTCCCTGTACGGTTTAATACTGTGTCAATGGGAACGATCTTTGGGCTTTACGGACAATTATCGCCAGGCTCCTTCTTAAACTTATTGTTTTATAAGCGTTGCCTTTAAATGGTTCTGAAATACATCCGCCTGCCTTGTACTCATATTCAGTTCATAATGAAGCCTGCCTTCATTAAGTACCAGCACACGCTGTGAACGGATGGTTTTCAGGTCGTTGCTGATCAATTCCGAATTGAAAACAAATTTTTCTGACGAAAACTCAACCAGTTTATATGTTTCCAAGCGGCCACCGGACTGCGCGCTGACTAAGTTTATTTCATTTTCATGCATGAGCAGGAAACCGGTATCCCAAAATACAGTTTTACCATTTTCAGGCCCGTCATTTTTGTACCAGCTTTTTTGCTCGAAGCGGATCACCGGCTTGTGCGTGTCTGGAGTGAATATAAATACTTCCGTATAGGCCGTATCCGTAATGGTAGGGAAACGGGCAAATCCCTTACCATGCCATTCGCCTGCAAGGTGGCTTTTAATAATTCAAAAACAGGCGCCATTATACCTCCGCTTTAAAAGTCTTGCCGAGTTCTTTCCCAAGTCCAAAATAATGCCGGAAATTATAGATCAGCGGGTCCCATTTT
>Ga0116227_10011740_pt1 | contig 14594 bp, 14 predicted proteins | sample S1TSphgellanicum_FD_89693 | JGI IMG/M metagenome (GOLD analysis project Ga0116227, IMG submission 89693) | Host-associated microbial communities from peat moss isolated from Minnesota, USA - S1T2_Fb - Sphagnum magellanicum MG | ecosystem: Host-associated > Plants > Peat moss > Unclassified... | reverse complement strand
CTATGTTAGTTAAACTGCCTAGACCTTTTTTTTTTTTTTTATGGATGGCGGGGGCCAGCACAAGTCAAGGGCGGGGCACGGACGAAGAAGGATCGGGCGAGGGGGAAAGCACGGGTGAGGAAAGATCAGGCGGAGTGGGGGGCACAGGCGAGGGGAAGTTCGACAGGTGCATTATGCACCAGGTTCACACTAGTAAGATAAGATTTCCTTGATGGTAGGGAACATGCAATTGGGGAACATCCAAGTATGAAATATGCAATTGGGGAACATGCAAGTAGGGAACATTTAAGTTTGAAATATGCAATTGGGGAATATGCAAGTAGGGAACATGCAAGTGGGGAACTTGAAGATAGGAGTTGAGAACATGAAAATAGGGAACACACAAGTAGAGGGAACATGGGAAAAAGTGGGGAACATTTTGGGGGGGGGGTTAACCTTGAAAGAAAGTATTAAGGTAGGGGAGTCAGTGCCAAGTGGGGACTAGCCTTTGAATCAAATAACAAAATAAAGCAACAAGAAAAAGAGAGGAGAAAAAGGAAAAATAGGAAAAAGAAGAGGAAAAAAAAAAAAGGAAAAAAGAGAAGAAGGGAGGAAAAAGAACAAAAAGAAAAAAAAGAAAGGAAAAAGAGAACAAGAGTGGGGGGGAGGGAAAGGAAAAAGAAGAGGGCCCCCAAAAAAAAAAAAGGAAAGAGTATTATTTCCAACAAAAAAAATTTTGCAGTTTTTCGGGGAAAAAAATTGGGAAGTTTTGTTTTTTCTAGTGTAAATTCAAGTAATTTTGCCAATTGCTGGAAATAAATCGCCAAATTTTCTAAATCACAAAAATTGAAAAAAGAAAAAAGAAAAAGAGAGAGAGAGAGAGAAAGAAAACCCGGGAAGCAAAGTGCAATTACTTGACGTTGGGACTTTCCTCAAGAAAATGTTTTTTTTGTTTTTATTGGCGAACTTTTCTTTTCAGAACACGACGGTGTGGGAAGCTTCGATAGCTCGCCCGCGGAAGAAATTCGGAAGTTTTGTGTTTGCGAAGTGTGTGTGTGAGAGAGAGAGAAGCTTTCCAGACTTGGCATCACGTCTCCTCTCTCTCTCTCTCAAGATCGCGCTTGCCTGATCTGCTGCAGTAGCAAAATTGTTATTTCTAGGCAGAGAACGGGAGGAGGAGCAGGAAGAAGCCGGTACAGACAGCCGTGTTTGCGAAGTGAGAGAGAGAGAGAGAGAGAGAGAGAGAGAGAGAGAAGCTTTCCAGACTTGGCATCACGTCTCATCTCTCTCTCTCTCTCAAGATCGCGCTTGCCTGATCTGCTGCAGTAGCACAATTATTATTTCTAGGCAGAGAAGGGGAGGAGGAGCAGGAAGAAGCCGGTGCAGACAGCGATGGACAGCAATGGTAATAATCATGCCACGGAACTGCTCTTTGCTGTTGCTACCGGTGAAGCACGGAAGGACCCACAAGATGACGGTGAAACTGGTGGAGCTTGGAGGGATCCACAAGACGACGGTGAATGGGAATTGGAGAGTCCAACTCTCAAGCTTTTGGCCCAGCGCCTGCGACTGTATAGGTACTACTAGTGATTTTCATATTTTGCTCCTGTTCTTCCGAACTATTGTTTTTTTTCAAGGAGCTTTTGCTTGTTGCAACGTGAAAGAAGAGTGTTCTGAAGAGAAGAGAGCGAAGCTGCGTTTCAGGATGAAGGATTTATTTCTTTCTTTGCACATTTTATCAGTCATAATTTTCTGAACAACTGAGAACAATGCGCACCAGAACGTGATGAGAGTGAAGCGTTTTTTTTTCCCCTCCCCTCCAGCATGATGATATTCTTGATCCATTATTGCATAGTGATGAGATTGCATCTGGATGACGCTCTGAAAGCTCTCTAAATGGACGGATTTGTTTGCCAAACTACTGTACCAGTTTGCAACTGTGCACTAGTTGGATTTGAGACTGGGGTTTTGGAAGTGAGGAAAAAAGGTGAAGCAGATTCATGCTTTCTTCATGCACTGATTGGTGTCATCAGCATCTGATGAGGAGCATCAGCAGCACCTAAGGATTGTGCATTACACAAGAAGTGAGCAACAGATTGGAAGGAGAACAAGTTGTTTCCCCAAGAGTGAATTAGGTCATGCATTTATGTCCAGGACTGAGCACCATTTGTTAGGCACAATCTCCAACACTTTTTGGGATAATTTATTCATTGCAAGCAGATTGCAAATGCAAAAAACCAGAATATTGCAAGACATGATGATCTGCAAAGAATGTGGTTTATTCAGAATGTGGGATAAGGATGTGAGAAGTGTATGTTAGCATGTCATTCTTTTTTGCACACTGTTGACATGTACTTTAGTTCAACTGCATGTGGCAGGCTTTTTTTTGTGCTGAATTGGAGGCTCTGCCCTGTGTTTTACCTATCTATAGATGAAGATGAAGATCTAGTGACTGTGAGGTGAAGCATTGACACATGGTATGGTGCACTTTTGGTCAAGCTATGGTTCACATATTGCAAGAGCAAATTTCCAGTTTCTGCTCAACTTCTCACTCGGACTGGGTTTACACCGAACTTCAATTGTCTTCAAACATTCCTTCCAGGAACAAGTCCTTTGGTGAAATTGTAGCTGCAAAGTTGATGGCAGTTCAGTGCAGTCTTCATCATTGTTGGAACTTGTTGTCATGATTAAGTACAGATATTGCGGTGCAGGAGATGAAGCAGTAGAGCAACTAGTGAAATCAGATAGTATATTGAAAAAAACATGACTCAGGGTGGAACAATACACTAAGTGATTGATTAGTGAGGACCCAGTATGCGCATTAACAGATGCAAGGTGTAAAGTCCAAACAGGAATGTTGTTCACTAAGAAGCATTTGTGTGGTCCACAGGGCTCCAGTTGGGCAGTGGGCACGTGCAACAGATGAGATGGTCTGGGGATTGTGCTCCAGTGTACAGATGACAGCATCAATGGCAAAAGATAATGGTGTGAGGTGGCCATTCACTGAGAGACGAGCATCAGTGCTTGTGTGTCTTTTTGAAGGTGCTGCTGGCGAGCTGCGAGTTATCCTCACAAGACGGGCTGGCCGATTATCTTCTCATTCTGGTCTCCATCTCTGTCCCTCTCTTTGGCAGCTATAATTTTATGTCATTCTGTTTAGTGAGATGATGGATCTGTGGGACAATTCAACAGGGTGGGGTAATAGTATTCTGAATGAGCTTGCAGTCATGGTGGAAACAATATAGGTGAATCCCTTGTTTGGTGCAGTTGGCATGCTAGATTGTTTTTTCGTTAGCAACTACCTTGAAGAGACATTTGAGACTTAAAAGGCCATTGTTGAAGGCCAAGCACATTTCAGGCTGAACAGGGGGATGAGTGTAGGAATCCTGATTTTCTTGATCTAAACTTAGCATTGTCTCCATCCAAAATCTTAGGCAGTTAGTCCTGATAGCTTGACCGCTGAAGTTTTGTTGGAGCTACATTCTTTGGGTCAACTGTGGAACCACACTCCTCCAGAATGAGGAGAGTGACTTAGGCCACATTGAGTAAATGGTGCCTCTGCTGGTTTTGAACTCCAAAGCTAACAGTCTTATCACCTAATAATAAGTAGCTTGTTGTGCTTTGCAGGAGAAGTGGCACTACCTGGGGGCAAAAGAGACGAAGAAGATGAGGATGATATAGCAACTGCTTTGCGGGAAGCAAAGGAAGAGATAGGGTTGGAACCATCCCAGGTCAGGGTGGTTGGAGTTTTTGAGCCCTTCCTGTCCAAGGTTCTCTCTCAATCACCCTGGAATGTTCTATGCTCAAGGAGATCTTTTCTCAATACACATTAGAAAGATTTCAACAAAAATCTTATTAACTGGCTCTTTGGCCTCTAGCAAGCTAGTACATGTTATTTTTGTTTCTCAATCTGCTTGAAAACAGGAGAGGCATTTACTGTATTTGTTCTGGGTACATGGATTTACTCTTTTTGCTGGATTTTAACCTCAAAATGTTGGTGCAGCATTTGCTAACAGTGACACCTGTCGTGGGATTACTACCGGACAAAAGCAAGTTTGAACCCATAGCAAACCCATCGGAGGTTGAGTCTGTTTTTGATGTTCCTCTTGAGATGTTTCTGAAGGTACACAGTATGGACCACTTTCCATGTATGAATATTTGTAAAATTCTGCATTAGTCTCCAGCTACAGTGGGAGACCACTGGGTCAATTAATCACCTGACAATATAGGGGAGTCCCACTTCAGAGTCTGCAAGGGAAGATTCGTGGAACCATCTTGGCCTGGTTGTGGCAGTTAGAGAGGATCCACCTTTTACAAGGCAGCAGTTGCTGTGATCAATTAGGTCTTGGCATGCAGTGTCTGTGTCTTTCCAAATTGGTCAATAGAGTTCAGTTTGGGTGTAACTTACATTTACAGGCCAGCTCCAAATGCAGTTTGTTGAGATGTAAACCAGATTTTGGTGCAACATCAGAAGACATCTATCTGTGTTGTCTGTGTGGTATATACCATCCACAAGGATGACTCATGTTTCATACTATTGGAGGTATTTCTGGAACATGTACTTTCTTCATTGACAGGACAGAAGAGTGGACTGTTTTTGCTAATCTAAGTTGGGAAATGATAAAAGTTTTATTTTGTGTTGATTCTTGACAGGATGAGGCACACCGATATGAAGATTTGTCTTGGTGGAATGTTGTTTTCCGTGTGCATTTCTTTGACTTTGAAAGCCCAGCTGGTGTAAAGTATTCAATATGGGGGTTGACAGCATCAGTGCTCATCCAAGCTGCGAGCATCATCTTGCAATGTGAGCCTGCTTTCATTGAGGCTTCTCCCTGCTTAGAGGACTTCTCCATAAAGAAAGGAGACCTGTAGAATTCAGAGTATCTTTAGTGCTGATAGAGGTAGCTTTCTGTGACCCTGCTACCCAGTGTTTCTTTGGTGACCACATCTTGCTAAATATATCACATAAAGAAAAATGTAGAGTGTGCAGCACAGAGGTTATTGATAAAAGAATTCAGAGCCCATTCTAGCATTCATCTTGAGGATGCAGCTCGGATAATTATCCAATGCTGAAATTGTAAATCATCATCAATTTTTCAGCTTTTGGTTGCATGAGATTTACCTTGGAAGGTCTAAAACTTGGGTAACATGGTTGCAAGCTATATCAATGGCCTTCACAATTACTGGGCTTCGGACCCATAATTTTTACTAGCCTTGTGCACCACTGCTTTGCATGCTAACACGTATTGAATCTAAGATAGTGAGTATGTGTTTTCTCTTTCTGCTTTCAAAGAATGCAGCCCATGTCCCATCTAATGCTCAGTTACTATGCCTTCCAATGTGTATGCTTGATTTGTTTATTGATTCTGCCTGTAAGGGAGAACTATTGAACTCTGTGGTTTCCATTTTTGGTCTCACATTTTGAGGTCTGTTCACTGAGCGATGTTGTGAAGAATAAGTCCACATTCTTTCTGTGAACTTCATGCAACATTTCCTATTTTTAGGAGTGTCCACCAGGTGTTATTATGAACAATGAGTTTATTTTTTGTGAACTTCAATGGAACATTTCCTATGTTGAGAAATGTCCACCAGGTGTTATTGTGAACAATGAGTTCATTTTTTGTGAACTTGGATGTAACGTTTCCTATTTTGAAAAATGTCCACCAGGTGTTATTGTGAACAATGAGTTCATTTTTTGTGAACTTGGATGTAATGTTTCCTATTTTGAAAAATGTCCACCAGGTGTTATTGTGAACAATGAGTTCATTTTTTGTGAACTTGGATGTAACGTTTCCTATTTCCACCAGGTGTTATTGTGAACAATGAGATCATTTTTTGTGAACTTGGATGTTCATTTCCTATTTTGAGAAATGTCCACCAGGTGTTATTGTGAATAAATGAGTTCATTTTTTGTGAACTTGAATGCAACGTTTCCTATTTTGAGAAATGTCCACCTGGTGTTATTGTGAACACTGAGTTCATTTTTTTTTGGTGAACTTCAGTGGTTGGCAGTCCAATAACTGATGATTCAATAAGCAATTTTCTCCCTCACATAGCTGGTTGCATGCCAAGCAAATGACATGCAACCAGCTATGACCATATTGGCAATCACTGACGAATCTTCTCTCCTGCAAACTGAGAAGGTTGTTCTGAATTTTCACTAAAGGGGGCTCCCTCTTCATTACCCTCCATCACGTTACCTCTTACTTTACTGACTGCTATTGTAGTACCCTATTAGGAACCCCTTGAGTTTGGTTGCAGGTCATGAAGGTCTTGGCGGCCACTTTCACTTTTGGCAATGGTCTTGGTCAGTCTGGGGTAAGATTACCATGAACATCAAAAGTTATTGGTTAAAATGGGCATTCCTTGGATGTGCTTCAACTCCAAAGGTCTCTAAACAACAGTTATTCTCAAAAAGGATGCCACAACAACCTTCTCAGTGATTCATTCCAATTGACAGGTTTTCAAACTCCAATTTTTTTTAGATTCATTCTGATTAGCAGATTTGAAAACTCCAATTGTCTGTTCCATTCATTCGAATTCACTGATTTGGGAACTCCAGTTACCTCTTTAAAACTCCAATTGTCTGTTACATTCATTCAGACCTGCTGATTTGAGAAACTCCAGTTACCTTTTAACTGAAATTTCTCTATTAGATAGCCAGTTTGTGACACCCACAAAAAAACATTTCTTCTCTTTGGAGGAATCTCCAGAAGGTGTTGTTGTAAATACTGAGTTCATTTTTTGTTAACTTCCTAAAACATTTCATATTTTGACTGTTGTAGGTTTGAACTTGCCATTAAGGCAGGGTGATCAGACATTGGGCAACCAGTTGCTCTTTCTGAACTCTGCTTGTTCCTATGAGGTTTATCAACCACTCTTGGGAATAAAAACAAATAGAGTAGAATTGTGACAAGTGCAATGCAAAGCTATAAAAAGAAAAATAACTGCATGGGTTCAGGTGCTGGGTGGGGGTGGGGGTGGCTGTGTATCATTGCTATTGAGCTACATAGAAGAGGCACACACCAGAGGAGCACACCCCTTTCATTAATAAGTTCAATCTTCTGTCACTCCTTGCAAAGACTATAAGCTCCTCAGATTGCGATTTCAATTTAATGGGGACCCAGGTAAAGGAGTCTCCAAACCACAAAGACACATTTTATTGCTGCACTGTTATTTGCATAGTGGAAGAGTTAAAAAAAAAGTCAGTTGTAATCCATTCAGAACATATCTGATGCTATCAGTGCAACTGCTACCAAAGTGATTACAAGACGGATGTCATTCTTCAGGTGAAGAAAGAGAACTCTCAGTTGCATCAATGAACATCTGTCCCAAGACTGAATTGTGAGAACAGACACTCAATTCTGGCAATTGCTTTCTCCCATGATATGCACTTTTCACCCCCAACAGATTGGTGATTTCCTCCTGCTTTCACTTGTGCTCTCTTCTACTTCAACTTTGCACTTTAGTAAATAACATTGTGCTAAAAAATAAGACGTTGCTAAAATAATTGGACTCAAATGCAACAGAGATCAGTGCTCACCCACCTGCAAGGCAGGAGAAACAAAAATATGCTGAGACTTTTGCCCAGACTATCCCATTGAAGCCTCAAATTTGTAGTCATTTCACATAGTTGATGGATTGTAAACTGTTGATGCTGGAAGCAAAGGCATCAACCAGCACAAGCATCACCATCACCATGGTCATCGAATGAAGGGTATGAGAATGTACTCTGCATAAAACAGCTGGATGGGAAAAAGGCATTTGTCAGTTGTTTGTTTGGATATGGAAAGAAGGTGTTGTGAATGTAGTTATGACAACACAAACTGTAGGTCCACAGATGGAAAGCTACAGGATACAAAACCTTTTGGGACTGGTTCTGAAAGCTCTACAGCTCTAGCCTGAGAATGTGCAAAAGTATACTACCAGCATATTGCTAACTTCAGTGGCAAGTATTTACTGACCTTCCAAATGAACATGTACCATGCAGCAATAGCAGCTCTGCTTTTCAGATCCACATTCTGGGACCTCATCCATAAAATACCAGCCAACGCAATATGGCCTACACCCTGAAGACATCAACCACTTCCCTCAGTCCATACTTTGATCAAGCTAGTGAAGGGGTGGCCCGGCACATAGTGGCCTCCAAACATAATTAGAATTCAACAGTTATTTGATGTTCACTTGTTTTTAGTGGACAGCAGCTCCGAGGTGTCAGGTAGTGGTTTTTGGAAAGGCTGAAGAAGGCAAGGGAGATAACCATGACAACTTTTGTCCACAATGTTGATGATGTCAATCCAACCACAACAGCAGTGGTGTAGGCTGCCTGCAGCAACCATACACAAAGCCAGAAAACCTGCTCCATCCAGCAAAACACAGGGACACTTGGCTGTAAGCAGCTAACAAATGAAATTTCCATTCCTTTCAAGTCACCATTTTAAGGAAGTCTTCAACTACGCAGAGAGATGGCCTTTGACTCCTCTGGAGAAACAGCATGTGTATAGTTGCACAAAGTCAGGTAAAACAACATTCAGTGCAGTTGCAGAAGCTTTACCCGTTTCTGTCCCAAACGAACACTGAAAGAGTGGATTCCAAAAACTTTATCCCCTTCAACATCAGGAATGTCCTGAAACATCAAGCAGGCCATTAACAAAGATGTACAGAATAAAACTTCCCAGACTTTGTATCAAGAGGTACCAAACTTATTGCGATTGACCTGCAGTTCTGAATCTCTTAATCCTGAATAGTTGTTTGGATCATGAGATTCTGCACACACCAAATATTCTGCAATACCTTGGCAAGGGCTATAACAATAGAGAAAAAGCACATGAAGCCTGTTATGAACCACAGAGGCCTTGTCATCACTGCTGCTCTTCCAAATACAGAGGCCTGCATTGACAAGAGAAAAAACAGTTACACCTCAGGAGGTCTACATAACAAGCAATGGAACTTCCAATGTACTAAATGCCACCAGTAATTAGTGACCAATATTCTTGCCCAACTTTAACCAACTTCTGCAATGCCCTGTATGTGCCATCCACTTTTGACAGGACTTCCAACTTTTCTTGACAGAGATCATGTCACAAGTTGCAAGAGTAAATACAGAATTGGGCTCTATTGTGTATTGTTATAAGAAAGTGCATATGAGGTCTGTCCAGCACCACCACACCTGCATATGTAGGTAGAAACCAAGCTGCACAACAATGGCCCTCACAGCCAGGATGCAGCTTGCTGCAGCAACAGCTGATCTCTTCCATCTTAAAAATGGGACCTGCAGAAGTACAATGCATTATTGCAGAAGTACCACAGGGCTATCTATGCCACTTTTGTAGGTCCAGTTCCTGTTCTGGTGCTTCCATGAAGGATAAAGCAAGACACATGATGGTGCTCACCAAACCCAGAGATATGAAAAATGCATGTTTAGCTCAGTATCTTGAATTCCTACTAACAAAGTCTTAGCACTTGTGCACTAGTGCCCAAGTTTAGACTGGTGTGCATTCATGTGCATTCAGGCTAAAGAAAGAGGAAGCAATCCCATACATCAACTGAATATGCTGTTCCCAACACCAAGCTGACAGTCAGTGCCCACATCAATGGCCTTGAACCTACATAAACTCCAATTGCTAGACTCTGAAACATGAACAACATGAGCACAAAAGTCAGAAATCCAAGCATGGTCTACATCTTCTAACATCTGAGAGATTCAGTAGTCAAAAGTACAGTCAAAATACAGTATCTTTAATCAGACCTCACCATTCAGACAACTAAACTTGCTTTGTGATTCCAGATGTAAGCTCAATGTAGAAAAAGTGCCTCCTATCTGCTGTCACTGAAAAGAATGCCAGAACAGACAGCTAATAGACCCCTATTCAAGAGACTTGCATGACAACTAGGGGATTTGCAACCCAATAGTAGAATGTCAGATATGAGATCCTGTTGTGCTGGTAATGTGAAAAGCATATGCATACCACAGCAGCAAAGGTAACTACAATTGATATGCCAGTTGCAAGAGAATATTCTCCAGAAGCAAGTGGAAGATATGGCTTGTTGACCTGCACACATACCACAGGGGCCCAACAGTCTCATACACATCAGGGACTGACACAAATTGCAAATGATGGTCTATGTTCTTCTCTGCTGTCCTTTTCTTGTTTTGTTTTTCTATTTTTTTGACATCTCCCTATGTTGTTTGTTGCTAGCCAGTAGCAAGGCTGAGTCTTCCCATTGCTTCTGGAAGCGCAGCAGAAACTCAGTAGACAGGTTAGTGTTTTCACTGGCCTTTATCCACTGTAGGGAGCTGATGAAGTTGGTGGGATAGTTGTGATAGAGAAGTCACTATTATACATGCTACTGTTGACTGACACTGTTCATACTGCTTTCTTCTTGTTTTTGTTTCTTGGTCCTTTGTTCTCTGTTTTGCCTTTCCTTTGGAATTCTCTGTGGCTGGTTGAAGTTCCTTACTTTACTTTTCCATAATCGTGAGAGTGGAGTTTTCTTGATTCTTATGATCCCACAACACAGCAAGAAGTACAAAACATTGACCTGTTGCTGTATTGCAGACATGAATCTTAAGGATTACCTTATCAATCTCAATGTCATAGATTTGGTTGAGACCCACAATGTAGACATTCATGCAAAGCGCTGGAATCAGAGCCTGCAAACAGATAACATATAGAAAATGAGTGAATTATTTGTATTCAGACAAAGAGCAAAGGGGGTTCCTGGAGCTTATTGATGAACACTGTGGTCCTCCCCAGCCCACTGCCCCATGATTGTGGGAATGAGTAGTCTGAGTCACTGCATGTACCAGCCATATTGATGACTTGAAACATGCAGAACAGAATAAAATATTATACAATCATCTCTTGGAGCTGGTCATCACTTTGACATGCTTACTTCCTACTTGTGGCGAAGGCAAGGCACAAAGCATGCAGGTTATCTTTCGTCAAGATTGTGGAGAACTGCTTGCCTGAAGTAACCCAATCAAGAAAGTCACAGACAAGTCAGCTTGACTTTGGATCGCCAACAGTGACACAGATGTAACACCCAGAGCCTGCACAGCACCAAACTTTCATGTCAGAAACAGTCAACACCCAAAAGCAAGCACATGGTAACTGCCAACAATGTATGCACTTTATTTTCCAGTAATTTTGATGATAATAGTAAACTTTGGAGAAAAGCTGTAGATGATTCCCAGGCTAATCTTGCATGGTGTTGGGATGTCAAGGGGGACTAAGTAAAATAACCATGTAAACAGCTCAATGCTTGTGATTCTTCTGCTTAAAGCAGCTTGTCAAATGATGTGAAAAAAATTGAGAAAGAGAAGCACGTGCAGCACATACAGTGAGCAAGCCACAACAAGTCAATTCATTGGTCAAGTTTTATCAATCATTGCACCGAACTCACAGAGCCAATGATTGTATGAGGTCGAGAGAAGCGATAGAACCGATCAAACCAACCGACATCTGCTTCTACAAGGTTGTTGACATCTGCTTGCATAGTGGAGCCTTCATCCATGTCCATAGGCCTTGCAGTTGCTGAAATATAATACATTTTTTTCCTTCCAGCTTTACATATTTGAAGCTGTAAGTGCACTCCCATGACATCACCATTGCAGCTGCCAATCTGTTGTCCACAGTGGCCAACACCAAATGGGTTGCAGGATGTTCGGCCACTGTTCCTACCTGTAATGAAGTTGAAAGAAAAAAAAGTCTCAAATCAGTGTTGATAGATATGCCAGCAGTTCTCTGAAATATCATCCAGATATCACAATTGGGAAAGAGCTTTCCATAGCACACAATGCACAAACATGTTTCACTCATTGTTCCACCACCTCTACTTGACATAAATATTATCATGCAGGTTGAATAGGATTCAGAGATGACCTAATAACAAGACTATGAAGATTCCACATCAGACAACAAGTCACCAAACAAGGAAAGAGAAAACCTGAAACTGAAGAACAGAGAAAACAGAAATGTGTGACAAAGGAGTGTTGTGAACAACAGTCATACACAAGTGCAGAGACCTTCAACAACAACTTGCATAGAAGTGATTGGCTGATATTACATCCAGACCGACTTCAGCGTCACCTCCCAGCAGCACCCAGCAGTAACTGAAAGACTGAGCCAGGATGCTGGCTAGGTCAACAAACAACCTGAACTTGAAGGAGAAGACCATGGGTGCAGGTCAATGCCATGTACATAAACCAACATCCCGAGTTTCTGTGTCGCAAAATCAGCAGAAACTGAAAGACTGAGCTCAGGATGCTGGCTCCCTGAACAAAACCTGAAAGAGAAGGAGAAGACCCAAGGAATCCAAGAGAAAGAGGAACATGAAGAGAGAAGGAATAATTCTCAAAAAAAACAGAAAAAGAGGGAAGGCCAAAGAGAGAAGCAACCTACTTCAGAATCTGACGATGAGTGAAAAGAGTATTCGTCAAGTGCATGGGTCTCTATACTAATGGCAAATTGCATCACTCTTGGGAGAGAAGAAAAGAGCAAGGAGACTCACATTGGGATACAGAGAGTTCGTTAGAGAAAGCTGTCTTCTTCAGGCTGCAGAATGATGCTACTTGAGGGGGTGGGTAATACTGCCGGGGGTGAGTAGACATTCTGTATTGGCAACCCCGTCCAAATGCTGCTGGATTGTTCACGATTTGCACCTGCTTCACAATAGCCTCCATTCTCTCAGGTTCAAGAAAAGGCGGCGGCAGCAGCAGCAGAGGAGCTGATTCTCGTCGGGGCAAAAACCGAAAGCTTGCGACCAATGCAGAGACAGTTGAGTTTATTCTTCTTCTCAGGGCTGCAATAGACAGGAGGAGCCGTTGTCCTAGAGTTCACTGGTTCCACCTTCTCCCTTCATTGCATGCTGTTTGATCATCAATTGAAATGAGAGTTCACACGTTCACCACGGCGGCAGCAGCTTCTAGCTTGCAATAGCAGATAGGTAAGAGAACAGACGCACTGGATTACACTGCGACAGTGCAGGCCGAGGCGAGACGAGAGCACAAGGAGCTATCTCTGTCTCTGCACAATTTTCTGCGTGCCGACCTGAAGAACAGGTCGAAACAATTTCTGAAAGCATAAAACTCTGCAGATGTGTTCGATGCTGAGATCGAGAACGGAACAATCGAGCTAGCTTCCGCTAGTACTGACGCGCGCAACTCCAGACTGCGTTGCAGAGAAGACGACAGTGAAAGGAAAGCGAAAGACGACAATCGAGCCGAAACAAACGAGCAAAATAGTTATGAAACGAAGAACAAAATCACCACGAATCACACCGAAAGCGGCAGAAAACATGCAATCGCTGAAAGACCGATGAATGTTTGTATGTCTCTATAACTGCGACAAATTTTTCCGACAAGCCAAAGACTTTTCGACAGATGTTGTGGAGACACAAAAACCACGGAAACAAAAACAAAAACAAAATGCTCCAGTAAACACGGATAACGAGAAAACAGATCCTGGCACAGTACACTTCCCGGCAAGGGCAACAGCACAACCACGGTCAACCACCCGCTTCTTCAGGATAATATAGAAAACAAAAATCCGAAAAGCCAAAACCAAAACCCTCCAAAACAAAAGAAGAGAGGAAAAAAAAACAAAGACACAAATATCCGTCACAAAGCTAGTTCCGAATGTGCTAGTTCCGAAACCGCATCCGATGCAGCAGCACGAAGCAAGGATGCAGCAACGACAACAACAACCATGCACGAAGCGGAAAACAGTCGCATGATAAGAAGAACACAAAACAACAAAAACAGGATAGCGAACTTGCATCAAAACCTGAGGTAATAGAGAGATAAACTATTTGCAACCGAGAGAAGCGAATGCGAAGAAGAAAAGCTCCACTTGCGAAGAAGAAGAAGAAGAAGAAGCTGGCTCCATTGGCACAAACAACGGGAACGACACTGCGGAGTGCAGTGCAATGCAGTGCAAAGAACAATGCATGCACGCAGCAAAACACGGAAATAAAGAACAAAGGAGAAGAAGAAGAAGAAGAAGAGCGTTTCATCGTCCCTTGCTCACCATCGGTCCTTCGATTCCGTCCCTTAGTTCCAGCGTCGATTAGTTCAGTTCTTCGCGAGGGAGGACCGATAAGGGCTTCGTGAGCTGAGACGAGTGTGTACCTGGAGGCCGACCTTTATTTCTAGGTGCTTATCCCTACTTACTTACCTACCTACCTACCTACCTACCTACCTACTCGTCTACCTTTGAAAAGCTGTTGATTTTTATTTTTTTTAAAAGGAATTTTTTTTTTTCCAATCATTTTTGGTGGGACTTTTTGTGTGCATTGGAAAATATCTTTACTGACAGTGATATTTTGAAAAAATTCCCTGACAAAATTATGCCGTTTATTTAATAAAAAATAATTGGGGAAATTTTTGGAGGAATGTGTTTCCCTACTATAAATTCGACTAGGTACGTTTGTTTATTTTCTTTCAAAAATTAATTTTTTCCAATTTTTAAAAAAAATTTCTTTTTGGAAAAAATAAATCCCTGGAGCCTGTGATATTTGCGAATATATCGCCAGCCACCCCCCCCCCACAGCAGCCCCCCCTGATTTCACATTACCCCGCCAGTCCCTTTCATTTTTTTAATTTTTAATATCAT